>OGZH01001558.1_pt1 | contig 14006 bp, 17 predicted proteins | sample 1576741 | NCBI WGS metagenome assembly OGZH01 (sample SAMEA3541560, study PRJEB24748) | human gut metagenome | biome: human gut; feature: human-associated habitat; material: faeces | place: China | collected 2012 | reverse complement strand
AACAGGTCACAGGTGTAGTCTGTCTAATACTTTCCGACAGTAAATTTACCCCATCTTTTATGTAAAAAAACTTGTATAAAAAATATTCTGTGATATAATAATATTACATAGGACTCAGTAGGAGGTAGATGCAATGATTATAGAGAAAATAATTTTAATGTACTTAAGACGGTTGGAGTTTATGGACCTAATAATGTGGGAAAAACATGTCTTGTGAAATGTATTAGAGCAATTAAGCATGTTTTATTAGATAAGAAGAGCGGTCTGGTTCCTAATATTTTTTCAGACAATGAAGTGTGCCAATTAGGTGTGACATTTTTGGCGTATGGAAGAAAGTTTTCATATGATTTTCAGTATAATGCAAAGACTAATGAGTACGCATATGGATCTTTTTCTGAAATGTTAAAAGACCAGTATGGTAACGAGAAAGAAGTGAATTGGTTAAAGCGAGATACAATAAATGAAGTATATTACTGCACTGACGAAGATGTTCAGGCGATGATGCCAATCATTTCTAAAAATAATCTGTTTTACTATCTGGTAGACATAAGTAAGTTCGAATGCTTGAAAGAGATGAAAGACATTTTAGTCAGCTTTGCGGAAAAAATTGATATTATCAATATGAATAATATTCCAATGAAGCATACCATCGAACTAATGAAGAATAGAAATAACCTGCAAGAAAAGATTGTTGATTTTATTAAAAATGCAGATTTATATATGGATGATTTTAAATATGTCGATATAGACAAGATTCAAGTAAAGGCAAGCGACGAGGAAGAAAGACCTGAAGAAAAAGCATTGGATATTCCTGAAAACATTATGGACCAAATACGATTGGTGTCAACATATAAGGGTGTTCATGTTCCTAGTATGCTGTTTGATTCCACAGGAACTAAGAAGATAGCTGCAATAGCAAGCTATGTGATTGAGGCAATAGAAGAAGGTAGATTCTTGGTTGTAGATGAGCTGGATAGCAGTATTCACTTCAAATTGACAAGAGCTATCGTTGCATTGTTCAACAATGAGCTTAATACAAGTGCGCAGATGATATTCACGGTTCACGATATTAATTTGATGGATTGTAAGAGAATGTTTAGAAAAGAACAAATCTGGTTTGTGCACAAGGATGAGGAAGGAGTATATGTGTATTCGCTTGCTGACTTTACAGCGCAAGCGGGAGTACGCGATACTACTGATGTTATGGAAAAATATAGGAAGGGGGCACTTGGTGCGCTTCTAGATCCTGAATTGATAAAGTCGCTCTTAAGTATCAAAGGAAATGCGAAGGGAATGATTGCTGATGCAGAATAAACTCCCTAGGCTATTGATAAGCATAAGATATGCGTTATCTGTGAAGGAAATGAAGAGTATGAATATCTTGAGCGATTAAAAGCATTGAGGGTATGAGATGCACAATATGAAATCATTCTTGATAACGCTGGTGGGAATGGAAATATTCCGGCGAGATATCAGGACAGTTATCAGAATGGTTCCTATGAATTGGTACTTGTATTTTGTGATACGATGAAGTGATTATGTTTGGAAATCCATGCACAATGCAGATTATAACAAAGCATTGGACTGATGAGAATTTGAAAACTGCGGCAAAACCAGTAAATGCGCCATTAATTAAGAAATATACCGGTGTGGAGAATTACAAAGGAAGAGCGGATCAAATAGAAATTGTAATGCAACATATTACTGTGGATAATTATCAGGATATGCGGCGCAGGGTTGCGAGTCTGGAAACAATAGATACAGTTCCTGGAAGTAGTAATTTTGCCAACTATATGGAGTTATTTGAAGGTGATGATACAGGGTGGATACAGCGGATAAACGATACATTAGATTAATGTTCAGGAGAATAATGCTATATACTGCTGTGAAAGCGTCGTCAAACAATTCGTATTATAATATAATGAAAGAAAATTTGTTAAATGGATATTTATGGAGGTGCTTATGGCAGACGAAATGAGAAATATTTTTGTATCCCATCAACATAATGATGCAGATAAGATAGAGGCTTTTAAAAGTCTCATAGGTAGGCATGGAATTAATATGCGAGATAGTTCCATATATGAGAATAAACTAAAAAATAATGCGACGAATGAGCAGTATATCAAGCATGAACTTATTAAGCCTCAGATGACATGGGCAGGAACTGTTGTTGTGCTTATTGGAAAAGATACGGCAAAAAGTGATTATGTGAATTGGGAGATTAAAATAGCAGCGGAGATGGGGAAGAGAATAGTAGGTGTTTATCTCCAAGGCGCCAAAGAAGAAGACATTCCTTCAGAATTAAATGAATATGGACATGCGTTGGTTGGATGGAACGGAGATAAAATTGTAAGAGCAATTGAAGGAGAAGATATGGATTGGGAAAGACCTAGCGGAGTCCCTAGAGATAGTAATCCTACAGGCATGACTCATACAACATGTTAGGAGAAGAAGTATGAAATTGTATTCATATGTTATACCGAGAGATTATGGGTTTGCACCAAATCCATATTTTAATTATTGTACGTTGGCAACTTGCAAACCGGTAATAAGAAGATGTGCTCAATTAGGAGATTGGGTAGCTGCATTCGGGGCGGCAGGTAGCCCAGTACATGAGAAATTAGTAGTGCTTATGCGGGTAGAAGAAACCTTATCATTCGATGAGTACTGGGAAGATGAACGTTTTAGATGTAAACGCCCTGTGTTTAATAAAGGCGTGATGCATATGTATGGAGATAATATATATCATCACGTTGGAGAGGAATGGATGCAGGAGTTTTCACATCATAGTATGCCGGATGGAAGTATTAACTATGTAAATTTAGACAGGGATACGCAGACTGACAGAGTATTAATATCACAAGACTACTACTATTTTGGCAATAATGCAATTGATATGCCTCAAAGATTCGAGACATTAATCAGAAAAGGTCGTAATCATATTGTATGTAAGGACGAAGCTGTAATTAATAATTTTATCAGTTACATACGAGAAACTTGCGATAGAAGGATATATGGTATTCCTTACAGTAGAAAAACAGGCAATTTTATACATTATAAAGGAGAATGATAATGAATGTTATTTTCTGTAAACCAGAACTTACAATGACAGAATTGAAAGTAGCTACAGTGTTTTTGCAGGAATGCTCAGAGTTGTTAAGTTCATATGTTCCTAATGTACAGTATATTTCGACGGTGTTTCAAATGAATCAATTACTTGCACAAGAAGCAAGTAAAAATGATATTTTTGTGTTCTTCACATCTGAAAAGGGAGAATATACGGATACCATATTGAAGTTGATTAGAAAATACAATGATGCCCAGAGTAGAATATGGGCCATTGCGATGGAAGGTAATCCTGAGTGCAGACGACCTCCGGAGCCGGTTACTGATAAGCAGAGTTTTGATGTTGCTAGTCGAAAAGAGAATAGAAATCCGTTGAAGAATAACATAAAGGCAATTGCGCAATTATTTGCAAGAAAGATAGTAGCGCAAACATTATCGCCGCTTTATCGGGATGAAGTGCTTTATTTTATTAGTCATAGGAGAAAAGATGGTGAGCGTGTAGCTGCAAAATTAGCGGATGGATTACGTTTATTAACCAGAGAAAGAAATGTATATAGAGATGTTGTTAATGTAAAAGTGGGAGATGACGCGCAAAAGGATATTGACAAACATTTGGCAGTGAGTGATGTCGTTATTTTTTTGCAGACAGAAGAGGCGCAGTATTCATCATATATTATAAAAGAATTATGCTATGCTCTTGTGAATGATATACCGGTTCTATGGATTCAGATTGATAACGCTACGTATGACCGGATGGAAATACGTCCTGGACAAGGTCCGGTTCTTAGTTATCGGAGTGAAGAATTTGAATCACAGGATAGACTAGAAGAAATTGTAGATGAAGTAGAAGATAAGTGTTTTCAGCTTATTATGAATTCTTCTAATCAGGTATATTCATATATTGAATATTTGAGTGAAATGCGTAATGCTGGGAAAATAAAATTGATAAACGATAGTAATTCAGTCTTAGCATATGGGATAGAATATCGCGAGAAGACGAGAGATTTGTATGATTCTGGTATACGTAAGCATTATATACAGTGTTTTGGACGAAATCCAAGGGAAGATGATATTCAGAATTTTATCGATAAAGTAAAAAGAGATAATAGTTATGACAAGCATGATAAATTGTTTTTGTTATCTAGTCATGGCCGTCGTGATAGAAGTGGTCAAGATTTAAAGGTTATAGAAGAAAATTATGATGACTATTTAATGAATCTAGAAAATATATCCGGCATCAAGAGACAACAGCGCAATAAGCGAATTATTTTCTCTGGGGCGTTCCCTGATTGTGATGAGATTTATGAGGCATCTTTGCTGGAGGCGTTAGTAGTGTATTCCAGGGAAATAATTAAGGATGGTTACACACTTGTTTTTGGTGCACATCCTACATTTCAGAAATTAATATTTGATATTGGTAGTTTATATGCTTCGGATGTGAAGTACTCTATTGAAATGCATATGGATAAGGCTTATATAGATCAGTACGATATTGAAGAGTTGCAAGAGAATTGTACTCTTATTTTGGCAGATGGTCTACAGGAAATGCGGGAAAATATGATTTGCAAAGAAAAGGGTGAGATGCTGATTTGCCTAGGGGGGAAAATTAAGCCTGATAAATCGCAACAAGGTGTAGATATCGAAGTGAATTTGGCAAAAAAGGTTAATATTCCTGTGGCATTAGTTGGTACTGTGGGCGGACGTTCCAGTGAGTACGCATTTGAAAAACTTACAGAAGGAGATTGGCTAGACCTAAATCCATGGGAGGAATCGTTAAACGAAGCTTTATTTTATAATATGAATCATCGCCTGATGATAAAGAGATTGTTGAATATCCTAGAATAGGGAGGACAAGCACGATGGAGCATCAAAATGAAAATTATTTCGGAATATATGTTTTTGAAGGCATAGATAATGTTGGAAAAACCACAATTGTTCAGAGATTGAAAGAAAAGATATCTCTATCCATGGAATGTGAGTGTACCATCGTTGCTTTTCCTGGAAATGAGCCAAGAACATTAGGTAGCTTAGTATATGACATCCACCATAATCAATCCCAATATTTTGATGTGTTCTTGAATGAAACCAGTTTACAACTGTTGCATATTGCTTCCCATATTGACTTGCTCCAGCGTAAACTGGTGAAATTGAACGCTGAACGATGTATTGTGCTGTTGGATCGTTACTGGTGGTCTACGTATGTATATGGATTAGCGGGTGAATTGAATAGCAATATAGTTCAAGCGATTCTTGAGCCAGAGTTAATCCACTGGAAAAATGTTAATGTTAAGAAAATATTTTTGTTGGAGCGAGAAACTCGTGAGCGGGATTATGATGAAGAAAAAGACAAAATAATTGTAGGTCTGTATAGAGAACTTGCAAGTAAAGACGCCAAGAGCATAATAATCGATAATGACGGAAGTATAGAGGAAGCGGTAAATAAAATATATAATAGCATAGTAGGAGCATAGTTTATGGGATTTGAGGAATTAAAGCCTACACCGGTATATGATACATATTGGAAGTTCGCAGCAAAACGCCAGGAAGTCTTTTTTAACCGTTTAGGCGGAGGGGATTACCCCTGGACGGATGATAAGATTATAAAAAAGTACAAATTTACGAATGCCTATAGGGCATCAGACCGTGTAAGTCAATATTTAATCAGAAATGTTATTTATGAAGATAATTACTATTCGCCAGAAGATCAGTGCTTTAGAATACTGTTTTTTAAACTTTTTAATAAAATCGAGACTTGGGAGTATATCAAAAATGCATTGGGAGAGATTACGTATTCTTCTTATAACTATGAGAGATATAACCAATTGTTGATGGAAAGAATGGGGGCGAATGAAAGAATATATTCCGCAGCTTATATTATGCCATCGGGGAAGAGTCGGTTTGGCTATGAAAAGAAACATCAAAATAATCTTAAGCTTTTAGAATATATGATGGAGTCTGGTTTGCCACAACAGGTTGCAAAGGCAAAAAGTTTGGAAGAATTATATGAGGTATTATTGGCTTATCCAACGCTCGGAACCTTCTTGGCATTTCAATTTGCAATTGATATTAATTACAGTGAACTATGTGATTTCAGTGAAATGTCATTTGTGGTTGCCGGCCCGGGAGCAAAGAATGGAATAAGAAAATGTTTTGGTGATATAAAAGGATATGATTACGAGGATGTAATCAGATACGTGGCAGAAAGGCAAGGCGAGGAATTTGAAAAACGAGGCTTGCGCTTCAAATCTTTATTTGGTAGGGAGTTGCAGTTAATTGATTGTCAAAATCTATTTTGTGAAACAGATAAGTATGCTCGTGTAGCACATCCGGATATTTGTGGAGTGGATGATAGAAAAAGGATAAAACAACAATATACGAATCGTAATCTGGAAAGGATTGATTTTTTCTATCCACCTAAGTGGGGATTGAATCATAAGCTAAACACCTAATATCAAGAAAGGGGATAAAATGGTAGAGTTTATTGATGGAAAAACAGCAAATGAAGTTTGGAGAAAGGCAGCTAACATGCTTTTGGCACAAGAGACAGCATTAAGCGGTAGAACCGGAGATGTACTTGAATTGTTGCATGCATTTATTTCTATTGAAAATCCAAGGCAAAAATGGGTATATGATCGAATGCCACCAATAAGTATAGGTTTCGCATTAGCAGAAGTGGTGTGGATAATGAACGGTGAAGAACGTTCAGAAGTGATTAATTATTGGAATCCAAAGTTAGCTGAATTTGCAGGTGATGGAGATACCTATTATGGCGCTTATGGAAAGAGAATCCGTTCTCATTTTGGTTTTGACCAGTTGGAGAAGGCATATTATGCTTTGCAAAATACCCCTGAGAGTAGGCAAGTAGTTATTCAGATTTATGATGTTGAAAAAGATTTTCCCGTAGATAATGGGATGCCTAGGAGTAAGGACATACCATGTAATATTTGCTCGCTTTTAAAAGTACGAGATGGGAAATTAGAGTGGTCACAAATTATGCGAAGTAACGACATACTATTAGGTATGCCATATAACTTTGTACAATTTACAAGTTTACAGGAAATCTTGGCAGGATGGCTTGGATTGGAGGTGGGGTCATATATTCACTACAGTGACAGCTTGCATTTGTATTGCCGTGATCTTGACAATATCGGGATAGGGAAAGAACCGGAATTGGAAAATTTGGATTCTCTTTCAGTGGGTAGGAATGAGTCGGAGAGAATTTTTAGAGAAATTTACAATAGAATGACAGCCTTAACAAATAGGAGTATTTCTGATAAAGAGATATTTTCTTTGGCACAACTAAAGTCTGAGTATATTGCTTATAACAATATCATGTTGATAATTGCAGCATATGTGGCAAAAAAGCTACATCACAACGATTTGGTAGATGAATTGGTATGTAAATGTGAGAATGAGGCTTATACAGCAATGTGGAACAGATGGGCGAATAAGAAAAGCACGGAAAATAAGTTGGTTTGAAAGGTAAGGAGGCACGTTATGAGTGATGTGAGTATGGAAGATAAAATATCTACTGAGGAATTGCATAAGGAAATGGATTTGATTCAAGCTTGTGTTACAAGAATGGCGGATAATTCCTTTAGACTGAAAGAACTGTTTATCTCGTTAATTGCAATAGCATTAACGGTGATGATGAGTCAGGAGTGTGAATTGTTAATTGTTTGTTTGATAGTATTGGGAGTAACAATTGTATTCTGGGGCTTAGATGCGTTCTTTTTGAAAATGGAGACATTATATCGTTGGAAATATGAGTGGGTTATTGAAAAGAGAATTGCAGGAGAACGGAGAGATTTGTATAACTTGAATCCACATAATAAAAATATGTGGTTAGATATAAATGAAAAAAATGAATGTTTTATGAAGTTTGTTTTTTCAAAGACATTAATGCCTTTATATGGGCTACCGGTGGGAATTGCTCTACTTTGTATTATGTACACATTGATTGTGCAATAGGAGATAAGTATTATGTATACTGGATTTAATCTTAAGATTGATAAAAATGCAACTATGTTTGGTGATAGATATAACTATGGTGTATACGAAATTATCGGGAAATCACACCTAAATGACCAAAAGGCAAGGTTTAGAGAACAATTGGAAGCTTATGTAGTAGATAATGTAATTGATGGGACTAAAATCCAAAATGAATGGTTTCCGCAAATTGGGGCGGATATATTTATTTCACATGCTCATGTTGATGAAAGATTAGCATGTGCATTGGCGGGATGGATTAATGATACTTTTGGATTAACATGTTTTATTGATTCAAATGTCTGGGGATATTCCTCAGATTTGCTTGAAGTAATGAATGCGAAATTTAGTAATAAAAGGGATGATGGAAATGGTGGATATTTATATGGTCATAAAAGCTGTAATAAAGTGTCTGCCCATGTCAATATGATGCTATCAGTAGCATTGCAAAAAATGATAGATAAAGTGGAGGCAGTAATTCTGTTGAATACTGATAATTCCATCGAAGTTAGTAGTGGAGAAGAGATGAATAGTACATATTCTCCATGGATATATGCAGAAATTATGTGTACAGAAATTGTTAGAAGGAAACCATTATGGGTATATCGTGATGGTGAACCACTGTATCATGGTGATTCTGGAGAGGCATTATATGAACATGCAGAATCAAATATTAATATTTCCTATAAGGTACAGTTGGAACACTTGAAAAAGATAAGAGCATCAGATTTATTAAGTTGGCAGGAAGAGTATAAAAGTAGACGGTATAAATATGCGCTTGATGCATTATATTACCTATTGCTTTCGGATGAAATCAAATGTCAATAAGTAAAGCATAATATGTCGTGAGGTGCACAGGTATGAAGAACAAGATTTTTTTGTCTTATTCATCTTTAAGAAGTAGCGATGCTGCAGTAGTAGAGGCCTTTTTTGACAAAAATGGAGTGAATGTAATAAAAGATACAAAGGAAAAAGATTCTTTCTGGAGATTTATGGATAAAATAGCCACATGTGATTGCGTTGTGATGTTGCTGAATATTTCTTATTTTGGATCACCTCTTTGTACATATGAACTTGTAAAGAGCTATACTTGCAATAAAAAAGTTTATCCGATTTGGCTTGCTGATTTCGAATTAGGTGGCGAAGACGAGAGAAAAGATTTATACGACAATCTAATTAAGAAAGATATCAACATAGCGCCAAGACAAAAAGAGGAGTTCATTAATAAAATAGCATCTTTTGAGAAATATAACGAGATAATATTAAAGCTTATAAATGAAGTTAGGTATCCGCAAAGAGGTGATATGCTTATTGATGCCTGTAATGAAATATATGAAGCAATTTATAGTAAACCTGCAAAAATATCGAAGTTGGATGATGAAATGGATATAAGAAGTAGGTACATGCATGATTTTGATTACATTGATGATGATTTTTTAAGGGAGGAATTTATATGGTTGATAGGAGATCTTAAGAGGTGCAGCTCGTTTCGTACCAGCTTATTTGCAGAGGATCCAACAGGAGAAAAGGAATGGAGATTTAAGTGGTATACATTAAGAAAGGGTAGCATAGGTTTTTCTCTATATATACATGCGGAAAATATGGAAGGAAAAAAGCAAATTATTGATATTCATGATATATGTGGGATAAGCGCTAATAGAGGGAGTTATGGCAATACATTTCTAAAATACTATATTGAAGTATTTAATAGGGAACTATATAGAAAATATTTGTATCAAATGGATTTGCCGCAAAGTATAAGAGATAAAGAAATCATAGCGGAATATGAGCAATACGGCAAAATAAATCACAGAATAATGCTCAAGTTTGACGATAGTAATGCGTTAGAAAACATGAGTATTATTGTGGGTAAATGAAAAAGAGGATAGTATAAGGTTAACCTCCGAAATTATTTGAGAGAACATAATCTAACTATAAGCTGATTTTAAGGCAATCACTATTGGACACGATGAGTAAATCATGATTGAATAAACGTAAGTGTGCAATTAGTGTATTGTAGAGGCTTAATCTCCTATCCGCCAAGGGGATAACGGTTGCACCATGGTTGCAAAAAACCTCAAAAACCCAAATAATCCATGGAATAATTGGAATTTCTATACAACATATAGTACCAAAAGAAAAACGGGATTACTAAATACAGGACTCATTATAGAGTTTGAATAGTAAACAGGGAGCCGGGAAGTCGCATAAACAGCGGACTTTCCGGCTCTTAGTATGTGTCGTGATACCTTTTTGATACCTGTATGGCAAATAAGTTAATTCGTAACTCTAATAATACGATTTGCAAAATCTGTAAAAGTATTATTAAAATCATCACGATTTTTTTTCATGTTAGTCCATACTTTTCCTGATTTTTCAATTTGTTCCTGTGTTAACAGAAATACAGGAGTATTATGTAATTGGGATTGAGCTATTAAACTGTTAAAGTCAGCAATATTGATAAGATTATAATTTTCTGTACAGTAATCACTTAAATTAGGAGCAATCATATTATTTTTTTGTAAAACAGGAACTAGCTTGTTGGAGACCAGTTGATTTATATCTGTAATCCATTCAGAAAATGCTTTTACAGGTGAACCATTTCGAGGTCTATATCGTTGCTGAATTGTTCCAATAAATTTTGGTGAAGTCGCTTTCATTTTATATGTTGCAGATTTGAAGATATCATTTTCTCTTAACTTTTGATAGGTAGTATTCCACCTAGGAAATACTTTGGTTAAAGATTCAATAGCCATGTAGCAAAAGTAATCTGGTGCACAAGGTATAATAAAGTAATCGCTTTCCATTAAAATATTGGCATTCGTAGAAGAAATACTAGGACTCATATCTAATAAAATATATTCAAGGTCGTATTTATCAGCTGTTAATTGCAAGAGGTTTTCTAAAGCACCAGGGACATTTCTGAACATAACTATTGATCCTGTTAAGTTTTCGGCTATATTAAATGTGGCATCATATTCTGAAAAATCTATGTGTCCAGGAAGCAAAAATAGATTAGGGTTGTCCGCGAATTCATAACAGGTAGCAGGTTGTAAAGGTTCTGGTTTATTATCAAAGATAGGCGATAAAGAATCTTTGATATTATAATTGTTCTTCTCGTAAAAGATGGATAGTTTGTTTTCTTTATCGGTATTGAGACACAGTCCTGTTAAATTGCACTGTGGGTCAGTATCTACAATTAAAGTTTTATGTCCCATTTCAGCTAATTTCCAGCCTAGGTGGAATGCAGTTGTAGTTTTGCTAACGCCTCCCTTGTTATTAAAGAGCGAAATAGTTTTTGCCATAATAAAATCTCCTTTGCATTTAAATTTATTTTCTCCATTGATAGCTGCTATTTTTCTTGTCATGTCCTTTTTCATCAACACTACTGCTGGAAGCAGGCCAGTTGATTTTCCATTCAAAGTATTCGTCCTCTGAAATCTCTCCGCTTTTTAGCTGTTCTTTCCGCAAACACCATTCACGCAGAAATTCATTTACCAGACCATAATCAATCCACATACCGACAGGGACATGAGCAGGCCATTCGTCACTATCATTATAGCGAACAGACTTATCATCAGAAGCGTTGCACTTGCCGGGATAGCGGACAAGCTGGAACAGATGAAAGGTATTGCGGTTGTCCTCGTCAAGCCAGAAAAAAGTCTGCATAATGTCCTCGGCGCAGCCGGGGGCTTCGGTAATAAAATTGATATAGTTGACATTCAAAATTTTGGCAATTTCCATGAGAGTATCTTTTTTGGGAACACGATAGCCGGATTCATATTGTGCTACACGAACATCAGCGTTGCGCTCCTCATATCCCAGCTTCAATCCTAGTTCCCGTTGTGTTAATCCCCGAAATGTGCGGATTCTCTTAATTCGTTCTCCCAGTGTCATAATTCTGTGTCCTTTCCTTAAAATTTACAAATTACACACCATAATCCATTCTTCTTTGTTTTCCCGTATAATATCAAAGCCGATTTTTCGATACATTTCAGCCGCATAATTAGCCCTTTGAACAGAAAGTGAAACACGTTTATAACCATGTGTTTTCAACAAAGATAGCATTTCTTTCATCATATCGGTTCCTATCCCCTGTCCCCGGTATTCTTTGTATAGAGAGATGGCAAGAGAGGGCGTTTCATCATCAATATGTCCGTAATCGTGTATAATGCGTACCCAGACAGCACCAACGATTTTTTGTTCAACTTCTGCGACTAATGCGAAATCAGCTTTTGATGCCCCGAAGAGGTCAACATAAATTTGTAATTCGGGAGAAGCGATAATATTTTTCGGTGGCGGCTTTATACCGTCTGGAATAAAAATAGCTTCGTATAGAAATTCATTCAATAGAGGATATTCCATTACCGTCATTTCTCGTATCGTGTATTCCATAAAGCCCTCCTGTGAAAATAGTTATCCCGTTTCCTACATTGTAACATACCTAAAATAATACGGCAACAAAAACTTATCAGAAATGCTAAATTTAATAAAAAAGATAAACTTAACAAAAAAGTTAAAAATCCAAAAGGAGGACGTGTATTTGAAAAATGATTTATTTGTAACAGCCGGAGAAGTGGCGCAGGACTTAGGCATTTCCAAACCATTTGCTTATAAGCTGGTGCGGCAGATGAACGAAGAACTGGAAGCAAAAGGTTTTATCACAATCGCCGGACGAGTGAGCAAAAATACTATGAAGAAAAATTTTATGGCATGGCACAGGCGAATTAGGAAAGGAGTGAGATTATGGCGGCGTACAAAGACGAACAGCGGGGAACATGGTATGTGTCCTTTCACTATTATGACTGGACTGGTAAGAATTGCCGGAAAGTTAAGAGGGGATTTAAGACCAAACGGGAAGCAACAGAGTGGGAACGGCATTTCCGTATGAAAGAAGCGGCTGACTTGGATATGACTTTTGAGGAATTTGTTCAGGCATACACAAGAGATATGAAGCCGAAACTGAAACACAATACCTGGCTGACGAAAGAGCATATCTTGAGGACAAAGCTACTGCCCTATTTCAAGGATAAGAAAATGTGTGATATTCGTCCGAAAGATATTATCCAGTGGCAGAATGAACAGATTTCCTATCGTGATGAAAAAGGAAAGCCCTATGCTCCGACTTATTTGAAAACTCTGCAATCAGAATTGAGTGCACTGTTTAATCATGCGGTACGGTTCTATGAACTGAAAAGCAATCCTGTTGTAAAGGCGGGGCCGTTGGGAAAGGGAAAAGCGGAGGAAATGTTGTTCTGGACAAAAGAGGAATATCCGAAATTCATTGAAGCGGTAAAGGACAAACCATATTCCTATCATGCGTTTCAGATATTGTACTGGTGCGGTTTACGAGTGGGCGAACTGTTAGCTCTCACGTCGCAGGATATTGATTTTGATAACAAAGTCATTCGGATAACAAAATCTTATCAGCGATTGGAGGGTAAACATCCAAGAATAATCCTTTGATGCGCATCCGTGTGGACACAGGATGCGTATCTTGCAAGGCATAAAAGAACAAGAAAAATGTGCATTTTATGTGCTATAAATATACATTGAAATTGATGAAAAATGGGACAAAAATGGTACGTTTGGACATAATGTCTAGACATGACAGGAAAAAAATAAGAAAAAGCTGCCTACTTTCATCTCTCCCTTGCAATTAAGCCATAAGATGTTTACAATGTTGATAAAGGATTATCTGAAACGGAGGACAAGTTATGCAAAGGGAAAAAATACAATTAATTCGAGATGGCTTGGAAACAGCATATGTAAATGGGAACACGGCATCCGAATTATTATATAAACCAAACTTTGTTTCAAATAACCACAATGAGGGAAAAAGCTTGGCGAGGGCATGAGCGGCAAACGAAAAGACACCCCGCAGGCTGCCGTACCGCGGCGGACTGTGATCTATAAGGAGGATCTGGAATGAGCGAAGAAACCAAAAAGAC
>OGZH01001539.1_pt1 | contig 14088 bp, 15 predicted proteins | sample 1576741 | NCBI WGS metagenome assembly OGZH01 (sample SAMEA3541560, study PRJEB24748) | human gut metagenome | biome: human gut; feature: human-associated habitat; material: faeces | place: China | collected 2012 | reverse complement strand
AACTTTATCCTGATGTTTATACAACAGACTTTTTTGTAGATGTGACAGAGGAAGTTTACAAAATAGAATACTATACCATTGCAAATCAGAAGCAAGCACGGTATAATATAGACAAAAAAACGAAGGCTACTGCAACGGTGCAAAAAATAAATTTTGGCTGTTTCCACAAGGAGCAGATTGAGAATCGTTATCCTCAGTGGCTGAAAACGCTGGTGTGCAGTGCATGGAGGAAGTTATTTAATAAGGCGAAAGGCCGCAGAAATGCGGCTTTTCTTAAACACACGAGTTAACCGAACCTAACTTGCAGATCTGCGCGTGCTGGTTAGAGTGGTCTAACTATAAAAGGGAGACGGCAATGCAAGATCACAAGAATTTCTGGGACAGAAATGCAGGTCTGTATGACTGCTTTATGCGAAAAGACAGGGCAGCATACGAAAAAATATATGAGCTGATCCGTCCGGTCGTGAAAGACAAAACAGTGCTGGAGCTGGCTACAGGAACGGGACTGATCGCCAAGCATATCGTAAAAGTAGCGGCATGCATTGAGGCGACGGACGCCTCTCCAAAAATGATTGCAGAAGCCAAGCGGGGAAATTGCTCTGCGAAGCTGCATTTTTCCGTGCAGGATATGTTTTCTTTGCCATACGCAGGCAATTCATTTGATGTGGTGATTGTATCCAACGCATTGCACATCGTGTCGCAGCCAGAGAAATCACTGCGAGAGATCAAACGGGTGCTGAAGGACGATGGTGTGTTGATCGCGCCAACCTTTACGCACGCGGAAAATTCACTTAGAGGAAGGATCAAAGCCTATTTTATGAGATTGGCAGGATTCCCTCTGCATAGCAGGTGGACGAGTGAGGAGTATCTGAGTTTTCTGCGGCAGAACGGGTGGAGGGTGCGAAAAAGTGCTGTGCTGAAAGCGTCCTTCCCGCTGACCTATGCCGAATGTGTGAAATCGGAGGTGTGATATGTCATTCTTTGAAAACACCCGAAAGCCCGTAGGACTTGGCGGGAAGATCATGGTTGCCATGATGAACGTTGGCCACAGCGCAATGGCAGCGTGGGGGCTGCGTTTTTTGCAGCCTGCCCCGGATGCCATGGTGCTGGACTGCGGCTGCGGCGGTGGAGCGAACATTAAGACACTGCTGAAACTGTGCCCCAACGGCAAGGTGCAGGGCATCGACTACTCAGCCGTCAGCGTGGAAAAAGCGCGAAAAGTCAATGCCAGAGCCATTGCGGCAGGACGGTGTACCGTGCAGCAGGCAAGTGTGGCAGAACTGCCGTTTGAAGCGGAGCAGTTTGATGTGGTGACCGCCTTTGAAACGGTCTACTTCTGGCCGGAGCTTGCACAGAATTTCAGAGAGGTCTATCGGGTGCTGAAGCCCGGCGGGATCTTTTTCATCTGCAATGAAGCAAACGGCGAAACAGCAAAAGATGACAAATGGACACAAATTATCAATGGTATGACCATCTACACGGACACTGCACTGAAAACATATCTGGAGCAAGCAGGATTTTGTAAGATCCAGAGCCACAAAAACAAAAAGGGGTGGCTGTGCGTTACAGCGCGGAAATGAGAGGAAAAAAAGCCATGAGCATTTTTGCATCCATCCTGCGGGCAGTGTATAGACTCTCCGGAGTGAAAAAGTCTTTCACATTGCCAGAGAACGAACTGCGAAAGGAAATTGAAAAGCAGAACCGACATCGAGGCGTTTTTACGCCGACCGACCACAAGGCATATTATGAGACGATTACAGTCAACGGCTTTCCATGCCTGATCGTACGTGAAAATCCGAATCCGTCAAAGCGCGCCATCCTCTATTTCTTCGGCGGCGGTATGGTGATCGGCCCGGACAAGGGCGATCTGCCAGTCATGCGTAAGCTGTGCCGTGAGACCGGCTGCGATGTGTGGTTTCCGTTCTACCCGCTCTGCATGGAGCATTGTATCACCGAAACCTACGAAATGGTCTATGAATGCTACCGCAGAATGCTCGAATTGTACGGCGGTGGAAATGTCAGCACCAGTGGCTTTTCCTCCGGCGGCGCACTGGCTCTGGGAATCGCAGCGCACAATAATGCGCAGCCGGAGCCATTGCCGCAGCCACGGCATATCGTTGCCGTATCACCCGGCGAAGTGCCATGGAACGATGGCGAAAAATCGCGGATGAAGGCATTGAATGAGAGAGACGTTTCCATCGATTATGCCTTTATGGTGACGGTGGAAAAGTTTATGCGGCATGGCTGTAAGAATGTGCCGGACTATATGCTCTCCGGCTCCCGGGGGGATTTTACCGGCGTTGGCGATATTCACTTCTTCTATTCTGCGGATGAGGTGCTATACGGTGCGCTGCCGGACTTTGAGGAGGCCTGCAAACGCGCTAAGGTTTCCTATACAGTGTCCGCCCGCCCGAAGATGGTGCATTGCTACTGTATGCTGCCGATCTTCAAGGAGGCAAAGGAGGACTTTGCGAAAATCGTGGACATTTTGAAAAAATGAGATCGGAAACGGTCGTGTGATGATTGAAACACGGAGGAAGAACCATGGAACGAAAAGAAGCCATTCGCGGTGCGTACCGAATGACGGGCGGAAACAGTTTTTATGACGGCATGATCACCTGCTCTACTCTGAGCGGGAAAGCGGTGTGCCGCTTGGTGTGGGCAATGAACAAGGCGGAAAACGACGCCTATCTGGAAAAGGCTGACCGCCTGCACCTGAAAAATGTAACCTTCCGGCAGGGAGATGTGGGAGCACTCTCCTATGCAGACAACACCTTCGACATCGTTTTGTCGCTGAACGGCTTTCATGCTTTTCCGGACAAGGAAGCCGCCTATCGGGAGGTTTTCCGGGTTTTGAGACCCGGCGGGACATTCTGCGGCTGCTTTTATGTGATGGGCGAGCACAAGCGGACGGATTGGTTTGTCCGGCATGTTTATGAAAAGGCAGGTTTTTTTACACCGCCCTATGAGACGGTTTCCAGTCTGAAAGCACGGCTGGATGGAATGTATACGGATGTGGACATGGGAAACCTGAAAAGCATGGCATGGTTTGTCTGCCGAAAAGCGGGTTAAATCTGAGATGGTCTCATGCACGCAAGAAAGAACAAGGAGGGAGGCAATCAGATGAAGGACAACGAGCTTCTATTCGACCGCAAAAGCCATGTGCTGTATTCAAAGCCTTGCAAGAAAGAAATCCTGGCGAAGATCGCCCTGCACTACCCGGAAGTGGAGCGGGAGGCGATATGGGAACAGGTACAGCGGCAGTATGTGGACTTCCTCTCCGACTGGCGCACCGACTTGGGCGGCAAAAAGAACTTCCACAACGGCGTAGGCGGCACCTACGACTGCATCGCCATTATGAGCTATTACACAGTCTGCAAAGCCGTCACATCCTTCCGCGAGATCGAGGAGATGGAGGAAAACCTGATCCTTCCAATCTTCCGCAGGCTGCGGTTTGTGGACTGCAACAAGCCGTTCTGGAGGAAGCTGATGTACAGGGCGTTTGTACGGGCGAAAGGCGGCTGCGACAAATGGCACGATTACGAGATGTCGGTTGCGCCTTACGAAAACGGCAAGCCCATCTATTATGAGTTTACGTCGTGTCCGGCAGCGGAGTTCGCTATCCGGCACGGCCTTACGGATATTATGCCCGCCCTGTGCAATGTGGACTATGCGTCCATGGAGTTGCTCCACGCAAGGCTGGTGCGGACGACTACCTGCGTGGATGGCTGCCGATGCGACTACACCATCTGCGGCGATAAAGACCCGTACTTGAAGGGACATCCCGAATACCGGGACGAGGCGGGATTCAGAAGAAACAAATAATACTGTAATGCAAAGGCGGTGAGACAAATGGAAACCTTTCTTGGAATCATGATCCCTTTCTTGGGCACAACGCTGGGCGCGGCCTGCGTGTTCTTTATGAAAAAATCCCTTGGCGATCTGGTGCAGCGCTCCCTTGCCGGCTTTGCCGCCGGTGTGATGGTGGCAGCGTCCATCTGGAGCTTGCTGATCCCCGCCATTGAGCAGTCGGAGGATATGGGGAAGCTGTCCTTTCTCCCCGCCTTTATCGGATTTTGGGTCGGCGTGCTGTTTTTGCTCCTGCTTGACCGTTTGATTCCCCATCTTCATGTGGGAAGTGAACAGGCCGAGGGTCCGAAAAGCAAGCTCGGGCGCACCACCATGATGGTGCTGGCTGTTACCTTACATAATATCCCGGAGGGAATGGCAGTCGGCGTGGTGTATGCAGGCTTTCTTTCGGGAAATACGCAGATTACTGCGGCAAGCGCACTGGCGCTATCCCTCGGCATTGCCATTCAGAATTTTCCCGAGGGTGCGATCATCTCCATGCCGCTGCGGGCGGAGGGGGAACGCAAGGGCCGAGCATTTCTCGGCGGCGTGCTCTCCGGCGTGGTGGAGCCCATCGGCGCGGTGCTGACGCTTCTCGCAGCGCAGCTCGTGATCCCGGCGCTGCCGTATTTTCTGAGCTTCGCGGCGGGCGCCATGCTCTACGTCGTGGTGGAGGAGCTGATCCCCGAAATGTCGCAGGGGAAGCACTCCAACATCGGCACGGTTTTCTTTGCCGTCGGCTTCAGCGTGATGATGGTGCTGGATGTGGCGCTGGGATAGCCAAGGCCGGTGTCTGACCAAGGCGGATTCAAGGCAGACTACTCATAAAATAGTCTGCCGTTTCTTCTGCCAATTAGTTAGAATGCGCTAACTAAAAGCGAGGCGGCAGAAACCTGGAGGTTGAACAAAGAAAAGGAGGGGAAGCCCCGATAAACGGCTTCGGCGCTTGCCGGGCGGGGATTGGCGCGACATCTATCGCTTTGTGGCGTGGATGATTACGGGCTCCCTGTGCAGCATAGGCTTTACGGCGTGCCGGCACGGGACATATATGGACACAAACAGGGAAAAGACGCGGATGAAGGAGAAAAAGCACGATGAAGGAGAAAAGCATATGGTAACATTGACCGAAACAACAGAGATCGCCGCCCCTTTTGAAAAGCTGGAGTGGTGGGTGGACCATTTTGAGGAGGAGTTCGTCAAGTGGAGTCCGCTGCATTTGGAATGCGAACTGCTCAGCGGCGGCATTCAAGCCGGAGATAAAGTGCGCTTTCATGAAATCGTCATGGGCATGGATTATGACGTCACCGGCACGATCATTCGGGCGGAAAGGGACAGGGATCATTTTTCCTTTGCCTTCGAGAGCGATAAAAAAACTGCCGTCATCTCATTTGAGGGAGAGCGGACCGATACGGGTTGCCGCTTTCGCCATACAGAGAGCTTTGGCGTGCAGGCGCCGGTCATAGGGCCGGTGGTGAATTTTCTGATTTTCAAGATTCTTTACAGGAAAAAAGCGAATTGGCAGCTCATTCGGGACGATATGATCCTGGATAATCAGTACCTGACCGATATTATGGAAAAGGGCAGATATCCGGCGCGCATCCCGCCGGAGCAGATCAGAAACATTTCCCCAAGGGAATTGATGGAGGGGGTCACTGGTCGCTAAAGCGGTGATCGGAAGTGTATGAAAAAGAAGATTTGGGGTATCCATGCGCCGTTCTATGATCGGGCGATACGTGGAATGAGCTGAATGGAACACACACGAACCCCCTTGACAGATTCCTTCAGTGCGGCTATAATATACCAGTGGTATATACCGGAGGTATATCAGGGGGGGCAGACAATGGGACGGACAGAAACGCAAATGAAGATCCTCGAAGTTGGGAAAAAAGAATTTCTGGAAAAAGGCTTCAAGGACGCATCTCTAAATAAAATCGTTGCGGAGGCAGGCTTCACGAAGAGTGCCTTCTACGGCTATTACCCGGATAAGGCCGCTCTGTTTGAAGACCTTGTGGGCGAGGCAGCAAAGGGACTGCTGGAGCAGTTCAAAGCCGCACAGGCCGCCCATTTCGATCTTGTCTCCACGGAAAAGACGAAGGACAGCCTGAAGCTGTCCACTGAGTATTTGCGCGTCTTTGTGGAATATATGTACGCCCATTTTGATGCCTTTAAGCTGATCCTCTGCCGGGCGGAAGGTACGCGCTATGCAAATTTTTTGGAGGAGCTTGTGGAACTGGAGGTAAGGTGCTCAGAGGAATACTACGCGCTCCTCCGCAAAAGAGGAAAGCTCTCCGGAAAAATGACAAAGCAGCTTCACCACATGATTACCAGCGCCTATTTTACGGCGGTATGTGAGACGATTGCCCATGATATGCCCAAAGAAGAAGCTATGCGGTATATTGAGGAGCTTGCAAAGTTTTTCAACTCTGGCTGGAAAGGCTTGCTCCGGCTGGAATAATGCACAATCACACAAGCACTTTAATTTTTTACACGCGAGTTAGCGTACTCTAACTGAACAATATAAAACAGGAGGTCTTTTATTATGCGTAAAACAGATTCGAAGAAGCTGGGAACAAGGGACTTTATATCGGTGGGCATCTTTTCGCTCATCTATGCTGTGGTGGCGTTTGTGATTGGCGGTGTTGCGCAGATGACGCCGGTCACTTTCCCGTTTATGCCAATGATCGTGGCGCTCTTTACGGGGACAGTTTTCATGCTCTATGTGGCAAAAATACCGAAGAAGGGAGCTCTCTCCATTCTCGGTGTAATCGCGGCGATTTTGCTGTTTATTACGGGAATGTTCTGGATGATGTCCGTATTCTTCCTGGTTTTCGGCTTGATTGCGGATTTTATCTGCGCTTCTGCTGATTTCAGATCCTTTAAGAAAAACCTGCTTGCCTACTGCGTCATGGCGCTTGCGCCGATGGGGGCGTATATTCCAATGGTTGTCATGCCCGCACAGTTTGATGCTTTTATGAAGAATAAAGGCGACTTCTCCTCCTTTGAAGGAGTGATTCATTCGATCGGGGCTACCTGGTGGGCGATCCCCGCAATGATTATCGGGACGATCGTCTGCGCGATCATCGGCGGATTGATTGGAAAGAAGCTTATGAAAAAACACTTTGAAAAAGCAGGAGTCGTATAAATGAGACTCGACCCACGGACGAAGCTTCTGATTCTCGCGGTCACAAGCGTTTCCGTTTTTATGAATAAAAGCATTGCGGTGGAGTGTGTGCTTGCGGGGATTCCGCTTGTACTTCTGAGCGTTTCCGGCAATCTGAAAAAGATGCTGAAATACGCAGCATTTTTTCTCGCGCTTCTGCTGATCCAGCTTTTTATCGTACCAAGGCTGCCTGTGACTTTCGGTGGAATCGTCTATATGTTTGCAGTGTATATCCGCAAGCTTCTTCCCTGTTTTATGCTGGGCAGCTTTCTGATTGCAACGACAAGCGTAAGTAAATTTCTTGCGGCGATCACAAAGCTCCGATTGTCGAAAGGACTCACGATCGCTCTTGCTGTTACGCTCCGTTATTTCCCGACCATGAGAGAAGAGTGGGCCTCCATACGGGATGCCATGGCGCTGCGAGGGATATCAGCGTCCGCGGCTGGGCTGATTAGCCATCCTATACAGACGATGGAGCATGTCTATGTTCCCCTGCTTGTTTCTGCTTCCAGAATTTCGGACGAGATTACGCAGGCAGCGATTACAAGAGGCATTGAGCACACAGGTGAAAGAAGCTGTATAGAGGAAATCGCGTTTTCGTTTGCTGATTTGCTGGTGGTAATTGCTTACGCGGCGCTCGTTGCCGGCATGGTATACGCGGGCATGAAAGGGGTGTTTTGATTATGATATCGTTTCAAAATGTCTCTTTTACATACGCTGAAAGCGGGAACGGCGGAGTCCTTGATTTGAACCTTATTGTTCGGTCCGGCGAATGCGTGCTGCTTTGCGGACCATCCGGATGTGGAAAAACAACAGTTACACGGCTCGCAAACGGACTGATTCCCCATTTCTTCCACGGCAATCTTTCGGGGCAGGTAAGCGTAAACGGTATGGATACCCGGGAGACAGAGATTGCTGCGCTATCGGATGTGGTAGGGACGGTTTTTCAGAATCCTCGAACGCAGTTTTTCAATACGGATACGGACAGCGAGATCGTGTTTGGGCTTGAAAATCGGGGCATTCCGCGAGAGGCTCTGCGCTCCCGATTAGATGAACTTACGGAGGAGCTGCATCTTAGCGAGCTCCGGGGTCGAAATATCTTTGAACTGTCCGGCGGCGAGAAGCAGAAGATCGCGTTTTCCAGCGTATATGCTTCGGCTCCCGATGTCCTTGTGTTTGACGAGCCATCATCGAATCTCGACATGAAGGCCATCGGAGAATTGGCTGATTTGATCCAACGGGCGAAAATATCAGGAAAGACCATTCTGATCGCAGAGCACCGCATCTGGTATCTGATGGACATTGTAGATCGCGTCGTTTATATGCAGGATGGCCGGATTGCATCGGACATGGAGGCTGCAGCGTTCAAGGCGCTGCCTGAAGCGGATATTCGCAGAATGGGACTGCGTGTCAGGGATCTGTCGGTATCCGAATCGGGCGGTGTGAAAACAATCGCTGCCGATGGATTGCTTTCCGTTCAGAAAATCAGTGTCCGTCTCGGCGGCCGGAATGTATTGAATGATATCTCTTTCCAGGCAAGCCGCGGAGAAATCATCGCCATTGCGGGCGTCAACGGCGCTGGGAAATCGACCCTCGCCAAAATGCTCTGCGGATTGCAAAAGAACAGCTCCGGTACTGTTTTGTGGGCCGGAAAACCGATGAGCCGGCGGTTGAGACGGAAAAAGGCATACATGGTCATGCAGGATGTGGGGCACCAGCTCTTTACCGACAGCGTGGCGGCGGAATGCGCGCTTGGCATAAAAACTCCGAACAAAGACAAGATTGACTGCGCATTAGAAAAGGTGGAGCTGCTGGCGTATAAGGAACGGCATCCCTTGTCTCTTTCCGGCGGGCAGATGCAGCGACTTGCGGTTGTGGTAAGCGAGATCTGCGGCAAGGAGCTGCTGGTGTTCGATGAACCTACCAGCGGACTGGATCTGAAAAGCATGGAAGAGGTCGGCACCTTGACACGAAGCCTTTCGACGCAAGGCAAGGTGCTTTTGATCATCACACATGATATTGAGTTTATGATGCGGATTTGCACAAGAATACTGTTCATCCGGGACGGAGAAATCGTAGAGGACCTTTCCGGCGGGCAGAAAGAAAAGATTGTAAGACTTTTGCGAGGTGAGAAATGATGGCGGGAAAAGAAAACTCGGCGATGACGATTCTGATGGATTTTGCGAAGCCGTGCAAAGGGAAACTGATCGGCTCCGTCGTACTTGCGATTTTGGGGGCGCTATGCGGCATGATCCCCTATGTTGCGGTGTCCCGGGGGATCATTATGATCTGCCACGAAGACTATGCTTTCAGCAAGTTGGCGTTTCTGGCATTGATTGCTTTTGCGGGCTATCTCGGGCAGGTGTGGTTCGGAACTTTTTCTACAATGAAAAGCCATGAGTCTGCCTTTATCATTCTGCGGAATATCCGCATGGCGATAACAGAGAAGCTCTCCCGTGTCCCCATGGGAACGATCCTTGATACGCCGTCCGGGAAATTCAAAACGATCATCGTGGACACCGTGGAAAAGCTGGAGCTTCCGCTGGCGCATATAGTACCGGAGCTCACTGCCAACATCCTAATCCCAATTCTAATGCTCGTTTACCTCTTTAGCCTTGATTGGAGACTCGCGCTGATCTCTCTTGTGACGATTCCGGTGGGTGCCTTCTGCTATATGGGAATGATGAAGGATTACGAGAAGAGATATGCCAGAGTACTTGCCGCAGGGAAAAACATGGATGCCGCAACGGTGGAATACATCGGCGGCATCGAAGTGGTGAAGACGTTCAATCAGGGTGAACGCTCATATAAAAAATACGCCGACGCCGTGGCGGAAAACGAGACAGCCAAAGTGACCTGGTTCAAGCAGACCAACGGCTACTATGTGATGGGGCTTTCCATCCTGACGGCAACGCTTGTGGGCGTGCTGCCTTTGGGAAGCTGGTTATTTATAAACGGAAGGGTCGAAGCGGGTACGCTGATCACCTGCATCATTCTCGCCCTTGGACTCGTAAAACCACTGATTCAGGCATTGCAGTACACCGACAGCCTGGCCATGGTGGAGTCCTCCGTAAAAGAGGTAGGGAATCTTCTAGATGAGCCGGAGCTTGTGCGGCCGACCGAGAGAGCTGTCCTTGCGGACGCCGACGTATCCTTTGATCATGTTACCTTCCGATACAAAGAGACGGAGGTTTTGCATGGAATTTCCTTTGACTGCGCAAAAAACGGTATGACGGCCATTGTGGGTCCCTCCGGCTCCGGTAAATCTACCATTGCGCGGCTCATCGCCTCCTTCTGGGAGGCGGAGAGCGGCGGCGTCCGTATTGGCGGCGTGGATGTGCGGAACATCCCTCTTCCTCAGATAATGGAGCTTGTCTCATATGTATCACAGGATAACTTCCTGTTCCACCTGTCTATCCGGGAAAACATTCGCATCGGAAAACCGGAGGCCACAGACGCAGAGATCGAGGCAGCGGCAAAAAAAGCGAGCTGTCACGATTTCATCGCCGCTCTGCCGGAGGGCTATGATACGCTGGCGGGCGATGCGGGAAGCCATCTCTCCGGCGGAGAAAGGCAGCGAATCGCCATTGCAAGGGCAATCCTAAAGAATAGCCCGATAGTGGTGCTGGATGAAGCCACGGCATTTACCGATCCTGAAAATGAGGCCGTTATTCAAGCATCCATCGCAGGGCTTGTAGCAGGAAAAACTTTAATTGTCATTGCGCATCGGCTGTCTACCATTACAAAAGCAGACAAGATCCTTGTCGTGGATAAAGGAAATGTCGCTGCGGAAGGAACCCATGAGGAGCTTCTTGAAACAAGCACTCTATACAAGGAACTGTGGAAAGCCCATATGCAGGGCAAAGATACCGCAGAGGAGGTGGCGTGATGATAAGGTTGTTTCAAAGACTTTTGTTGTTCTCGGGCTTACAGAAGAAGCGTCTTATCCGCTCTTTCCTTGCATACCTTGTCAGCTCATTCTTTGAGATGATTCCAATCATGGCCATTCTAACGGTGCTCACAGGAATCTTGAAGCAGCTTTCCGGCGATGTTATGCCTGAAAGCACGATCTGGATTTCGCTTGGTATCATGATTGTTTCCATTGTAGGGCGAATTGTATTTGTCAATCTTTCTGCCAATGCCAGAACGCTTGGCAGCTTCGCGTTCGGGTCGGAAAAGCGCATGGAGATCGGCGAACGCCTGAAGAGGGCGCCTATGGGCTATTTCAATGAAAACAGGCTCGGTGATATCACTGCGGCGGTGACGACCACCCTTGGTGATCTGGAGCAGCAGTCCGTTACCATTATGGAAAATGTGGCGGGCGGGTTTATCCACGCCATCGTGATTGGCGTTTGGCTTATGATCTATGAGTGGCGAATCGGGCTGATCTCTTTGGCCGGGCTTGCCGTGGCGCTCATTGTTTATTCGTTTATCGGCAAGGTCGGCAGGAAACACGCGCCCCGCCGTCAGGCAGCCCAGGCTGGCCTGGTCACTGCCGTTTTGGAATATGTGCAGGGCATGGGCGTAGTCAAGGCGTTTGGGCTGGCGGAGCGCACCGGAAAAGCAGTTGACGCCGCAATTGAGGAAAGCAAAGAGGCAAATATCGTGCTTGAAAAGGCGTTTTCCAAAATGACGGCACTCTATCAGACGGTGTTCAAGCTCGCACGGGCGGCTATTCTGGTTTTTGCGCCCTATCTTCTGGCAGGAGGAAGCATCACGCCGGAGAAGTGCCTGCTGCTTCTCGTGTCCAGCTTCATGATCTATGCCGCCGTGGAGATGGCGGGCAGTATGTCCTCCATTGCCCGCGCGGTGGAGGCTTCCCTGGACCGGCTGGATAACATCATGGACATTCCATCCCTGGACGAAAACGGGGCTGATCTTGTGCCGGAAAATTTCAATATCGAAGTGAAGAATATGTCCTTTGGATACGGGGAAAAGGAGGTATTACATCAAATCAGCTTAAGCGTACCCCAGGGAAGCTCCTGCGCCATTGTTGGTCCCTCCGGCGCCGGAAAAACCACGCTGGTCGGTCTGATTGCCCGTTTCTGGGATGTGAAGGAAGGACAGATCACGCTCGGCGGCCGGGATGTGCGGGAATATACCAGCGGCAGCCTTCTAAAGAATTTCGCCATCGTATTTCAGAATGTGTATCTCTTTGAGGACACCGTCGAGAACAATATCCGGTTTGGCAGACCGGACGCAAGCGAGGATGAAATCATAGCAGTCGCAAAGAAAGCCTGCTGCCATGACTTTATCATGACGCTGCCCGATGGCTATCAGACAAAGATCGGCGAAGGCGGCTCCAGCCTCTCCGGCGGGGAAAAGCAGCGAATCTCCATTGCAAGGGCAATTCTGAAGGACGCACCCATCGTCATTTTGGATGAAGCCACAGCCAGCGTGGATCCCGAAAACGAGCAGGAGCTGCAAAAGGCCATCCGAGAGCTGACAAAGGGCAAAACGATCCTTATGATTGCCCACCGTCTGTCCACCGTGCGCACGGCGGATCAAATCATCGTGCTGGAGAACGGCAGGATCGTTCAACGCGGAAACCACAGGGAGCTGATGCGCGAAGACGGCCTGTACAGGCGCTTTGTGGGAATGCGCAGCCAGGCAATCGGCTGGACGCTGAAAGGAGGGGAAGCACATGGATAGAAGGTTAGACAAAAGATACCTGACCGGAGCGGTATCTGCAATGGAAAGACACTATGGCGTGGAAAAGGCAGACGCGATCATAGGAGATGCATGGAGGCGTTATGCGGAAATCGTGGATGAAAACGACGACGAGCCGAAAAAGATGTATATGCATACGCGGAAACGCATCTATCCTGCCATCGCCGCCTTTGACGCCATGACGGGCAACGGAATCTCCCGGGAGGAAGCGGCGGCTTTTCTGAATAGATATTATGAAAAGCGGGCAGCGGGCGTTGGTGCAAAAATCCGAGGGGCAATGAGGATACCGGGCCTGTATAAGCTGGTGCCGAAGTTCTTTGCCAAAATGACAAAAAGCTCCTTTGGAGAGGACTGCGGTTTTCGGGCTAATTGGATACGAACGGAGCAAGAGGAAATGTGCTTCGACATGCTGGCCTGCCCCTATCAGGACACCTGTGTGAAATACGGCTGCCCGGAGATTGTAGCCGGCTTTTGCCGCGCGGATGACGAGGCCTACGGACATATGCATCCAAAGCTCAAATGGGGACGGACAAAGACGCTCGGTCAAGGCGGAGACTGCTGTGATTTTAGACTGACGATAGAGTAATGACCCTATGGAAAGACTGATGAGATACAAGACCCTCCAATGCTTTCTTGCGGCGCTGATTATGATTGCGTTCCTCGCTCCTTCTGCATATGCATCCGGTGCACCGGACGCATATGAGGCAAGCGTAAACGCTGTTTCCGAAAAAAATATTGGCAAAACGGTTCCGGGCGCGTGTGTCGTAATTTCGGAGCATGACAATACGGTATTTGCGAAGGGGTATGGCTTTGCTGATTTAGAGAACAATACGGCCATGGATCCGGAGACCACGGTTTTTGAATGGGGTTCCATATCAAAGACCTTTGTGTGGGTCAGCGTGATGCAGCTTGTTGAGGATAGTAAAATCGATCTGGAAACGGATATCCGCACCTATCTGCCGGACAGCTTTTTGAAAAATCTGCGATTCGCTGAGCCGGTTACTTTACTTCACCTGATGAACCATACGGCAGGATTTGAGGAAGAACTGCTGGATTTGCGCTATTACAGCGCGAGTGAGGAAATTCCCTTCAAAGAAGTACTATCTGCGCACCAGCCCAAGCAGGTCTATCCGCCGGGATCCGTCAGTGCCTATTCCAATTACGGCGCGGCACTTGCAGCGTTGATCGTGGAGGAAGCCAGCGGCCAAAGCTATAAGGATTATATCAAAGAACATATTCTTTTGCCTCTGGGTATGACGCATACCTCTGTCGGTCCCTTTTGGATGGATGTGGACGGACTCCTTGATCACAAGGCGAAGGGTTATTCTTATACCGGAAAAGGATTTCGGCGGGAGGATGAGATGCACCTCCGCATGTATCCTGCAGGCACGTCGAAATAATAATAGGTG
>OGZH01001537.1_pt1 | contig 14093 bp, 7 predicted proteins | sample 1576741 | NCBI WGS metagenome assembly OGZH01 (sample SAMEA3541560, study PRJEB24748) | human gut metagenome | biome: human gut; feature: human-associated habitat; material: faeces | place: China | collected 2012 | reverse complement strand
CGTTGGTGACTCCGTTCAGCCAGTACGTCAAGAACCTTTCCATGATGAACGTCATTGCTATGGAGAAAGGCAAGGAACGCTGGGGTATGATTGCCGATGACATTTGGGATATGCTGTTGGGCAAGGCAGGTAAGCTGCCGGGTCAGCTGGCTCCCGAAATCATAGAGAAGGCCGAACGCGAAGGACGCAAGTTCTTCACCGGCAATCCGCAGGACAACTATCCCGATGCTCTGGACAAGTACCGCAAGCTGATGAAGGAGAACAAGTGGGAACTGGGCGAGGACGACGAAGAGCTCTTCGAATACGCCATGCACCCGGCTCAATACGAGGCTTACAAGAGTGGCAAGGCCAAGCAGGACTTCCTGGAGGATGTGGAGAAACGCCGTGCCGAACGTGACAAGTCTCCGCTGGACGATGCCAAACCCAAGACGCTCACTGTGCAGGTGGACGGTCAGGCTTACCGCGTGACGGTGGCATACGGTGACATCGACCTGCCCGCTTCGGCCACCGAAAAGGTGACAGCTCCCCCCGTAGGCGAAGGTCAGGACGTTCCGGCTCCGCTCGAAGGCAAGTTCTTCCTGACAAAGAATGCGCAGGAAACCCCGTTGAAAGTGGGTGACAAGGTGAAGAGTGGCGACCTCCTCTGCTATATCGAAGCTATGAAGACATACAATGCCATCCGCGCAGACTTTGATGGAACGGTTGTTGCCATCTGTGTCAATCCGGGTGACTCTGTTTCTGAAGATGATGTATTAATGAAGATAGGATAATGGAAGATATATTTGCAAAACTCTATGATATGACGGCCTTCAGTAACATCATTGCTGATCCGTCGTTCCTCGTGATGTATGCCATCGCTTTCATCCTGCTTTATTTAGGTATCAAGAAACACTATGAACCATTGTTGTTGGTACCCATCGCTTTCGGTGTGCTCATTGCCAACTTTCCCGGCGGCGAGATGGGGGTGATTCAGGCAGATGAAAACGGAATGGTCATGGTAGGCGGGGTGATGAAGAATATTTGGGAGATGCCGTTGCACGAGATTGCGCACGACCTCGGACTGATGAACTTCATTTATTATATGCTGATTAAGACCGGCTTTCTGCCGCCTGTTATCTTTATGGGTGTGGGTGCGCTGACAGACTTCGGTCCGATGCTCCGTAACTTGCGTCTCTCCATATTCGGTGCGGCTGCCCAGTTGGGTATCTTTACCGTATTGCTTTGTGCAGTGTTGATGGGCTTTACTCCGAAAGAAGCAGGCGCATTGGGTATTATCGGTGGTGCCGATGGACCTACGGCTATCTTTACTACCATTAAGCTGGCTCCTCATTTGCTGGGTCCTATTGCCATTGCAGCCTATTCGTACATGGCGTTGGTGCCTGTTATCATTCCGATGGTAGTGAAACTGTTCTGCACCAAGAAGGAACTGATGATTAATATGAAGGAGCAAGAGAAGCTTTATCCTTCAAAGACTGAAATAAAGAACTTGCGTGTGTTGAAGATTATCTTCCCGATTGCAGTGACTACGATTGTTGCCTTGTTTGTGCCCACGGCAGTGCCTTTGATTGGTATGCTGATGTTCGGTAATCTGATTAAGGAAATCGGTGCCGATACAAGCCGTCTGTTTGATGCGGCAGCCAACAGTATTATGAATGCTGCTACTATTTTCCTTGGACTGAGCGTGGGTGCCACCATGACCAGTGAGGCCTTCTTGAACTGGACGACCATTGGTATCGTAATAGGTGGATTCCTTGCATTTGCATTGTCCATTACCGGTGGTATCTTTTTTGTGAAGCTGTTCAACTTGTTCAGCAAAAAGAAGATTAATCCGTTGATTGGTGCTACCGGGCTGAGTGCCGTGCCAATGGCAAGCCGTGTCTGCAATGATATTGCAACGAAGTATGACCCTAAGAACCATGTACTGAATTACTGTATGTCCAGTAATATCTCCGGCGTAATCGGCTCGGCTGTTGCGGCGGGTGTGCTGATTTCATTCCTGGGATAAACGGTCAGTAGGAAAAATATAAAGAAACTCCGGTATGGCTTTGTAAAGCTATGCCGGAGTTTTTTGTATGTTTTTCTTTGAGGGGCATTTCATTCACTAACCACCTTCCAATATTCAGCCATCGCCATCTTCTCCGCCAGATACGCATCAATCAGGTTGGTGTGTGCCTGCGTCCACGAGAGTTGTGCGGACAACACATCTGCCATGCTGGCTTTTCCTTCATTATAAGAGAAGGTGACAAGGCCCAGATTCTCTTCGGCGAGTGTCATATTCTCCCGGGCCGTCTTGACTTGCTGTTCAGTTTCCGTTAGCTTTGTGGTGGCTGCGGAGAGCTCTTCCAGAATATTGTCCGTTACATAGCTTTGTTGCAGCTTCTGTATGCCGATATAGGCTTTCTGTTGGCGGTTTGTCTTGAAGCGGGCTCCCCAACGGAAGATGGGGATGCTGACGTTGACCCCTGCGACGGGAGTATGAGGTACATCCTGCCCCATATAGGCGATTCCCGTATCCCAACCGGTGGCGAGGAACATGCTGACTTGTGGGTTGTAGCGGCTGAGGGCAGCATGCCGTTGCGCTTCACTGCGGGCGATGTTCACGGAGGTACTGGCATATTCTGCCCGGCGGGGCAGCACATCATCCAGGCCCAAAGGGATGATGGGAGCAGTCGGTATATCTATTTCGGCTATGCTGTCTATGGGAGCGTCCGGTTCCGAGCCCATAAGGATATTCAGTTTTTGCAGGGCAAGGGTATGGTTTTGGCGTGCCTTGATGTACTGCAATTCGGCCTCCTTACGCCGGGTGGAAATCATCAGCAAGTCTGTGCGGCTGATGGCACCGTCATCAAAGCGGTCTTGGATGATGTCGTACTGCTGTTGTACAATATCCTGAAAGGTAGCCGCGGCTTTCAGACCGGCACGGGTGGCAGAGGCATTCCAATAGACGGCGTCACTTTGATAGTGTATCTGGTCGAGGGTCAGCTCTGTGGTAAGTTGAGCCAGTGCCTCGTCGGCTTGCGCCACTTTCTTTTGGGCTATTAGGGAACCTCCGGTATAAAGCGGCTGCGTCAAGGTGGCAAGTGCCTGATAGGTATAAGGGTGGTAGTCTCCTTTCGGACTGTTCCATTGGTCCAGATGATTGAGATTGGCGGTACCCTCGGCGGTGATGTCAATCTGGGGCAGGAAACCGGTGGAGGCAATCTTGCGTGCCTCGGTACTGGCGAATGTTTTCAGATGCTGTTGTTTCAGAATCTGGCTGTATGCTTCTACCTTGTCGCGGTATTCTTCGCGGCTCAGATATGCTTGTTGTGCCCCGGCATTCAGTCCGGAGCACAGTAATGATAGAATAAGTATCTTTGTTTTCATCATTCAATTGGTAAACTGTAAATTGTTGAATGTTCTCTCACTTGATTTTATGAATGGCGCAATAAGCTACCGGCAGCACGAATAGAGTCAATGCCGAAGCTATCAGCAAACCGCCCATGATGGTTGCCGCCATGCCACCGAACATGGCATCGAACAATAACGGCAACATTCCCAGGATAGTGGTACCCGATGCCATGGCCACCGGGACAATACGGGTGGTCGTTGCACTGATAACGGCTTCACGCGGTGCTTTTCCGGCAGCGGTTTCCGTATCAATCTGGTCTACCAGCACGATGGCATTCTTGATATTCATTCCAATCAGCCCCAGCAAGCCGAGGATGGAGAAAAAGTCGAATGATTTCCCCAATACCACCAGTCCCAATACAATGCCTATGAAGATGAGCGGCAGCATCAGTAGGATAACAATCGGCTTCCGGTAGCTGCGGAACAGAAACAGCAGGGTGACGAACATAAGGAAGAATGTCAGCGGCAGGTTGGCTGCCAGTGCGGCATTGCTTTCTGCCTGGCTTTCCTGTTCTCCGAAGTATTTCATGGTGTAACCTTCGGGCACTTCAATCTCCTCCTGCACTTGCTTCCATATACGGTTGAAGGCGGCAATGGCATTCACACCGCGGCGTGGGTCGGCCTGCGCCATCATCACCATCTGCCGGTTGTAGTCTTTCACATTGGAGAACTTGTACTGGAAGTCGAACCGGCTGACGACTTGTTCCAGAGTGGTTGTTTCGCGTGCAGTGCCGAATACGGGGAGTGTACGCAAGTCGTTGATGCGGAAAGAGTCGATAGTTTTATCCTTCAACAGAATGGGAAGTACCTGGTCTCCTTCCCTGTATTCTCCAAGTGTCATGCCGTTCGTACCGATCTGGATACTCTGTGCCATGCTTTGACGGGAGATACCCAACGGTTGTGCACGCTCCTGACTGTAAACGGGATGCCATACCGGTATCTTATTGCCCCAGGAGTTGCGCACGTTGATAAGTTCGCCGTCACGGTGCATGATGTCCAGAGCCTTGTTGGTCAACATGACCAGCGTATCCGTGTTATTGCCGATGAACCCGATTTCAATGGCGGCATCTACAGCAGGAGAGAGCTTGAACAACATGGTACGGGTGATGGCATTGGGATAGTTGGCCTTCATGTAGGCATCAAGATTCTCTTCCTGCTTCTTGGTATATTTGCTGTCCGTTACTTCCACCAGGATATTGGCGAAGTTAGGTTTGGGGCCGACGGAAGTGGAGGCCAGATAGTAACGCAACGGTGTGCTGCCGAATGTGACGGATACCCGTTTCACTTCCGGCTGCTGCATCAGATGCGCTTCCACCTTTTTCATTTCGGTTTCTACTTCGCGGATGCTGTACCCGTCCGGATAGAATACATCTGCCCGAAAGTAGGGCTTGTCCAGAGAAGGGAAGAAGTTCTGGGGCATCAGTCCCATGACGATGAGGGAGAGGATGAACAGTGCTGTAATGCTTCCAAGGGTCAACGCCTTCTTGCGTATCAGTGTGCTGAGGATGGAGGCGAATTTATGGTAGAAAGGCTTGTCGTATGGGTCCTTGCTACCATCTTTAGCCTTTGCTTTCAGTATGAAGTTGCCGAATGTAGTGGTTTGTGTCAACGCCAGCACCCAACTTAATCCCAGGGAAATGGCCAACACTACGAATAGCGGTTTCACGATTTCGGCTACGGAAGAGGGAGCCAGATACAGTGGCAGAAACGAACAGATGGCAATGAACGTTGCTCCCAGCAATCCCCATTGGGGACCGGTGGCACCGTCTATCAGCGCTTTTCGGCGGTCGATGCCGCGGGCAATGGCAATTTGGGCATTATCTGTCACCACGATGGCATTGTCCACCAGCATTCCCATGGCTATGATGAATCCGGCGAGGGAGGTCCGGTTCAGACCTACGCCAAGAAACGACATAATGAGCAGTGTGCCTCCGATAGAGAATATAAGGGAAGAGCCAATCAGTACTCCTGCACGCATGCCCATCACCAGCATGATGATTACAATCACAATCAGGATGGATTCTATCAGATTGATGATGAACCCGTTGTTGGCTTCTTTGGCAATCACGTTTTCGGGATACAGACTTTCCAGTTCCAGCCCCACGGGGATGAGGGGCATGAGTTCGGCAAGCCTCCGGTCTACCAGTTCACCGGTTTTTACCACATCCTTTGTCGGGTCGGTGGAGATGCCGATACCGATGGCGCGCTTTCCGTTGACGTGCATGATATTGCCGGGAGGTTCCATGTATCCCTTTTCAATGATGGCGATGTCACCCAGCTTGACTTGTCCGCCGGAGGTAGTGATAACCTGGTTGCGGATATCATCGACAGTCGTGTAGGTACCGTTGGCCACAATGCGTAACTGTTGTTCTCCGGCGCTGATTTCACCCGTATTGATAATCTGGTTCTGCGATTGTAGCAGGCTGGCCAGCTGCTTGGGGTCGATACCCATTCCTGCCAGCTTGTTTACGGAGATGAATATATGGATGACCTCTGTCTGTGTACCGAAAAGGGCTACCTTCATCACACCGTCTGCCGTGATGACTTGTGTCTTGATTCGTTCCGCCCAGTTTCTCATTTCTTCATAAGAGAAACCGTCGTCACCCACCAGGCCGTAATAGATGCCGAAAACGTCTCCAAAATCATCCGAGACGGTCGGTACAGAAGAGCCTGCGGGCAGTTGGGGCTGTATGTTGAGCACTTTACGCCGCAGTTCGTCCCACTTCTGCGGAATGGATGCGGCAGAGAGTGACGGTTGCAGTTCGAAGGTTATCTTGGAGAGTCCGTACATGGACTCTGACTTTATCTTGTAGACGCCGCTCATCGACTGTATTTCTCGGGAGATGGGTTCGGTGACGAGCCGTTCCACTTCTGCCGGCTCCGCTCCCGGGTAGCGTGTCATGATGACTGCCGACTTGATGACGAAAGGTGCGTCTTCCTTCTTTCCCAACCTGCCGAATGACAGTATACCGCCGATAAGCAGCACAGCCAGAAAGAAGTAGACTATCTTCGTGTTGTCTAATGAATATTGGGCTAGATTCATAATGAATATTTTTTAGATAAATGGGGAATGTAATGTGCCAATGTGATTAATCACATTAGTACTTTTATTGCTTCTCCTTCTGTCAGCTGGTATACTCCGGCCGTCACAACGGTTTCTCCCGGTTCCAACCCTTTAGAAATAAGCAGGTTTGCCTCTCCCGTTGGAGAATAAACGGTCACTTCGCGGCTGCTGACTTTATTACCTTCTACCACCCATACATACGTTTTCTGGTTTTCACTGTCGCCGAATACGGCGCTTAACGGTACATTCATCAGCTTTTCTTCCAGGAAGGGAGCGACATCCGATGCCAGCTTTATTTTGCATGTGAATCCCGGTTTTACGTCATAACGTGCACGGTCAAAGTGCGGGTCGCCAATTGTTATTGTCACCGGAATACCCGTCCCTGCTGTGGAGATGTCAAGATACTCTTCCAGTCTGGCATCGAAAGCCTCTGCAGGGTAACTGTCGAACACCACCTTGAACTTTACGTCCTTGGCACGGAGCAGATAGAGATAATCATCCGGTACGGTGAACTTGATTCGTAGCTTCTGTGTATTTACCAGCTGTACAACCCCTTCTCCTGCATTGACACGCTGATAGTTCTCTACCAGCCGTTTTCCGATGGAACCCTCGAAAGGGGCTGTCAGCCGCGTATCCCGCATATTGTTGCCGGACAACCCGTAAGCGGATTTTGCTTTCTGATAGTTGGCTACGCTGATTTCGTATTCCTGCACGGAGATAGCCTGGCGGCCAAGCAGCCGTTTGTTACGTTCCACTTGTGCGGCAGCTGTTTCGTAGGCAGCCTTGTCGGCTGCATATTGCAGGGAGATGTCGCGTGGGTCGATGGCGGCAATCAGTTGCCCCTTTTTTACCCGCTGTCCCTCTACAACCGGGAGGCTGATGATTTGTCCGCTGACGCGGAAGGCAAGTCTCACATATTCCACGGCTTCCACTATTCCGGAGAAGTCTTTGCGGATAACCGACTGTGAACTGACTTGCGCAGTCTTCACCGGTCGGATAAGGGTATTGCTACCCTTTTGTTTTTGCCCGCACGACGTGATGAGCAACGCCATGACCAGGGCGAAAAGAAACATTTTTTTCATTGGTAAACAAGTATATAGTTATTCGTTCAGGTATATATAAAAACATAAAACCGGGAAAACAACCAAATGTTCTCCCGGTTATAGGATAAATGATGATTTAATGTGCCAATGTGCTAATTGGCTGCGCAATGTTTATGCTGCGCTATCACGCCGCAGGTCATTGGCACATTGGCATATTAATTTTCAATTCCGTCCCCCGTTCCAGCGTATATGGGTGTCCGTAGACTTGTATGTCCACTTTGCTGCCTGCTGTAAGCGAGATTTCGATTTCTTTTCCTACCCGTATGTGAAGTGTGTTTTTCAGATAATTCACCTTGAATGAATAGCTGTCCCATTTTTGCGGTATGACAGGGGAGAAACACAACGTCTCCTTCAGCACCTGCATACCTGCAAATCCGCGTACAATGGCCAGCCAGCTGCCGGGCATACTGGTTATGTGCAGACCTTGGTCCGCTTCGTTGTTGTAGTCGTCCAGGTCAAGCCGCGTGGCATGCAGGAAAAGCTGGTAAGCTTTTTCCACTTTGCCGATGCGTGCAGCCAGGATGGAATGGATGTGGGGAGAAAGGGAGGATTCGTGTACGGTCATCGGCTCATAGAACTCGAAATTGCGGCGGACGGTTTCCGTGTCGAAATAGAAATAATAGAGGTAAAGTCCGAGCAACACGTCACTCTGCTTGATGTAGCAAGAGCGCAGAATGCGGTCCCATGACCAATGTTGGTTGATGGGGCGTTCTTCGGCAGGAATGTTATCTGTACTTTCCAGTACTTTATCCATATAGCCGTCATTTTGGATAAAAATACCCCGTTCCTTGTCTTCCGGCAGATACATGTGTTCGATGATGTCTCTCCACCGGGCACTTTCCTTCACTTGGTCGAGATTGGTGATGCGGCGTATGTGGGCATATTCATCCGGATATTGCTGTGCCACCATTTCCAGAAAACGGAGGGTCATCTTGAGGCACTGTATACAGGAATAGTTAGTGTACCAGTTGTTGTCCACATTGTTTTCGTATTCATCCGGGCCGGTAACCCCCAGTATGACATATTTCTGTTTGGGTTGGGAGAAGGATACCCGTTGGCTCCAGAAACGGCTGACGGCAATCATTACTTCCAGGCCATATTTAGCGATATAGTCCATATTGCCCGTCAGCGCTGCATGCTGAACGATGGCATAGACAATGATATTGTTACGGTGGATTTCCTCGAAGGTTATTTCCCATTCACTGTGGCATTCCTCTCCATTGTTGGTTACCTGCGGAAACAACGCTGCACCGTCCTTGAAACCCAGTTTACGGGCGTTTTCGATGGCTTTGGGAAGCTGGTTGTACCGATATGCCAGCAAGTTCTTTGCAATCTCTTTGGGAGTGGAGAGCAGAAAAAACGGTACACAACACAGTTCCGTGTTCCAATAAGTATTTCCGCCATATTTTTCTCCGGTGAATCCTTTGGGGCCGATGTTTAGGCGCGGATCATCTCCCCGGTAAGTCTGATACAGCTGGAATATGTTGTACCGGATACCTTGTTGCGCTTCCGGATCCCCTTCGATGACGACATCCGTTTCGTCCCAGATTTCCTGCCAGGCCCTTCGATGCTCTTCTACCAGCGTATTCCAGCCTATGCTCTTGGCTTCGCGTGCCTCGGCCACGGAGTGTTCCACCAATTCACTCCGTTCGTGGTAGAGAGAAGAAGCAATGGCGGTGTATTTGATGAGTGTCACGTTGTCTCCGGGTTTCACGTCGGCACCTACGCTGAAACCGGTCTGCTTTTCCTTTTCTATCCGTATGAGGTTGGCAGTGGTTTCCTTGTTGTTTTTGAAGAATTGGTAAGTCATGGCGTAGCACACTTGTGCATCTTCCCGGCGGGTCTGTGTCCAGAGATAGGCACAGCTGCTGGTAGAACCGGAACGCAGTATGTTCCATATTTTCAGGTTTGGCAGATCGGCATCGTCTACTATATTCCCGTCAAGGATGGGCACGAGTGAGATTCTGCCGGTATAGTTGATGGAAGACACGCTGTACTTGATGAGACAGAGGTTGGGTCTTGCCATATTTGTGATATGCTCTACATGGATGCGGAGCTGGTTTCCGCGAGGAGACGTCACCTCCATGTCCCGGTAGAAGATACCTTCCTTCATATCCAGGCGGCGGTTGAAGCTGTCGACATCCCAGCCTGCCAAATCGAGTTCCTCATCGATGAGGCGCAGGTTGATGCGGCTCCAGTCAGCAGCCTTGGGTATACGGGTGTAATATGGGGGAAATCCGTTTTTCCACCATCCTACGCGGGTTTTGTCCAGGAAAGTGATGCCGGCCACAAATGAACCACGGTAACTGTCACTGCTGTAAGGCTCCTCAAAATACCCTCGTTGCCCGAAACGTCCGTTTCCGAGGCTGAATATACTTTCCGACATCCGTTGACGGTCGGGGTGGAATTGGTCTTCGATGATGTTCCATTCATCGGTCTTGAGGTATTTTTTCATGGCGACGTGTTTTCTGTAGTTATCGCCGTAAAGATACGCAATATGCGGAAATAAAAGAGAAAAGTGAGGACAAAAATAGTGAAAGGGGAAGGGAGGGGATTAAAAAAGATAATATAGCACACAGATGACACAGATAAGGCAGATGAACACGGATAAGTTTGTCTAATAATCCGTATTCATCTGCCTTATCTGTGTCATCTGTGTGCAGAAGTAGGAGCTTGATTCTATTTCTCTCCCTTAGTCTCTTTAATTAAATATACACAGAAAGCACCTATTATCAGCATCACTCCTGCCAATACAAGCATATTGATTTCGGGGGGCAGTACTCCTTTTGGAGTAAACAAGGACAGAATACTGCCGCCCAAAGCTGCCGCAATAATCTGCGGAATACAGATGGTACCATTGAAAAGACCTAAGTAGGTACCCATATGTCCTCCGCTCAGTGCATTGGTCAAGATGGTGAACGGCAGTGCCAGCATGGCAGCCCATGCACAACCTATCAGCAGGAAGGAAATGAACAACATATACGGATTGTGCATAAAATAGGTGGAAATGAAACCTATACCTCCCAGAACAAGGCTGAGTGAGTAGACCCGGCGACGGTCCTTGAACATCGGTATGCAGATGGCCCAAAGCACAGAGCCGATGGCTTGTACGGCAAACAGTACGCCTACCCAGTCGGCGGCATTCTGATATTGCAGGCTCTTGGTGTCGAGTACCACTTTGGTGACACCATCTACCAGATGCTCTACCGTAGGAGCGTCAAAAGCATTGGCGGCGATACTGCCGTTGGTATAAGTCCACATGAACATAAAGGCAAACCAGCAGAAGAACTGTACCAGTCCGATAGTCCAGAATGCTTTCGGAGCCTTGATGAGCAGCTTCAGCATGTTGGTCTTTTTATGTTCCTCTTCTTCGGTGATGCCGTGATACTCTGCATATTCGGCAGGTGGCATCTCTTTTACTTTGACCGAAGTGTAGATGACGCAGAAGATAAGGATGGCCGCTCCGATGTAGAATGAGTAAATCACCGAGTCGGGGATTACTCCTTGGGGAGCTGTATTGCTGATGCCAATCCATGCAAAGATGAACGGGAAGAGATATCCCACCAGGCTGCCTGCATTGCAGAGAAAACTCTGGATGGAGTAGGCGAGTCCTTTTTGTTTCTCATTCACCATGTCGCCCACCATCATTTTGAAGGGTTGCATGGCCATATTGATGGAGGTGTCGAGGAACATCAGCGATACCAGTCCGAAAATCATGGCTGTACTTACTGCCATGCCGAAGCTTCCGGCATTGGGTAGCAGGCACATGACGAGTACGGCCACCAACGAACCTATAAACAGATAAGGGATGCGCCGCCCGAAGCGTGTCCAGGTCTTGTCACTGGCGGCTCCCACGATGGGTTGTACAATGATACCTGCCAACGGCGGTAATATCCAGAAATAACTCAAATTATGCGGGTCTGCACCCAAAGTGGAAAAGATACGGCTGATGTTTGCACTCTGCAAAGCATATGCAATCTGTACGCCGAAAAAACCAAAGCTGATGTTCCACAGCTTCCAGAAACTTAAATCGGGTTTTACTTTCATGATGGTTTAATATGTTTTATTATTTCGTAGTTCCTCTTATCACCAGATTGGTACGTACTATCTTGTTGTTGCTTTTCTCTTCTCCCTCCAGCTTTCCGGTCAGAATGCTGAAAGCGCTTTTACCTACTTCCTCGCCATGCTGCTCCACGGTAGTCAGCTTCGGGTCGGTGCTTTGGGCAATGGCTCCGTCGGTGAATCCGCAGATGGATACTTCATCGGGAACTTTTACTCCGACCAGTTTGCAGGCATACAGTATGCCCGAAGCTGTCTCGTCGTTGATGGCAAAGAAACCGTCAGGGCGGTTTTCGCTTTCCAGCAGGTCGGGAGTGATGGAGATGGCGCGTTCACGGGTGTCGCACAACAGAATCATGCTGTCGTCCACCGGAATTTTATACTTCTTCATGGCATCCAGGTAGCCGTTCCGGCGATTCTTGGTAATCTCCAGGTGGGGAGCCGCACCATAGAAAAGGATACGCTTGCATCCGGTCTGTATCATGTATTCCACGGCTGCAAAGGAGCCGGCATAGTCGTCCACCACCACTCGCTCGGTTTTCAGCCCCGTACATATACGGTCGTAAAAGACGATGGGAATATCGTTGTTCAACAGCTCCTGGTAATGGTCGTATTGGGAAGTATCCTTGGCAAGTGAAGCGATAACTCCGCAGACACGGGCGGCAAGGAAAGAATGTACAATTTTCACTTCCTGCTCGTACGATTCGCTGCTCTGCGCCACTATGATGTTATAACCGGCATCTGCCGCCGCTTTCTCAATTCCGCTCAATACGCAGGAAAAGAAGTGGTGTACCAGTTGGGGAACAATGACGCCGATGGTATTGCTGCGGCTTGCGCGGAGGTTTACAGCCAGTACATTGGGCTTGTAGTTATGTTCGCGCGCATAGGCATGTACAAGGTCACGAGTTTCCTTGCTGATGTCCGGATTGTCTTTCAGCGCTCTTGACACGGTGGAAGGGGAGACATTCAGCGCCCGGGCAATATCCTTGATGGTAATCTGCGGTTTATTCATGGTATAGTTTTGAGGACAAAGATAAGGTAAACTTCCCTAATCCGATTGCAAAAATAACGTAATATGGTAAATTGTGCTTATTCGTTGAGGTTTATCGGGTTGTAAGTTTGTGCAAACGATTGCGGTTTCTTATCTTTGTCCGGACCTTTAATGAATATAACCTTGAGTATGTACAAATATATTCTTTTTGTTTTTATACTTTTACAGACTGTCCTTCCTTGCCATATGTGGGCACAGAAGCCCGATTACCGGTTGTTTCAGAATATCAGTTTAGGGACAGAGGCATCTGTCATCAGCTGTTTTCTGCAAGATACACAAGGACTGATATGGATAGGTTCGGATAAAGGTCTGTTCAGCTATGACGGCTATTCCACCCAACCGCATTTCATTTTTGGCGAACGTAGCAATACGCGTATTTATTGCGGAGAAGTAGTAGACAGTACCTATCTTTATCTGGGAGCAGACAACGGGTTATTGATATACAATTACCGGACAGATACTTATGAGGAACCGGGAATTGATTTTCCGACGGACATCCGTACACTGGTGATGTACGATGGGTTGCTGTGGTTGGGCACACTGAACGGGCTGTATACGTATCATCCACAGACCCGTGAGATTTCTTCCGTAAAAGAAGGTATCCCTCATCAGACAATTTACTCTCTTATCCATTCTTCAAACCATCAGCTTTACATTGGTACCTATAATGGCTGTTGCCGCTATACATCCGTTACCGGACGTTTTGAAATGATAGAACTACCTGCTAGCAGGAATAAAAGTAATCTGTTTGTAAACTCTTTGTTGGAAGATGCGGTGAGGAAATGTATTTGGATAGGTACGGAAGGATGTCTTTTCAAATATACTCCTGCCGACGGGCAAATACAGAGAATTGATGCTTTTCATGACAATTCTGTCAAATCAATGGCTTTGGATGGATATGGGCAATTGTTGGTGGGGACAGACAATGGACTGTACATATACGGAGAAGATTCACCTTTACAGCATATCGTGCATGATTCGCGGAACCTCCAGTCACTGTCCAACAACATTGTATGGACTGTTTATGCGGATTGTGAACGGAATATCTGGCTGGGGACGGACTATGGCATATCCATGGCACGTTGTAAAGAGACATTACGCTATGTTCCCATATCGCGGATTACCGGGACGGGGGAAGGAAACCAGTTTTATTCCATGTTGCGTGATGTGCATGGTAATTTTTGGTTTGGGGGAACAAATGGACTTATCCGTTTCACGTTTTCTGAGGAGGAAAGGCCGGAAGGCCGGGTGCCGGGAAAGGGCAGGGATGTTACCTGGTACAAGATGGGAGATAAGAATTTTCCTTTGACCCATAACCGGGTACGACAGTTGTATGAAGACCGGGACGGATACCTTTGGGTGGCAACAGACGGGAGCATCAGCCGCTATGATGAGGAAAGCCGCCAGTTTATACCTTATAGTATAG
>OGZH01001536.1_pt1 | contig 14097 bp, 9 predicted proteins | sample 1576741 | NCBI WGS metagenome assembly OGZH01 (sample SAMEA3541560, study PRJEB24748) | human gut metagenome | biome: human gut; feature: human-associated habitat; material: faeces | place: China | collected 2012 | reverse complement strand
GATTATCAAAGTGATGACAAGTGATGGAACGGTGGTAATAATTTATTTATACATTATGCTAACTAAGTTAGTATATCAAATATAAATTATCATTTCAATTTATATAAAAATAAATATTTATAAATATTGTGTATAAATATACGAATAAAGGGAGAAAATTTTTTATAATTTTACAATATATAGTTAATTTTTGCTTGATTTTTGTTGAATAAAACTTTATACTAAAAGAAGCAAACAGCTTTTTTGTTCTGACATGAAAAATGACGTGGAAAATCATGCATTTATGGGATGAAACGGCTTGGGCTTAATTGAACTTTTTAAGGAGTTTTACAAATGGATTTTCAAGACAAAACACTAGTATGTAAAGATTGTGGTAAGGAATTTGTTTTCAGTGCAGGAGAACAAGCTTTTTATGCAGAAAAAGGCTTTAAAAATGAACCAGCACGTTGCCATGAATGCCGTGATAAAAGACGTCGCGAACGTGAAGGCGGAAAAGAACAGCGTCAGATGTATACTGTAGAATGTGCAGAATGCGGAAAAGAAACACAGGTTCCTTTTGAACCAAAAGGAGACCGTCCAGTTTATTGTCGTGATTGCTTCAACGCTAGACGCAATAAATAATTTAGTTTAATCGGCAAGGAGGCTTGGATATTTCCGAGCCTTTTTTAAGGTTAGATGTAATTATAATTTTATAAACAAATTTTAAGAAGGGAAGTTACATAATGAGTAAGAAACTATTAACTTTATGTGCTCTTTGTATGTTTGCTGTAAGTGCACTTTTCGCTGGCTGTGGACAAGATAGTTCTGATAAAGCAGCTTCTAGCGGAGAAAAAGTATTACGTGTAGGTACTAATGCTGACTTTGCTCCATTTGAATTCCAAGACGAAAATGGTAGCACAGAATATCAAGGTTTTGATATGGATTTAATCAGAGCTGTAGCTAAAGAAATGGGTTACACAGCTGAAATTCAAAATGTTAACTTCGATGGCTTAATTCCTGCTATGGAATCTGGCAATATTGATATAATTGCTTCTGGTATGACTATTAATGAAGAACGTAAAAATCAGGTAGAATTCTCTGATCCTTACTATACTTCTGGTCTTACTATCGTTGTTCCTAAAGATAACACTGATATCAATGGTTTTGCTGATTTAAAAGGCAAAAAAATAGCTGTACAGATCGGTACAACTAGCATGGAAGAAGCACAGAAAATCGAAGGTGCTGAAGTAAAAGCTTTAAATAGTTCTGCTGATACATTTATGGAATTAAAAGCAGGTAACGTTGATGCAGTTATTAATGACCTTCCTGTAAATGATTATTATATTGTAAAAACTAAAGCTACTGATGTAAAACGTTTAGATGATAAACTTACATCTGAAGAATATGGTTTTGCAATGAAAAAAGGTAATACAGAATTAAAACAAAAAGTAGATGCAGCTTTAAAAACACTTAAAGAAAATGGTGAATATGACAAAATCTATGAAAAATGGTTTGGTACAAAACCTGCTAAATAATAGATTTTGTATTTAACATAGTAACCTAGAAGGACACTGTCTGATGGTCAGTGTCCTTTTTCTATAATAGAAGAAAGTGAGGAGGTTTTATTTTTGGATTTTAGATTTGATATTATTATCAATGCTTTTCCATTACTTATTGAAGGTGCTATTTTTACAATTCAAATTACAGCACTAAGTGTTGCAATCGGTATTATTATTGGTTTATTTGTTGGTGTTGCTCGCATTAGTAAAATTAGAATAATTAAATGGTTAGCAGCTATCTATGTTGACTTTTTACGTGGAACACCTTTATTAGTACAGATTTTCTTGATATATTTTGCACTACCTGTATTAACAGGTATAAAAATGAACCCATTTGTAGCAGCTATTGCTGCTTGTAGTATCAATAGTGGTGCATATGTAGCGGAAATTTTTAGAGCAGGTATACAATCTATAGATAATGGTCAGATGGAAGCAGGTCGCTCTTTAGGTTTATCTTGGTTCCAGACAATGAGATATATAATTATTCCTCAGGCTTTTAAACGTGTAATACCACCATTAGGAAATGAATTTATCGCTTTATTGAAAGATTCATCATTAGTGTCTGTTATTGGCTTTGAAGAATTAACTCGTCGTGGTCAATTAGTTATTGCTAGAACATATGCTTCTTTAGAAATTTGGGTTTGTGTTGCTTTAATTTATTTAATAATGACATTATCTATTTCTCGTTTTGTAGCATATTTAGAGCGGAGGTATCAAATTGATGATAGAAATTAAAAATCTGCATAAGTCTTTTGGTCATGTAGAAGTATTAAAAGGCGTAGATGTTTCCATTGAAGAAAAAGAAGTGGTAGTTATAATTGGGCCAAGTGGTTCTGGTAAATCTACACTACTTCGTTGCATGAATTATTTAGAAGAGCCTACAAGTGGAGATATCACTGTAGATAATATGAAACTCGATAAACATGCGGATATCAATAAAATTCGTGAAAATATCGGTATGGTTTTCCAACGTTTTAATTTATTTCCACATATGACAGTATTAGAAAATATTGTACTTGCACCAACAAAAGTGTTGAAAATTTCACGTGATGAAGCAATCTCAACAGCTATGGATTTATTACAAAGAGTTGGTTTAAAAGAAAAAGCTAATTCTTATCCAAGTCAGTTATCTGGTGGGCAACAACAACGTGTGGCTATTGCAAGAGCTCTTGCAATGAAACCAAAAGTTATGCTCTTTGACGAACCAACATCAGCTCTTGACCCAGAAATGGTAACAGAAGTATTAGATGTTATGAAAAGCTTAGCTAATCAAGGTATGACAATGGTTGTAGTTACTCATGAAATGGGATTTGCTCGTGAAGTTGGGGATCGTGTATTATTCGTAGATGAAGGTCGTATCATTGAAGAAGGTACACCAAAAGAAATTTTTGAAAATCCTAAACAAGAACGTACAAAATTATTCTTATCTAAAATTCTTTAAAATTAAAATCAAATATTCTAGTTTAAATCGCATTTTAAGCTAGAATATTTGATTGACGCTCATCTGGTAGTATGCTATAATTTATTATTACCGGACGTGCGATTATTTGTCGTAAAAAAACTAAATAAAAATTAGTTTGAGATGAGTAACGTTCAAAATTTTTAACATAAAAAGCGAGAATTCTTTTGATTTTATTTCAAAGAAAATAAAGCTTTATGTTAAGTTTTAGGTAAGCAAATAGCAAGCCTATAAAGTTAGTTGTTCTTTAAAAACACAAAATGTAGGACTTCATATTTTAGAAGCTACAAAGGAGTTTTGGCAGTTCCTTTAAGAGGATATACTTCTTAAAAATCTTCTACTAGCAATTATAACTGTTAAGTATTTAAGCACTGTAGTTATCATTGTTGAGCGAAGAATGTCAATATATTTGATTACGTTATAGAAAATATTTTTCTATAGCTTTATATATTTTGGAGTGAATGAGGTGTACAAAGGAATATCTTTGTCAATTACAAAGCAAGGTCTTTAAAGAGAAAAAGTGCCTTGCCTTTTTAACGTTTAATGTATGTTGATAGTGAAAACATATCAAAGCGTGTGGACAAAAGATAAGAAAACACTTTATTCATATGTTTAATATTTAGTTTCAATTCGGTTTGAGGGGTGAAGATTTTAATGTTCAATCCTGTCTCAGTTGGTAAACGGACCAGGTATAGCTATGCCAAAATCAAAGAGGTTATGGATATGCCTCATCTTCTGGATATCCAGAGAAATTCTTATGATTGGTTTATGAAGGAAGGATTACAGGAGATTTTCCATGATATCTCTCCAATTCAGGGATTTACAGGAAATCTTGTGTTATCGTTTGAAGGTTTTTCTTTAGGAAAACCTAAATATGATATTGATGAATGTAAAGAACGCGATGCTACGTATTCTGCTCCTTTACGTGTCAATGTACGCCTGGTTAATAATGATACTGGCGAAGTAAAGGAACAGGAAGTTTTCATGGGTGATTTCCCACTCATGACAGAAACAGGTACATTTATCATCAATGGTGCGGAACGTGTTATCGTAAGTCAGCTCGTTCGTTCTCCTGGTGCTTATTACGGTGAAAATATTGATCCTACTGGTAAAAGATTATATAATGCCACAGTTATTCCAAACCGTGGTGCATGGATAGAGTTTGAAACAGACTTAAATGATGTAATTTCTGTTCGTCTTGACCGCAATCGTAAATTACCAGCTACAGTATTAATCCGTGCATTAGGTTATGGTACAAATGATGCTATTATGTCTTTATTTGATAATGATGAACGCATTAGAAACACTATAGACCGTGATAATACAGTAACAAAAGAAGAAGCATTAGTAGAAATCTACAAAAGACAGCGTCCAGGCGACCCACCTACTGTAGATAATGCTAAACAACTTTTAGAACAGCTTTTATTTGATCCTAAACGTTATGATTTAGCAACTGTAGGTCGTTATAAATTAACTAAAAAATTAGGCTGGAAACGTCGTCTTTTAGGCAAACAATTAGCTGAGCCATTAGTAGATAAAGAAACTGGTGAAGTTTTAGTTCCTGCTGATGTTACAATTGAAGCATCTATGGTTGAAGATATTACTATCGAACAAGAAAATAATATCTTCGGTGAAGATGAACATGCAATTGTTTATATTAAAGATAAAAACAATAATAGAATTAAGATGATTTGTTCTCGTACTTTACCATACAATCATCGTACAATTACTATTAATGATATTATTGCATCTATTAGTTATTTATTAAACTTAATGGATGGACATGGACATAAAGATGATATCGACCATTTAGGAAATCGTCGTATCCGTTCTGTTGGTGAATTGTTACAAAATCAATTCCGTATCGGTTTATCCCGTATGGAACGTGTAATCAGAGAACGTATGAATACACAAGATAATGATGTAATTACACCACAAGCTCTTGTAAATATTCGTCCTGTTGTGGCAGCAATCAAAGAATTCTTTGGTTCTAGCCAGTTGTCTCAGTTCATGGACCAGAACAACCCACTTAGTGAACTTACACATAAACGTCGTTTATCTGCACTTGGTCCTGGTGGTCTTAGCCGTGAACGTGCAGGGTTCGAAGTTCGTGACGTACACAACTCTCACTATGGTCGTATGTGTCCTATCGAAACTCCAGAAGGTCCAAACATCGGTCTTATCGGTTCCCTTGCAACATATGCTCGTATTAATGAATTTGGCTTTATGGAAACACCTTATCGTAAAGTCGATAAAGTTAATAAACAAGTAACAACAGATGTTCGTTACTTAACAGCTGATGAAGAAGATGATTTAGTAATTGCACAAGCCAACGAACCATTAGATGAAAATAACTGGTTCAAAGCTCAGCGTGTAACAGCACGTGTTCATGAAGAAACAATGCTTGTTGATGCAGATAGTGTAGATTACATGGACGTATCACCAAAACAGATTGTATCCATTGCGACAGCAATGATTCCATTCTTAGAAAACGACGATGCTAACCGTGCCTTAATGGGTGCGAACATGCAACGTCAGGCTGTACCTCTTTTCAGAACACAGGCACCACTTGTTGGTACTGGTATGGAATATAAAGCAGCTTGCGACTCTGGCGTTATGGTACTTGCAAAACGTGCAGGTGAAGTTGTTAGAGTAACAGCAGATTTCATTGAAGTTCGTGCAGACGAAACTGGTGAAATCGACCATTATAAATTACAAAAATATTTACGTTCCAACCAAGGTACATGTATGAACCAAGTGCCAATCGTGTACAAAGGTGATCATGTAGAAGCAAAAGAACCTATCGCTGATGGTCCAGCAACTGACCATGGTGAATTAGCTCTTGGTTATAACGTTATCGTAGCATATATGCCTTGGGAAGGTTATAACTACGAAGATGCGATTTTATTAAGTGAAAAACTTGTAAAAGAAGATATTTACACATCTATCCATATTGAAGAATATGAATGCGATGCTCGTGATACAAAACTTGGACCAGAAGAAATCACACAAGATATTCCAAACGTAGCAGAAGATGCTCTTCGCGACCTTGATGCTGATGGTATTATCCGTATTGGTGCAGAAGTTCGTGCAGGTGATATCTTAGTTGGTAAAGTTACTCCAAAAGGAGAAACAGAACTCACAGCAGAAGAAAGATTATTACGCGCTATCTTTGGTGAAAAAGCTCGTGAAGTTCGTGATACTTCTCTTCGTGTTCCACATGGTGAAGCTGGTCGAATTGTTGATGTTAAAATCTTCAACCGTGCTAATAATGATGAATTACCACCTGGTGTAAATCAGTTAGTACGCGTATATATTGCTCAAAAACGTAAAATCTCTGTCGGCGATAAAATGGCTGGTCGTCATGGTAACAAAGGGGTTGTATCCCGCGTTATGCGTGAAGAAGATATGCCATTCTTACCAGATGGTACTCCAGTAAATATCGTGCTTAACCCATTAGGCGTGCCTTCACGTATGAACATCGGACAGGTACTTGAAACACATCTTGGTATGGCTGTTCGTGAACTTGGTATGCAGATTAAAGCAGGAGATCCAACAGTAGAATCTCGTTTACGTGCAATTGGTTATGATTTTGATAAAAATGGTATGCCAAAACCAGACGTTGCTGGTATTCACATTGCAACTCCAGTATTCGATGGTGCAAAAGGTAACGAAGTATTTGAAACACTCAAAGCTTCTGGTTTCTCTGATAATGGTAAGACTATTTTATATGATGGTCGTACAGGTGAACCATTTGAAAATCCTGTTACAGTAGGTTGCGTGTACATGCTTAAACTTCATCACCTTGTTGATGATAAAATCCATGCTCGTTCAACTGGTCCATACTCTCTTGTTACTCAACAGCCACTTGGTGGTAAAGCACAATTTGGTGGTCAGCGTTTCGGGGAAATGGAAGTTTGGGCTCTCGAAGCATACGGTGCAGCTTATACACTTCAAGAAATTTTAACAGTAAAATCTGACGATGTTGTTGGACGTGTTAAAACATATGAAGCTATTGTAAAAGGTGAAAACATTCCTGAACCAGGTGTTCCAGAATCCTTCAAAGTTCTCATTAAAGAGTTACAAAGTATTGGTCTTGATATTAAAGTTCTTTCCGAAGATGCACAGGAAATTATGATTAATGATATTGAAGATGATATCAATGAAACTGCAAGAGAACTCGATATGGATGCAACAGCAACAAAAGAATCTTATGGTCAAGCAGTAACAACAGATGTTTCTGACGAAAATGTAGTAGAAGATGATTATACTACTGAAGAACCAACAGATGATATCATTGCTGATCTTGGTGCAGATAATTTTGACGAATAATATAATGGTTTAATTTAATCGATTTAAGAGCATTTATTAATTATAAATGCTCTTAATCAATAAATTGAAATAGTGATATAGTAATGTAGGTAACTTTTATTTGTTTAATAAAAGTTTTTTAACAGATGCAAGGCTGAATTTTAAAGAAAGGGAGTGACAGCCCCTTGTTAGATGTAAATAATTTTGATTCTATGCGCATAGGACTAGCTTCTCCAGAAAAGATTCGTGAATGGTCTTATGGCGAAGTAAAAAAACCAGAAACTATCAATTATCGTACTTTAAAACCTGAACGTGATGGTTTGTTCTGTGAAAGAATTTTTGGTCCTACACGTGACTGGGAATGTCATTGCGGTAAATACAAACGCATTCGTTATAAAGGTATTGTCTGTGACCGTTGTGGCGTAGAAGTAACTCGTGCAAAAGTACGTCGTGAACGTATGGGTCATATAGAGCTCGCTGCACCAGTATCTCACATTTGGTACTTTAAAGGCATTCCAAGTCGTATGGGTCTTATCTTAGATGTATCACCTCGTTCTTTAGAGAAAGTATTATACTTTGCTTCTTATATAGTATTAGATCCAGGCGATACACCTCTTATTAAAAAGCAACTTTTATCCGAAAATGAATACCGTGAGTATTATGATAAATATGGCTCTAGCTTCAAAGTAGGCATGGGTGCTGAAGCGGTAAAACAGCTTTTAGAAGAATTAGATTTAGATAAAATGAATAAAGAATTACGTGAAGAACTTCGTACTTCTAGCGGTCAGCGTAAAGTTCGTGCTATTCGTCGCTTAGAAGTAGTAGAAGCTTTCCGTAAATCTGGCAATAAACCATCTTGGATGATTCTTGATGTAGTACCAGTTATTCCACCAGAATTACGTCCAATGGTTCAATTAGATGGTGGTCGTTTTGCTACATCTGACTTAAATGATTTATATCGTCGTGTTATCAATCGTAATAATCGTTTAAAACGTTTATTAGACTTAGGTGCACCAGATATTATCGTGCGCAATGAAAAACGTATGCTTCAAGAAGCAGTTGACGCACTTATCGATAATGGTCGCCGTGGTCGTGCTGTAACAGGTCCTGGTAACCGTCCACTTAAATCTTTAAGTGATATGCTCAAAGGTAAACAAGGTCGTTTCCGTCAGAACTTATTAGGTAAACGTGTTGACTACTCTGGTCGTTCCGTTATCGTTGTAGGTCCTGAACTTAAACTTCATCAATGTGGTTTACCAAAAGAAATGGCTCTTGAATTATTCAAACCATTTGTAATGAAAAAACTTGTAAATTCTGGACTTGCACACAATATTAAATCTGCAAAACGCATGGTTGAACGTATTCGTCCAGAAGTTTGGGATGTATTAGAAGAAGTTATTAAAGAACATCCAGTTCTTTTAAACCGTGCCCCTACGCTTCACCGTCTTGGTATTCAGGCTTTTGAACCTGTACTCACAGAAGGTCGTGCACTTAAATTACATCCACTTGCTTGTACAGCTTACAACGCTGACTTCGATGGTGACCAGATGGCTATTCACCTTCCACTTTCAGCAGAAGCTCAAGCAGAAGCTCGTATTTTAATGCTTGCTGCTAACCACATTTTAGCACCAAAAGATGGTGGTCCAATTATCACTCCATCTCAGGATATGGTACTTGGTTCTTACTATTTAACAATCCTTCGTCCAAATGCACAAGGAGAAGGAAAAGTATTTACTGGTATAAATGAAGCTATTTTAGCTCATCAACATAAAAATCTTCAATTACAAGCATTAATTCAGGTTCGTATGGAAGGATATGGCCTTGTAAAAACAACTCTTGGTCGTATGATTTTCAATGAAATTCTTCCTCCTGAAATTCGCGATTTCTATCAAGTAACAAAAGTTTCCTTAGAAGCTGATACACCAGAAGCTCGTGAAGCTTTAATTAAAGGCTTAAAAGGTAAAAAGATGGCTGAACCAATCGTTAATAGCGAAGGTAAAGAAATCGTTCCAGCTGATACAGCTGTTGATGCTGGTTATATTAAAAACTTGCTTGCTAGTGATGCTAAAGAAGCTATTGTTCATGGTGGTAACTCTGGACAATGGTATCTCGGTTACAAAACAGGTAAAAAAGAACTTGGTAAATTAGTTGCTAGATGCTTTGAAACATTTGGTGGTTCTAAAACTGCTGAAGTAATTGATAATGTTAAAAACTTAGGTTACCATTATGCTTGTCTTGCTGGTATGACAGTTGCTATCTCCGATATCATCGTTCCACCAGAAAAGAAAGAAATTTTGGCAGCCACAGAAAAAGTTGTTAACCGTGTTGAACGTGACTATAATCGTGGTCTTATCACTGAAGACGAACGTTATAAGAAAGTTGTAAAACTTTGGAGCGATGCTACAGATGACGTTGCTGATGCGATGATGGCTAACATGGATACATTCAATAATATCTTCATGATGGCTGACTCTGGTGCCCGCGGTAACAGACAGCAGATGCGTCAGCTCGCTGGTATGCGTGGTCTTATGGCTGATCCATCTGGTAAAATCATCGACTTACCAATCAAAGCAAACTTCCGTGAAGGCTTAACAGTGTCTGATTACTTTATTTCTTCTCATGGTGCTCGTAAAGGTCTTGCCGATACAGCACTTAGAACAGCTGACTCTGGTTACCTCACTCGTCGTCTTGTTGACGTTGCTCAAGACGTTATCGTTCGTGAAGATGACTGTGACGTTGTAGGTATTAACCTCGTACGTGAACGTGCAAAACTCGCTGCATCTTCTAGCGCTGCAATCAAAGAACTTGGCGATAGCTTAAAAGGCCGTGTGCTTGCAAATGATATCGTTAGTCCAAAAACAGGCGAAGTTCTTTATGCTGCAGATACTACACTTGATGAAGAAGCTCTTAATACTATTGGTGAACATAATGTTAGCGAAATCGTACTCAAAGGTTCCGCTATTTATGAAGGACTCAACTCCATGTCCACTGAAACAATAGCTCTTGGTGCTCCTGAAGAAAATGTACGTAAATCCATTAAACATGCTATGATGCATGAAATGCTTGGCAAAAATACAACTGATGCTGTTTATGATAGCACAGGCGCAGAAATCATTCCTGCAAATACACCACTTACAGAAGAATATATCGAAGCTGTATTAAATAGCGATGCGAAAGAAGTTAAAGTTCGCAATAACAACATTCGTGGTATCGAAGTTGAAGCTATTAAAGAAGGTAACGGTATTATTGAATCTCTTGAAGATCGTATCGTAGGACGTGTATTAGCAGAAGATATCATTGATCCTGCTACTGGTGAAAAAATCGCTTCTCTTAACGAAACTGTTACACCAGCTCTTGCTAAAGCAATTTGTAAAGTACGTGAAAAAGTTTCTATTCGTAGCGTACTCACATGTAAATCTCAGCTTGGTGTATGTATTAAATGTTATGGTCAAGACCTTGCTACAGCTAATCAGGTTGAAGTTGGTGAAGCAGTTGGTATTATCGCTGCTCAATCTATCGGTGAACCTGGTACACAGCTTACAATGCGTACATTCCACTCCGGTGGGGTTGCCAGTGACGAAGATATCACACAGGGTCTTCCACGTGTTGAAGAATTGTTCGAAGCAAGAAAACCAAAACATCATGCTATCATTGCTGAAATCGAAGGTACTGTTCTCATTTCCGAAGATAAAGAAATGCGCATAGTTACTATTACACCAGATGAAGGCGAATCTAGAGAATATTTAATTCCTTATGGTTCTCGTCTCATTGTTAAAAATGGTGTAAGAATTAAACCTGGTGATAAAATCACTGAAGGTTCTATTAATCCACATGATATCTTACGTATTTGTGGTTTACGTGAAACTCAACGTTACCTCGTATACGAAGTACAAAAAGTATATAAATCTCAGGGTGTTGGTATCAACGATAAACATATCGAAGTTATGGTTCGTCAGATGCTTCATAAAGTTAAAATTGAAGATTCTGGTGACACTGATTTCCTTCCTGGTGAATATATTGATATCAATAGCTTTGAATCTGCAAATGCTAAAGCTATTGAAGAAGGCGGTATTCCAGCCGTTGCTCGTCCAATTCTCTTAGGTATTACAAAAGCTTCCTTGGCAACAGATTCCTTCTTATCTGCAGCATCATTCCAAGAAACTACTCGTGTTCTTACTGATGCAGCTATCAAAGGTAAGGTTGATCCACTTATCGGTCTTAAGGAAAATGTTATCATCGGTAAATTAATTCCTGCTGGTACTGGTATGAGTAGATATAGAAATATTAATGTAGTAGATTTAGATGCTGCTGAACATGAAGCACAAGAAGAAACTACAGTTACTGAATAAGATTAATAAAAAGCAAGATACTTTATTGTATCTTGCTTTTCTTTTTTAGTTGTATAAATAGAAGATTTTTTACAAATATAAAAATTGGAATAGCAAGATGAGTATCTTTATCAAATGTTCTAATGCATAAATATTGATTAAATGTTATATAAATGATAAGATTTAATTGAAGTAAATTTCAGTTAATTTTAAATTTTTAATATTTTGGAGGGGATATTATGACCGTTTACAAAGAGACGATACAATTGACATCTCATGGAAAAACACCGACTTTTTTTGATATTACACCACAAGTAAAAACAGCAATACTTAACAGTAAGATTAAAAATGGCATATGTATAGTTATTTCCCCACATACAACATGTGCTGTATTTTTTGAAGAATTTGTGCATGATTATACAGAAAATGGCGATGAATTTTTACAAGCTGATTTAAATAATATCTTGCAAAAACTCATTCCTGATAACATAGCTGAAGGTCAATATAATTATCCAGGTGAAAAACATTATGAAGCAGTTGCTTCTTGGCCAAATGCAGAAGATTATTTACCTAATGGTGATAGAACAGCATTATTAAATTGTGAAGCGCATTTAAAAGCTACTTTAATTGGTTCAAGTGAAACTTTTGAAGTTGATAATGGTGCTTTAGGTGTAGGTACAACAGGATACGTTTATTTTGTAGATTTTGATAGAACTCGTTCACGTACAAGAAAATGTAAAATTATTATTATGGGTGAATAATAGGAGGTTTTTATATGTTAGTGTCTTCAAAAGAATTATTACTTACTGCAAAGCAAAAACATTTTGCTATACCTTCTGCTAATTTTGTAGATGAAATTTCAGCAAAAGCTCATATAGAAGTAGCAGAAGAAATGAATTTACCATTGATTTTATCTTTTGCTCAGGTGCATAGTAAATATCAAAGTCTAGAAGAAGCAGCTAATATAGGAAAATATTATGCTAATAAAGCAAAAGTTCCTGTAGTATTGCATTTAGACCATGGTGAAGATTTTGATTTTATAAAAAGAGCTATTGACTTAGGTTTTACATCTGTAATGATTGATGCTTCAAATGAAACCTTAGATGAAAATATTAGAATTACAAAAGAGGTAGTAGATTATGCACATGCACATGATGTTTGTGTAGAAGCTGAAATTGGACATGTTGGTACAGGTGTAAGTGTAGATGCATTGAGTGAAGCTAAGTCAGTATATACTTCTGTAGAAGAAGCAATAAAATTGACGCAAGAAACAAATTTAGATTCTTTGGCAGTATCTATCGGTACAGCACATGGAAGTTATAAAGGAACACCTGTAATTAATTTTGAACGTTTAAAAGAATTATCAGAAGCTTTAGAAGTTCCATTAGTGTTACATGGAGGTTCTTCATCAGGTGATGAAAATTTATCTCGTTGTGCCAAAGAAGGTATAGCAAAGATAAATATTTATACGGATTTTATTTTAAATGCATATAAAAATTTACAAGAAAATGAAGCTAAAGACTATTTTGCTGTTAAAACATTATTAAAAGATGGCATAAAAGATATTTTACGCAGATATTATAAAGTATTTAGTACACAAAATATTTAATACAAACTAAAAATATGGAGGAGATTATTTTGAGAAAAATAAAAACACCGTTTTTTATGGTAAATCCTAAATCATATTTATATGGGAAAAAGCTTTTAAAATTGGCATTGGCAGCAGATGCTATAGCTAAAGAAAAAGATTTTGATGTATTTTTTACAGCACCTTTTGTAGATTTGAGAATGATTGCTGAAAATACAACTAATTTGATAGTTACAGCACAACATATGGATAGTTTAAAAGCTGGCAGAGGTATGGGTTATGTTGTACCAGAAGCTTTAGCAGAAGCTGGCGTAAAAGCTGTATTTTTAAATCATGCAGAGCATTCTTTGAAATTAGAAGAATTGGTAAAAGTTATTAATAGAGCTAAAGAAAATGATATGTATACAGTAGTATGTGCTGATTCGGTAAAAGAAGCTCAAGCTATTGCAACATTAAAACCAGATATTTTATTATGTGAACCAACTGAATTAATCGGTACAGGTACAGTAAGTGATAAATCTTATATTGAAGCTACAAATAATGCTATTCGCAGTATTGATGCCGATATATTAGTTATGCAAGCAGCTGGTATTAGTACAGGAAAAGATGTTTATGAAACAATTATAAGTGGAGCTGATGGAACAGGTTGTACAAGCGGTATAGTTTGTGCAAAAGACCCTGAAGCCATGGTAAAAGAAATGTTAGATGCAATAGAAAAAGCTGTTAAAGAAAAAGGATGAAATAGGGATTTTAATAAATAGTATAAGATTTTTTCTTATACTATTTGTTATGATGGATTGTATAATGAAGTGCGACACCTAGAAAAATAAAAAACTCATTATGAATTTTCGTGTAAAATAAAGTTACCACACA
>OGZH01001518.1_pt1 | contig 14179 bp, 13 predicted proteins | sample 1576741 | NCBI WGS metagenome assembly OGZH01 (sample SAMEA3541560, study PRJEB24748) | human gut metagenome | biome: human gut; feature: human-associated habitat; material: faeces | place: China | collected 2012 | reverse complement strand
GAAAGCAAAACGAATGTCAGCGTAGAGGAAGGTCTATCTGCGACAAAAAGCCAAGGTGAAGAAAAACTGCAATTACTGATTGCTGAGGCAAATGCACTCGATGATCTTTTTTTCAACATTAAAATCTACGATATTGATATCCAAATTAAAGGGAATCAATTGATCGCCACTGATGAGCATGGAAACAGATGGGTGGAGAATGAGATATTTGCATTTGCGCTAAACGAATGTCTTACATTTGGAGAGGACGGTAAATTGATTTATGGAATGGACGTCAATCAAGAGGCTTTGGACTCGGTCCGACATTTTGCCGCCCAAAGAGGAGTAAAGATTATTACAGTCCCAAAATCCAAGTTGATTCCCGCGGATTATACTACTTCCTCTAATACGGAAGCTACCTTAAACAGTGATTGACGAATGTATGGAAGGATGATATAATTCAACCATACAGTATCAGAGTCACGCCACAGTGCGCACACAGTTTTCAGTGTTTCAAAGTGCCATTTGCAGCAATGCAGATGGCACTTTTTTTATTTTCCAGCCCAATAAAACGGCAAAAACAGCGTTCCATCCAGGAACGCTGTTTTTTATATATATCGCGGCAATAGCCGCAGACCAATACAGAAAGGAGAGACTGTGATTAAACCTTCACTCCCCTGTCTTTGTTCTATCAAAAACACAAGCATTTGAAAGGAGATCAGAATACTATGGTGAAATCTTGTTGCGACAGTTACCACGCACAATTCAGTGACTTCCCCGCTATGCTCAGTTACCACGAACAGGTTCGTTTGAATAGTCGGTGGGAGCGTACAGAAGTCAAGAAGTTGCAAGTGGCTGCCTTGGACAAAACCTCTCCCCTTTATGAGGATACGGACAGTTTTGACCCCTCCGTCTCCCGGGAAGCGGTCGAGGACACCGCGGAGAACTTGAAACTGGCTATCAAACTCCGGGATAAGTTCTTTCCCCTGCGCGATACCGCCTATAAGAGTTTGTTGGATCGGGCAAAGATCGGCGGCTCCGCGCTGCCAAAGCTCTCCCGGGAGAAACTGGCTGACGTCATTAACTCCTGCCTGGCGCTGCATAAGGACAGCGCCTTAATTCTGGTACGGGATGAGAAGGTAGCCGCGACGCATTCCGGAGATGACCGCGACTATTCCATACTGGAGATTGACCAGCTTCTGGATGGACTGCAGCACAAAATGGATGAGCGTTTTCCGGACAATCAGTTTACTGCCGGCTATGTGGATCATGCCATCACCAGCGCATCTTGGACTCTGCCTGGCCAAAAGGATGAACTTCTGGAAACTTACACCAAACTTTTGGTAGCGGAAGGCAAATCGTCTATGGCGGCACGGTTGATGCCTGGAATTCGGTTCTCTACCTCGGACACCGGAATGGCCTCCGCAAAGGTATCGGCCCTGTTATTTGGGACGGAGTATCCTATCCATATCGGTGGGATGATTGCTGTGGAACACCGCCGTCAATCCAAAGTTCCTGATTTTGTAGGCAGTTTGGATATGCTCTTTGCCCAGTTTGGTGATTCTGTAGCCAAACTGGCGGGCCTGCTCACCGTCCATTTGGATCACCCTGTCAATGCGATGACTGCAATCTGTAAGCGGTTGGCTCTTCCTAAGAAGGCTTCTTTGGAAGCCATCAGTATGTATGAGATGGCGGTTGGCAATGAGGAAGCAACTGCCCATGATGTGTTTATGGCCATGCAGGAGATTCCCTTCATTTTGAAGACGGCAGGAACGCCCGAGAGCAAACTGCTGGCTTTGCAGGAAAACATGGCACGGGCACTTACCTTCAACTGGCGTGACTACGATTACGCAAAAGAGGTGAAGTGGTAATGGCTGCGCCGAATATCCTTTGTGATTGCACAGGGATGCCGCGGGAACGCTGGTTAGAGTGTCGAGCACACGGTCCCAAGGGTGACATTGAGTACACAGTCGGTGGCAGCGATGTGGCGATCATTTTTGGCTTGTCTCCATGGACGACGCCTTTGGAACTTTGGCTGATGAAAAAGGGTCGATTGAAGGCCAAGTCGCCTCCGAACCCCGACCAACTGGAAATGGGCCATATGATGGAGCCGATTGCCGCGCATTTTTATCAACAGCGTACGGGAAACCTGGTCACAGATGATAACCACCTCTATCAACATGCACTTTTTCCTTATGCATTGGCCAACATTGACCGGCGCTATACCAGGAAGGAGGATGGTGAACCGGGGGTGTTGGAGTGCAAGGCACCAACTTACCACAAGGCAAGCGAGTGGAATGATGGGGCATACCCGTTGTACTATGAACTGCAGCTGCGGTTTTATCTGGCAGTGTTGGATGTGCAGCATGGGGCATTTGCCGCTCTTTGGGGCAATAATCCTACAAATGATCTGGCTACACCACATCTGGTTCGTGACACACAAAAAGAGGATCTCATTTTTGAAAAACTGGATCGATGGATCTGGAGCCTGAGACATGACAAGCCGCCGGAAATGAAGGATGTTAATCCTCAGCTGGCGCTGAAAGCATTGGCGCGGATTTATGGCAAAAGTCAGAAGGGACTGCCCACAATTGAATTTTCTCCGAAATATGAGTCACGACTGCGGAAAATTGCAAAACTGCAGGAGGAAATTGAGGACTGTAAATCAGTTATCAAAAGTAAGGAGGCGGCAATAACAGCACTAAGTGTGCGGATTGCAGAACTGATGAAGACACACGAGCACGGGGTGTTGCTTACATCTACCGATAAATTACTGGTGGATTATGTGACAAATTCGACCAGGCGTGTCAGTTCTGAATATCTCAAGGAAAATTATCCAGCCATTTATGAGGAGTCTCGAAAACCATCCGGGAGCCGGAAGGTCAAAGTGACCATTCAACCAGCGTGATTCTGGTCAGGCGTGGGGAGCGATAAAATACGCTCCCTGCGCCTTATTGCTCAAAACACATGAAGTATTGTTTCAAGGCAAAAATGAACAAATTGGTCGGGGTATAAAGTGAAGATTTTCAATTTAACTGCCCGGCCTACAAAAGGAGGCTCAAAGCAATGAAATGCAGTTTCAGCCGCCTGCTCTATCCCAAAAGCATGGAGGAGGCGCGAGACGGCAGTTATATGATCGCATTGTTCCGGCCGAATGAGAAGGTACTGGACGCACAGGGAAACCGACTGAGTAGCATCAAGGTGGTGGGGCATTTCCTCCCTACGGTGCCAAACGTGAAAGTCGATATGAACGGCCATTGGAAAAAGGATGCTCGATATGGACTGCAGTTTGAAATGGAGTCCTATGAGGAGATCGTCGGCTCTGATAAGCACAGTGTTGTGGCATATCTCTCGTCGGGTATGATCCCTGGAATTGGGAGCACCCTCGCAGAGAGAATCTACAATAAATTTGGCCCGCAGACGATGGAGGTGTTGGATCAGGACCCTATGCGGGTCATGGAGGTGCCCGGTATCAGTAAAAAGAAGTGCGAGCAATTCTGTACCGCATACATGGAGACTCGGAGTGCCAGGAAACTCATTAACATGTTGGCACCCTTCAATATCAGTGCCTCCCAGGCAATCAAACTGCGACAGAAATTGGGGGCTGATGCACAGGCGTTGCTTACACAATTTCCATATATGGCGTTTGAGCGTGACCTAATCGACTTCGAGACGGCCGACCAGTTAGCTCAGGCAAATGGAATCCCGCAAAACGCGGCAGAACGGCTGGACGCCGGGTTGCTCTACACTCTGAAATTGGCGGAGCATGATGGGAACCTGTGCATGCACAAGGAATCGTTTGTCAGAAGAGCGGTGAACCTACTCCATGCACCCTTAGTGACCTGGAAGGCAGTAGCCCAACGTGCCTTTGAGATGATCCAGGCAGGCCGCCTTTCCCTTTACAATGATTATGTTTATCGCCCAATCATGGCACAAGCTGAAAAGGAAGTAGCAGAGCGGCTCTGTATTATGCTGAATAGCGACAGGCTGCCCTATATGGGTGATCTGGACGACGAGATTAACAAGCAGCAGAAGGAGATGGGTTTCACCTTTGCTGAAGAGCAACGGCATGCAATCCAAACCGCATTGACTACTCCCTTCTGCATCATTTCGGGGGGACCCGGCACCGGAAAAACATCCATTCAACGGGCAATCTTGAATATTTACATGAATGCATTTCCAGATTCTCGTGTGGTGTGCTGTGCCCCTACTGGACGCGCTGCGAGACGAATGGAACAGAGCACAGGGTATCCAGCATCCACCATCCACAAAGTGCTGAACCTGACTGCTGGCGAGATTCATGAGTTAAAGGAAATGGAAATGCTTGAGGCTGATCTTGTGCTGGTGGATGAGGTCAGCATGATGGATATGGTGACAACATGGTGCCTGTTCAACGCTCTTCCGCCAAGGTGTAGGCTGATTCTGGTAGGAGACGCTGACCAGCTCCCCTCGGTTGGACCGGGAGCTGTACTCAATGAACTGCTCTCGTGTGGCCAGGTCCCGGCGGTTATTCTTGACAAGGTGTTCCGACAGAGTGAAGGCAGTCTTGTAGCTGAAAACGCACAGAGAATCCGGCATGGTATATCTGACTTGGAGTTCGGCGACGATTTTCAGTTTTGGGCTTCTGCTGATGATGCACAATCTGCAAAACTTCTAATGCACCTCTATAGAAGAGAGGTTGACAGATTCGGTGTGGATAATGTTGCTCTTCTGACTCCGTTTCGCAAAAAATCAGAAACCGGTGTTTATAGTCTGAATGCAGCACTCCATAACATAATCAATCCGGCATCCAAAGGAAAAGCGGAAATAGAAGTTGGACATCGGATTTTTCGCGTAGGTGACAAGGTCATGCAGATGAAAAACCGCGATTTTGCCAGCAATGGCGATATTGGATACATATGTACCAGTACGCGGGATGATGATGGCTTTTTAGTTGAGGTCGATTTTGGCGATGACCGTGTTGTTGCCTATGAGAACGTGGATACGCTCTGCCAACTGGAATTGGCCTACGCTAACACAATCCATAAATCCCAGGGATCCGAATATGATGCAGTGTTGATCAACATTCAGAATATGCATGGAAAAATGCTTAACCGAGCCTTGTTTTATACGGCTGAGACCCGAGCAAAGAAACATGTCATCATTGTGGGTGATTGGGAGGCTGTTGTGCGGGCCATCCAGACAATGGATATAAAACGCCGGCACACCATGCTGGCCATGCGCATCAATTCATTAACGAAAGAATAGGAGGCCTTTTTTCATGGCTACAGTGCTTGAAAACTACAATGGATTGCGGCAACAGCTGCTCCAACGGATGTCTCAGCCACCGATCAGCGCCTCTGATTTGTGGCTCTACGGAGAGATCCTCTATCGGATTGGTGTTCTGGAGACCTGCCAGATGTACCTGCGAAGCGCGCCCATTACCAGTGAAATACCCTGTTTGCAGGGGCACTACATGATGCTGGATGCCTATGTTCAGAGCTTGGCCAGGGAGCGGCGCTATGGTCCAAACCGTGGCCCGGATACCCAGAAGGAGCGGGACGCTGCTCAGGTCAATCTGGAGCGGGTGATCCAGGATTATCGGAAACGGTTTTCTGGCTTTCAACCAGCGGAACCTACGGCCTATCAGAAAGAAATCGGCCGGGTCATTACGACACTGCTGCCTGCGTGGCTGCAGTTTCGGAATGCCTTTGTGCCCCTGAAGAACAAAAAGGAGGAGAACAGGTCATGATTGATGAAAAACAGGCCGCGCTCTTGGCCATTCAGAAGATCAATGCGGTGGATGGGTTTGACCCGACGCCGCTGGCAGTGGAGTATGTCGATCTCAACACCCAGGAAAAGCGCACCCGGCTTCCGGTGATGGTTCAACTCGCGTGGTTTTGGCTCAAGTATCCGGAAGGGCGCGTATCCGTCTCGGTTACTGTTGCCAAGGACTGCTTTATCGCCACTGCGCGAATCTATCCCAGTTACACCAATCCGCCCGACCAATATCTGGCTGAGGCGACTGCATCGCGGGGCTACATGGCAGATAAGCCGACAGTATCCCCACGGGAATGGGCGCAGACCGCTGCAATCGGGATTGCCCTTCGAAATGCAGGTTTTGGACTTCAATTCAGTGCGGCTGGTGATTCTTTCGACTCACCGGCTGTAGATGAGCTGGGTGGAATTATTTGGAGCGGAGAAGACGAGACACAGACACCGCTGGCCGTTGGCGTACCGGCGGAAACAGTTGCTTCACCGGCACCACAGGCACCTGCGCCGAACTTAGATCCGCTTACAAAAGCTATGAACACCCCCTGCCCTATCAACAAATACACCGGGAAGACGCTGGGCCAAGTCCTCCAGGAAGATCAAAATGCTATCCTGTGGGTAGCAAACAAATTCAAAGGGGATCCTGAGATCTCGGCAGCCGCAAAACTCATCTGCGAACACGCTATGGAACAGAGCGCCTAAAACAGAATGGGGGGACGGCCTACTCGAAGGTCGTCCCCCAGAGAGGAGCGTTCCATGGAACTTCGCTACCAAATGACCGATATTCTTCCTTTGCTGCCAATCCCGCAGCCACCATACGGGAGGAGTGCATATAATATCCCTTGCCCGTTATGTGACAGACCGGGCACCAGGGAGAAACACTTGAACATCAATCTCAAACGGAATGTATATCGGTGCCCAAAGTGTGGACAATTCCAGGGTGGCGTCTTTGACCTCTATGCCTACTACATGGGCGTTCCAAGGGACAAGGTGTTGGAAGACATTACTGCGAGGTTGCATGGTGGCAAACTTGCCCCCGCAGGGAAAAGAGACTTCACACGGCAACTACAGCTTTCGGAACTGAAACCGCAGGCAAGTCTCGCACCATTAGAGGTTCGGGATCGTGTTTATCGAGCCTTGCTCAATCGACTCACATTGGCGCCAGATCATCGTGAAAACCTGCTCAGGCGCGGCTTAACTGATGAAACCATTGAGCGCCTTGGGTATAAGACGACACCGGTTGTGGGGTTTCACGCACTGGCCCAGTCCTTGCTGGACGAGGGGCATACACTGTTCGGTGTCCCCGGGTTCTACCGTGATAAGAGCGGGCGATGGACAATGGCTATCTGGCGTAGGGGTATTTTTATCCCTGGTGTCTACAACGGGAAAATTCAAGGATTCCAAATCCGCTTGGATCGTAAAATGAAGAAAGGCGGTAAGTTTCTTACCTTTTCCAGTGTGGACGAACTGGATGGGGCCAAAGGAGAAAACTGGTGCCATCTGGTCGGTCCAGTAAGGGAAAACATCCTGCTGATTGAGGGTTATATGAAAGCAGATATTGTGCATCATTTTACTGGACAGACGGTTTTGGCCATACCTGGTGTGACCTCACTGCCGCATTTGGAAAACGCCTTAAAGGATCTGACTGCCCAGGGGGTACGTCATGTTATGACCTGCTTTGATATGGACTACTTAAAGAACTGGCATGTCGAAAGTGCATACAGGAATTTGGTGGCTCTGCTGGGTAAGCAGGATATCACCTTCGGCACATATCTTTGGGTTCCAGACCACAATGGTTTGGATGACTATATCTGGGAGTTTTGCTTGCATTGTGGTAGAACTTCAGAGTAACAGTGGACAGCGGGGCATTCATCGAATGTCCCGCTGTTTTTGCGCATTTTGTTGTAAAAACGCATTCTGACCAGTGTAATGAAGTACCAAGAAAGATAAGGAGTGGTTCCTCATGTTATTCCCTATTGACCATGGCAATTCGGCTATGAAGACGGTCAACTTCGTGTTTCCGTCCGGACTGATCGACAATCCCATCCGCCCGCCTGTAGATACGGAGATGCTGGAGTATGATGGCAAGTTCTGGACGCTGTCCGGCCAGAGAATTTCCTACATGCGGGACAAGACCAAGGACGATAGATATTTTATTCTGACGCTATTCGCCATTGCCAAGGAATTGGAGAAGAGCGGCAACACAAGTCCCATGATCGAGGCGGACCTGGCGGTTGGGTTGCCACCCGAGCATTATGCGCTGCGGCAGCGCTTTGCGGAATACTTTAAGCGGGGGCGGGTAAACTTCGTTTTCAATGGTGCTCCGATCTGCCTGCTGATCCGGCATGTGTTTGTCTATCCCCAGGCCTACGCCGCTGTGGTACCGCAGGCGAGCCATCTGAAGGAGATCCCGCGTACATTTATTATTGACATCGGCGGCTATACTACGGATGTCATGCTCCTGCGCAATGCGGCTCCGGACCTGCAATTTTGCCGCAGTTTGGAGATGGGCGTGATCCCCATGTCCAACGACATTATCACCCGGGTGAGCGCCATGTATGACATCAAGATCGAAGACGACCATATCGCGGACATTATCCAAGGGCGCCCCACCATCCTGCCGCAGGAGGTGCGGGAGATTATTTTCGCAAAGGTGCGCAGTTACGCTTATGATATTCTGGATAAACTGCGCGAGTTGCAGGTGGATCTGCGCGCAAACCCTGCCATTTTTATTGGTGGTGGTTCGATTCTGTTCAGATCTTTTGTAGAGGAGTCAACACTGGTAGCGCACGCTGATTTTGTGACGGATCCCAAGGCAAACGCCATCGGCTATGGGATGCTGGCCACTGCGCAGCTGCGGCGGATGGCTCCGCAGAATCACGGAGGGGAGTTCTTTGCGCAGGGATGATAAATACCGATTCTCTCTCGGATGGGGCCGCGATACTGCTGAGAAGATTGCAGTCGGAGATCTTCTTGAGAAACTGAAGAACCGCAAGAGCGATCTCATTGTCCAGGCAGTCTGGGAGTATATCGGAAATCATCCAGAAGTGATGGCGGAGAACGCAAAAATAGTGATAACCGTCCAATCTACGCCGACGGACGAGCAGACCTTTGCAAAGATTCAGAGCATGATTGACGCCTCACTGGAGAACTTGAAATCAACTTTGAAACTTCAAGCGGGTCAAACTGAGTCAAAGGAAAAGAACGAACCTACTGAACAGGATTTGGATGATATGCTTAAAAATCTTGACATTTTTATCCAATGAGACAGAATGCTCAGAAATAGACATATAGATTAAGTTTTAGCAAGATAGGCAGCTCCTCTATTGCAAGAATAGAGAGGCTGCTTATTTTGTGGCAAAACATGAAACTTTAAGCGGGGAATGAGGTGAAGACAAAATGTTCTTCCGGGAAGGCATCCTGCTGCACCTTGACAAACAGGCCTACGGCCTCATAGTACCAACAGGTACGTTCCGTATATGGCGAGCCGTATGGGCAGACCTTGGCCATGATCCAACCCAGAAAGGAGGACAGGGGGAGCCGGATGCCGCATACAAGCAGACTATGGCAGTCTGAGGCCACGACCCATATACCCAATCATGATACACTGCTTCGTCTATAGTCCGAGCGGTAACCAATCCGTCGCAGGCTGTAGGAGGTACCGGAGACCGCGGAGGTAAGTCCTGTGGAGCGGTCCAGCCAGCCGCCGCCTGTTGGTCATTATAATCTAAAAATGAATGCAGGTGTTCAAATGGAGAAAAAAGTACCGATTTGGGAGAAGGCCAATCTTACAATAGAGGAAGCCTCGGACTATTTTGGCATTGGCGTAAACAAAATAAGAGAAATCACAGATAATCCCAAGTGTGAATGCGTTCTCTGGGTAGGCACAAAACGTTTAATCAAAAGGCGCAAATTCGAAAAATACCTGGATGACTTGTTTTCTATATAGAGATCAAAGGACTCCGAAACTCAATATAGAAATAAAATGAAGAATGTGATAAGATATCTCTACCCAGAGTGCGCTTTTCAGAGAGGAGGATTGTAACTTGTCAGAAAAGCGCAGGGATAAAAAAGGTAGAGTGTTGCGAAGCGGAGAAAGCCAACGTGCAGACAACAGCTATCAATACCGATATACTGATATACATGGCAACCGAAAATATGTCTACGCTCCAACATTGGAAGAGTTGAGGACAAAAGAAGCCTCTATCATTCGAGATTTGAATGACGGTATTGATTATTCTGGTGGTGAGATTTCAGTCATTGAATTGGTTGAACGATACATCGGAATCAAACGTGGACTTCGCAAAAACACGATGCGCGCATACGGAACGGCAATGAATCATGTGAGAGAGTCATATTTTGGGCGCATGAAAGTCCGAGAGGTCAAACTTTCAGATGCCAAGAGATGGTTTGTTTCTCTTCATGATTCCGGCATGAAACAAAATACCATCGGAGTTATCCAGAGCATCGTCCGGCCCGCCTTCGAGATGGCAGTGGATGATGACATTATTCGTAAAAACCCATTTAAGTTCACTTTGTCAGAACTGATCCCGAATGATGCATATGTAAGAGAAGCCCTTACAAAACAACAACAAGAGATTTTTCTCAAGTTCGTTTTGGAACATTGTCATGCACATTGCTATGATGAGATGCTGATATTGCTTGGAACTGGGATGCGCGTGAGTGAGATGTATGGGTTAACTAAGTCGGATATTGATTTCAAAGAGCGTCGGATTTATATTAGGAGACAACTCTGCCGAACAGCTGAAAACCCGTATTTTGTAACGGAACCGAAAACGAAAAGCGGGATCCGCTGCTTGCCCATGAGTCCAACTGTATATGAAACCTTCTTGAGAGTTGTAAACAACCGCATTCCCCCAAAGGTCGAGATGCTTATTGACGGATGCTCGGGTTTCCTGTTCCTCGATAAAAATGGATATCCCAAAGTGGCAATGCATCTACAAAACACCATGAGAAAAATGAACCGGAAATACCAGCAATTATTTGGGAACAGATTGCCCAATATTACCCCTCATGTGCTAAGGCACACTTTCTGTACCAATATGCAGCAAGCGGGACTTGATGTGAAGAGTTTGCAATACATGATGGGACACTCTACTGCAAGCGTTACACTGGATGTGTATAGTCATACAGATTATGATGCGGTCGAAAGAGCGTTTAGAAAAGTTTTGTAAGATGGTAGATGAAGAGATGCGGCAGTCAACATCTACACCAATTTTACACCATTTGGCCGTGAACTTATGTAGAGATAGGCAGATTTGCAACGACTCCGCATTTTTCTTAACAACGCAAAATCATAAATAATGTTGCAAATACCAAGCACAATGCTGCAATATTGCCGCTTTCTTAGCAAAATAATACTTATGCTTAGAAAAATTCCCGTAAGGGCGGCATGTATTAAGAGACGCCGCAAACCGTTGAAATTGCTTGATTTTTTGGATGCGCAAAAGCGGATTTACGCCAAACTTGCGCCACTTACGCCAAAAATCCAAGCGCATGATCCGGTAACAGAAATCGGCACCTGCCTCAAAAAGCAGGTGCCGATTTTTTTAGTTGAAAAACAATATAGCACTTATAGTACTAAAAATAATTAAAAACTATATTGACAATTCTGCTCTCTAATTATATTATATAAGCAAAGAGGTGATTTACATGAACCGGCTTATTTCAAAATGTCCCGCCTGTCATGGGACACTGCGAGTTACCACGCTACAATGCCCTGATTGTGGCATGGAGCTAAGAAACACGTTCGATCTTGGCCCTTTTGATCGGCTCGACAAGGAGCGATTTGAGTTCTTGATTACTTTTTTGAAAGACAGAGGAAACCTGAAGGAGGTACAGTCTGATATGCAAATATCTTATCCAACTGCAAAAAAGAAACTGGATGAATTGCTTGCCGCCTTAAATCTTGGCGGTGGAACGAAGAAGGTAATGCCAAAGGAAATTGATGTAAGCCGCATGGATGTGGATGATACAAGCACACTCGCGTCCGAAATCATCAAAGCAAAGCTGAAAGCGCACGGTGGTCACGTTACCGTATACACGGCCAGAGGCCTTCCTTGTGAGATTTACGCAGAGCCAGACGGAACGACTTTTACAAGTGATAAGTTGCCTGTTAAGCCAGCCTACGACTATAAGGTGTTTGACGATATTGTAGAACTCCTTATAAAGCAAGGCGGCAGAGCAAAGAAAGGCAATGGAAGAAACTATAAGCTCGGTGAACCCGGCTGTGAGGAAAATACCGTTGTCGGTACAATAGCGCTTCACCGCGGTCGAACAATCGGAGAATCGGTTTTTGATCCCGTGTTTGTAATGGCTGCAATTTTAGAGTGGGCGGGGATTGCTAAGAATGGTCGTGGCGAGTTAATTCTAACTGAGGAGCATAACGATCTATGATACAATTCTTACTCATTGCCTTTGTTATTTTCTGGTACAACCTCTTATTTAAGAACAAGTACTAAATCATATTGTGCCTATTAGGAGAACGTAAAAAATGGTGCGAAGCATAGCATGCTGGACATAGTGGCTATCGGGCACTTCCACGCTCAGATAGGCCTTGCCGTCGGTGCTGACCAGGTGATTCTCCTGGGCAAAGCGCTGCAGGTCCTGAAAATGCCAGTCCGACAGGCGGCGGAACACCGCAGGCTCCGTGGCATACTGCTGGAAGAAGCGGGTCAGCGCCGCGTTGGCTCCGGCGTATATGGCGGCGCTGACGGCCACGGCCAGCAGGATCTCCAGGACGATCCGGGTGCTGAGCCGGTGAAACAGCTTAGTCAATGTAGTACCCCTTTCCCCATGCGGTTTTCAGAATGGTGGGATGCTTGCAGTCCGCCTCGATCTTGTGCCGGAGCTTGAAGATGTGCACCATGACGATGTTGTTGGCGGCATAGCTGTACGACTCGGTCCAGATGGCCTCATAGATATGCCCTGGAGAACTATCAGCGGGGCAACGTGGAGGGCTTTGACCTGAACCGCGACAGCACCTATCAGACCCAGATCGAGTCCCAGGTGGCCACCGCCGACCTGGTCAAGTGGAAGCCCGTCACCCTGATGGAACGGCCTCATCGGCCACACCACCTATGTGGCCGAGAACAAGAACGACCTGTATCTGAACCAGCTGGAGTTCTTCCGCCGGGCCCTGAACAACGAGGAGTCCCCGGAGACGGAGAAGTGGTTCGTCACCCAGGACAACCAGGTGGAGGAGAACTTCCGGGAAAAGGACGAATACGGCAAGTTCTATCCCGAGTATTACGTGATTCCCACCGATGCCGCCTCCCAGCGGGACATCGCCGACGCCTATTTCATGCAGGAGTATTTCATCCGCAACGGCGTGCAGGTGGAGAAGCTCACCCAGGACGTGACGGTAAACGGCGTGACCTACAAGGCCGGGGCCTTTGTCATCGACATGCACCAGATCAGCCGCAGCTTCGCCAATGCCGTGCTCTATAAGGGCAAGATCGTGAAGAACTGGACGGGCCTGTTCAGCGAGTCCGTCACCAACTTCCCGGAGCTGCGGGGCTTCGACTGCACCCCCATCACCCAGCCCGGCGTGTTCGAGGGTAAGACCGTCGACGCCAACACGGTGGAGTGCGGCACCGCCTGGGTCACCACCTACGGCACCAAGGCCACCGTCATCAGCAACAACGGCCTCGACGCCGTCAACGCCGTCAACGACCTGCTGGCCAAGGGCGTCACCGTGGGCTTCATCACCGAGGCCGGCGACCACTACAGCAAGGGCGATTTCGTCATCGACCACAAGGACGCCGCCCAGATCAGCGACCAGTATGTCATCGAGATCACCCATGTGGCCGACGTGCCCCAGGCCAGGGTCATTACCGAGCCCAAGGTCTATGTGGACGACGACAGCTTCGACCGCTTCGCCTTCACCCGGCAGATGAACTTCAAAACCGTGGCCGATGTGTCCCAGGCCAACGTGGTGTTCTCCAGCAACGAGCCCGAGGAGGACGTGAAGGCCGCCGTGGCCAACGGTCTGCCCTTTGTGGGGGCCAGCGTCAACATCCTGGAGTATGCCAAGGCCACCATCCCCGGCTTCGACTTCAAGATCCAGTGGATCATTGAAGAGGGCATGTACGGCCCCGAGGAGGTCTATAACGACTATGAGGCGCTGTTCAACGTGGAATACGGCGACAGCCTCATCACCGCCAGCTACGCCGCCGACGGAGACTTCACCACTTATACCAAGGGCGGCTCCATCATCTCCGCTTATCCCCAGGAGGCCACCGTCCTCATGCGGGCCGGCAGCCAGGACGACTTCTATAAGGCCGGCTGGTGGAACGGCATCGACGATCCCGACGGCGGCCTGAAGGGCCAGGTGGTTGCCATCGACTATCAGTCCGGCGGCCTGGACATGACGGTCACATTGCAGCAAATGTCTCAGCGCTGGTCGTTGTGACCGCGTCCATCGTTG
>OGZH01001506.1_pt1 | contig 14315 bp, 12 predicted proteins | sample 1576741 | NCBI WGS metagenome assembly OGZH01 (sample SAMEA3541560, study PRJEB24748) | human gut metagenome | biome: human gut; feature: human-associated habitat; material: faeces | place: China | collected 2012 | reverse complement strand
GGGGCGCTGGATTGGCCGGTTTACCCGGAGCTGCGCCGCGCGTTCACGGCGGCCATGCAGCCCGAGCAATCGCTGCTGCTGGGCGAGGAGCGCAATCTTCTGAAATTTACCGAGCAGACCGCCGGAGAGTTGGCCGACTCCGCCCGCAGCATGTGGGAGGATGTGACCGCCACACCGGAGACGGCCCGCACGCGCCACAGCCAGCCCTCCCCGCCGGCTTATGCCAGCGAGGAAAGCTATGAGCCGGCGTTTGCCCTTTGCTTTCCGCTGCCCGGGCAGCATGACCGCAGGACCTCCGGCTACGGCTGGCGCACCGACCCCATCACCGGCGAAGAGACGTTCCATCGCGGCACTGACCTTGCATGTTCGGAAGGTGCGCTGGTGCTGGCCGCGATGGATGGCGTCGTCACTGCCGCCCGGCGGAGCGCGACCTACGGCAACTACCTCTGCCTGAGCCACAGCGGCGGGCAGGAGACGCTTTACGCCCATCTGCAATACCTCTTCGTTCGGGCCGGAGAGGTGGTGCAGGCAGGTCAGCCGCTGGGGACAGCGGGGGAGACGGGCCGCTCCACCGGGGCGCACCTTCATTTTGAACTTCTGGAACAGGGCGTCCGCTATGATGCGGGGGCTCTGCTGGGCCTGCCATGAGGCGGCTCGTCCGGCTGGGGCCGCTGGTGTTCCGTGACCCGCTGCTGCTCTGCGGGGCGCTGTATCTGCTGCTCTGGTTCGACGCCAGCGGCTTCCTGCGCATCGGCCTGTGCGCCGCCATCCTCCACGAAGTGGGTCATATCTTCGTCTATCTGCTCCTGTTCCGGCGCTTTCCCGTCATCGAAGTGACTATGACCGGTTTCTGTATGCGGACGCGGGTTCAGACCCTCACCCGGGGGCAGACCTTTCTGCTCGCTGCCGCCGGGCCGGGGATGAATGCGCTCCTTGCCGCCATCTGTAAATGCTATAGAAACATTTGAAGAAAACCCGAGACTTGGAATGCTTATGCCACCACCACCTAATCATGGTGATTATTATATAACATTAGGATTAGAATGGGGCATGAATTTTGAAAATACAAAAAATCTGGCAAAAGAGCTTGGAATTACAGTGCCTATTGATGAAAAGAAAGAACCTATTGCACCTTTAGGAACTATGTTTTGGTTTAGACCAAGGGCTATGAAATTACTTTTTGACAGAGACTGGGAATATGAAGATTTTCCACCTGAACCAAATGCAATTGATGGAACATTATTGCATGCAATTGAAAGAATATATAGTTATGTTGTTCAACAGGAAGGTTATTATCCGGCATGGGCTTTATCTGATAAATGTGCAGATATAGAGATTACAAATTTAAACTACATGCTTAGGACAATGAATAATGTTGTATTTCATGAAGGCCCGGGGGCCGGTAAGTTTGAAGACGTGATAAATGGACTTCACAGTGAGTTCGGATATGGCAATTGTGGCAATGCATTAGAGGCAGGGCTTAAGAATAGCAGCCTTTATTTGAATAATGATGGTGTTTATAATGAAAAATATAAGGTAGATGCATCAAATAAATCAAAAGATAATGATAAGTTTGAGTATGAATTTGATATTAAAAAAATGGATAATGCTATTCGTGAAATTCGTTGGGATCCAGGTGAAAATGCTAATGTAACAATTAATGATGTTGTTGTAACAGTTACGTGTGAAAATGATATTGAGAAAAAATATTCTATAGAAGATGTAACAACAAATGGAATAGATTTAGGAAATCATATTGTATTTGTTATTCCGGATCCACAGGTGATAATTTCGTTAGGTGGTAAGTATCATGTTTCAAAAGTGACGATAGAAGGTCATGGAGTGAGAAGAATCAGTGATTTAGATAATCATAAGATAAGTCGCAGGTCAAGGACAGTTTTTCAAAAGATAACACGAGTTTGTAACAAGTTAAAAAACAAATTATAATTAAGCAGGAAGGATTTTATTATGGATGGATATGTTTTTTTTGAAGTAGATAATATGGGCAATCCTATTTATGGAGACAAAATGAAAGAATTGCTTAATTGTGAAAAGGAGCATATATTGTTTATTCTTTCAGCAGAATATCAGGCGAATTTTTCGGTAGAATTAATAGATCATAAGGTTATTATAATACCCGAAGATGTATTAAAAAAAATAGATATTGCTATTGAAAATAAAGAAGACAGAGAAACCTATATGTCGATTTCACCTGTAAAAGAGTTTGAAGAGTGGCTTGATTCACAAATTACAAAAAATAGGATTGATGTTTTGACAACGATAGAACATTATGTAAGTGTGGCACGTGTCTGTAAGAAAAAGCATACCTTTATGACTTATATGTATGGTAGCAGACCGAGAAACAATAATGGTGTTGTTGCACAGGAAATTGATAATAATAGTTTACAAATTCAAATTCAACAACAATCTACAATGATTCAGGAATTGAAAAATGAGATTCAGGATAAAAAGGTTTATATTGATTCTATTCTTGCTCATGCTACTAATTTGGATAATGAGTTGAAAAAATATAGAAATTGGTATGAGCAATCACCTAGATATGGGGAGAGAGTTGAAGAATTAGAAAAAATCAATGAAAAGTGTACTCAATTGTACAATGAGACACTTGAAAAAATGGATGCGTTACTGGTTGAGAATTTGAATTTTAAGAAAAAATATAAAGTTAAGTGATTTTTGGGAAAAGGGAACTTCTATGAAAAAGATAAAAATAGCTTTTACAGGTGTTTTCGATATTGATAATTTTGGAGATCATTTATTTCCTATAATATTTGAAAACAGTTTAAGAAAAAGAAAAATAGATGTTGAATTGTTCCTCTTTTCTCCATATGAGAGTACACAAGGATTTGGTATAGCAAAGAAAGTATACTCTATAAGAGAAATGGAAAAGCTCCACAAGATTAATAAGTTTGATGCAATTGTGGTTGGTGGTGGGGAGATTATTCATTTTTATTCCTTTAAACAAAAAAACCATGAAGAAAAATATGTGGAATATCCTATTTTTGAAACATGGATAGTGCCTTCTATTATTGGTAGAAAATATGGAATACCAGTGATATGGAATAATCCGGGATGCCCATTTGAGTTTGATGGGTATCAAAATTATATTGCCGGGAAAGTATTAGGTAATGTTTCTTTTATGAGCGTTAGAAACCAGTTTTCATATGATGCATTAATAAATTATAATGCAAATGTGAAAGTATCTGTGGATACGGCATTTAATATAAAAGAGGTGTTTCCTAAATGGAAATTAAAAAGACAGGTAAAGGGTAAATATGTTGTATTTCATAGCAATAGATTTATAGGAGAAAATTCATATCAAAGTGCTTTGAAGGAACTTATGGAGCTGAGTAAAACTTATAAGATTTTACTCCTTCCTTTAGCTGTTACAAATGACGATTATGATATTTTGAAAAAATTATATAAAGACAGTAATGAGATTTTTATTCTTCCTTCAGAACAATTAACCATGGAAGAAATAGTTTCATATTTAGCCTTTTGCGATTTATATATTGGTGTGAGTTTCCATGGTGCGATTACTGCATTTTGTTATGGCAATCCTGTTGTAGGTTTTGATTTTGTGCACAATAAGAAAACACGTGATCTATATGATCAATTGGGTTTATCAGAGCAGTATGTTTCAGATGAATCGATGCTTCATGATGGAATTAAATGTGCTTTTGAGAGAGAACAAAAGCAATTAAAAAGTGTATATAAAAACATGAAGCAGAAGGTTGATATGCATTTTGACGAGATAGCAGATAGTCTGACAAAAAATAATCAAGGTGGATACAATGAAGCCTTTTTGTCATTTTCTGATGTAATTGATGAAATGTCAGGTTTATTGTCAGTGTTGTCAAATCAATATCGCGATAGAACAGGAGTTATTGAAAAATATAAATCTGAAGCGCAATATAATTTATTGAATTGGCAGAAATGCTCTAATGAAATGATAGAATTATATAATAAATATCAAAAGCTTGCGGATGAATATAAAGAATTAAAAGAAAGAATGGAGTGTAAGGAAAAACTGTGAAGAGAGAGAGAATTTTCTATCTGGACTTTGTACGTGCAGTTGCAACTATTAGTATTATATTTACGCATTATAATGCGTTATTTATATATAATACATCTATCCCAATGCCACAAAAGGCTATTTTGACGATGACTGTTGGAAATGTTTATATTGGAAGCTGGGGAGTATCGCTTTTTTTAATAATATCCGGAGCAGCTTTGATGTATGTATATGAAAATGAGCTGGATGTTTTAAAATTTTGGAAAAAACGCTTTATTAACATATATCCTATGTTTTGGATAGCATATATTTTTGCTATGCTATTTAATTTCTATAGGATTGGAAGTATAGATACAAGCATTGGAAAATGGAGATATATTTTTTCTATTTTAGGAATTGATGGATATATAGCAAATTGGGGAGTTCAGACCTTTTTTCTGGTGGGAGAGTGGTTTTTGGGGTATATAATTATTATATATATTATTTTCCCGATATTGAGAAAGGGCGTTAATGAATATCCGTTATTGTTGGCGATTATTACAGCAGCCTTATATATTCTGTCAATTGTATTAGGTGCTAAAGATGTTTCCCTGTTTGTAAAGCTTCCGGAATTCCTTTTTGGAATGTATTTTATAAAGTTTATAAAAAAGCCAAATTTGAAAATGGCTTTGATTTCCCTTGTTATTGTTGTTATTAATACATTAGTCAAACCGGATTTTATTTCTGTTGTGCAGTGTACATACGTAGGGATAGCTTCATTTGTCTGTCTGGCATATGTTTCTGAGTTACTTCAGTTTGATATAATTCAAAAGATATGCAAGGTAATATGTAAATACAGTTACCCATGTTTTATAGTTCATCATTTTATTATTTACAGAATGGTGGAAAAATTCAATTTAGATAATATAACTATGGGGCAAAATTATTTGTTATTTGCCTGTTGTATAGTTGTAATAGCTGTATTTTCGTATTTACTTTTACATGTTAATGATAAAGTTGTTCAGTTATTAAAAAAGGAGGCAAAATAAAATGCAATTTAAAAAAACAGCAACTATAGTGCTGGCTGCGACTATGATAGTAACATCATTTAGTTTCAATACAGTATCAGCATCTGAAACAGCAGAAGCTGTTGACCAGGTGAAACAAATTGAAAATACAGAATCAGAAAGAACTGCAGAAACTGCACAGTCAGATTTCGGAATAACTCATGTGATACTTGATGATTCTAATATGCTAGATGAAAATAACCAGGCAATTGTAGTTGGATATACAGGAGATACTCCGGAAAAAGCTGAATTAAATGTCAAAAATACTAAAACAGGTGAGAATATTTCTATTAATTCATGCAAGATTTCGTCATCAGGATTATTATTTGAGGTTTCTTCAGGTTTAGATGATTATGAATTGATTGATTTGTCAATTTATAATAATGAAATCGCTACAAAGTTTGACATGAAAAAAATGGGATTTGATAAGGATAAGCCGGATGCTTATCTTGATGAAAATGAAATACAGGTTGAAAATTATTCAGATCTTGAAAATTATTCAAATCTTGCAAGGTCATCAAATGGAAAGTATGTTGTTGTATTAGATCCCGGACATGATGATACTCATACAGGAGCAGCAGCAAATGGTATTTCAGAAAAGGATATTAATCTAAAGATAGCAAAGTATTGTAAACAGGAATTGGAATCATATTATGGAGTTCAGGTATATATGACGCGAACAACGTCTACATGTCCGTATCCCGGAACAACGTCTACAGATGATAACGCTAAAAGGGTAGAGTATGCAAAAAGTGTTGGTGCAGATGCTTACGTCAGTTTCCATTGTGATTCATCAAGAAATAGTGGAGCAAGTGGAGCAAAAATATTTTATCCAAATGCAAATTATAATGGTAATATTGGCTCGCAAGGGGCAGGGTTGTCACAAAAAATATTGGATAATCTCACATCGTTAGGATTAAATAATCATGGAATATTAATTAGAAATTCTGAAGATAACACACTATATCCGGATGGATCATTAGCGGATTATTATGGGGTTATAAGAAGATCTAAACTTAATGGTTTTCCAGGAATAATTATTGAGCATGCATTTGTTACCAATAAGTCAGATGCATCATTTATGGGAAATGAGGATAATTTGCAAAAGATGGGGCATGCTGATGCATTGGGTATTGCACAGTATTATGGATTATCAAAAACCTATTTTGGTATAAAATCTGTAGATTTCTCACAAGAAAATGATTATGACAGGATTACAGTTAATGCTGATTCCAATATTGGTGAACCAAAATATAAGGTTCAAGCTTATGATTTGGATAAAAAAATCTGGGTAACCTTAGCTTCTGATTCCACAGATTCTACTGTTACCTGGAAACCGGAAGCAAAAAGCTATTATATTCATGTGGAAATTACTGCACCTAATGGTGCGGTGGCAAGCTATGATTCGGCATTTTCGTCAGATATTGATTATACAAAAAGCTATGTTAAAATAAATGGAGCAACATGGAAGATTAATCCACATTCAATAGATTTGGGTGTTGGATATAATCACAGTGGTGGTGATGTTTTATTTAAGTGGCAAGTTTATAATCTTGATACTAAAAAGTGGACCACTCTGGCTGATAGATACAGTGGTAATTGGATTACATGGAGACCAACACCTGGAAATTATTGGGTGCATGTAGAAGCAATAACACAAGGTGGTGCACAAGATCAATATACTTATTGTTTTAATGTTGGTACAGACAAGTCAAAAACACCAATGACACTAAATGGTATGACATGGTCTGTAAAGAAAACAGGTATTGATGTTGGAACTGCATATTCATCGGATGATAAAAATGTGAAATTTAAATGGCAGGCATATAATCTGGATACAAAGAAGTGGAGCCGAATAGCAGATTGGAATGGTGGAAACTGGGCAACATGGAAACCTCAGCCGGGTAATTATTGGCTTCATGTTGAAGCAGCAAATGGTGATGGTGGATTTGATGAGCAAACCATTTGTTTTGCAGTTTCAACAGACTTTAGCAAGAATTATATTGATTTAAATGGTATTGCGATGATTGATAAATCATCTTTATATCAGGTTGGTGTTACATATTCATCTAATGATTCCGATGTGCAGTTTAGATGGCTTCAGTATGATGTGGTAAATAATCATTGGTCACTTGTTTCTGATTGGAATAAAAGCAATTGGACAAACTGGTATCCAAAAAATGGAACATATTGGATATATGTTGAAGCAAGAACATCGGATGGGGTTGTAAATTCTATGACACAGGGAGTTATCGTAAATAGATAACATTGAATTAATGACATGGTATATTATCTTTGAAGTTGATTAAATTATAAGCATTGCATAATTGAAAAATGAGATTGCAATGCTTATAAATATAAGAAACCTATGAGGAATTTAATAATGATAAAAAAAGCAATTAACGGGATTAAAAAAATATATAATAATGATAAACCTTTGATAATAGAATGGATAATGGTTGGCATTATTTCTTTTATTATATTGTGTTTCTTTATACATGGCGATACTGAAAATTTGATTAAATGGACACTAAACATGTTTGATGTTACAGTAAAAGGAAAGCCATTAGATTTTTATAGGTATTCTATCGAAAATCCCAATATGGCTCCGAATAATTATGTTTCAGGAACATTATATAGTTTAATAATTTGGGCAATATGGAATATTCCTATAGGGATAATTAAAACAATATTTGGAGTTGAAGTACTGCATAACCCGCTTGTGTATATATGGGGAAAGTTATTTCTTGTTTTATGTTTATGTATTACAATGTTTTTTGTGAATAAGATTGTGAAAAAAATAACTGGTGATGTAAATAGTGCTAAATGGGCAATGTTTTTATTAGCTTCATCGCTATTTATATATATAGGTGTTTATTATGGAGGACAAAATGATATAGTTATATGTGCATTTGCAACAGCAGCTGTGTATTGTTTAATGGATGGAAGGAATAAATGGTTTTATTTTTTGGCTGGTATGGCTATTTCTGTAAAATATTTTTTCTTTATTCCATATGTTGCAATTATATTATTGCTTGAAAAAAGAGTTTTAAGGATTATATATAAAATCGTATTAGGTATTATTCCAACAGGAATATATTGGCTTGTTACAAGGGCTTGTCCAATGGTTAGTGAATCAGCTTCACAAGGTAGTCCGATTTCTGTTCTTTTAAAAGAAATGGTCGGTGGTGCTTTTCCGGTGGTGTACAATAATTCTATTTCTTTATTTATTGGAATGTTATTGATAATATATATTTTGGCATATTTAACTTCACCTCAAAATGATGATGAAAAATATAGATATTTGATATATTATATTGTTGCAACGTGTCTTGCTATGTTACTATTTTCAACATTTCAGTATTATCGTGTTGTTATGGTATGCCCATTTATTGCAATATTGATGGTTATTGATAAAGAAAAATATCGAATTAATGTAATTATGGAAACAATTATTTCTATTTCGCTGTTTCTAATTTTAATAATACAAAGTGGTCTTTATTTATTTGTTTCAAGTGTTGTAAACAAAAATGTTTTTAAGTTTGTATTTGGAACAAGTGGTGTTGAAGAAAACTTTAGTTTAGGAATGGATATTTCATGTTGGATTTCAAATGATATGTTGACGATATTATTGCAGATATTTGCCACGGTAGTGGTGATTTTAAGTATATTTATCCTGGTGTTAAATAATCCCAGAGCTAAATTAGGGTTTTTAAATATACCATCAATAAAAACGGAAAGATGGATATATTGGTTAAGAACATTGGTTGTTGTTATTCCTGTTTTTTATGTTTTAGGCAGGATGATTGTATAGTTTATATTATTTTTTAGGAGAGAATACTATGATTAATTTTAACGTACCACCGTTTATCGGAACGGAAATGGATTATATCAAAAAAGCAGTTGAAAATAAAAAAATTTGTGGAGATGGAGAGTTTACTAAAAAGTGTAACGCATGGCTTGAGGAAAAGACGAAAACAGCTAAAGCACTTCTCACAACATCATGTACACATGCAACTGAGATGGCTGCCCTTTTATGCGATATTAAAGAAGGCGATGAGGTAATTATGCCATCATACACATTTGTTTCCACAGCGGATGCGTTCGTATTAAGAGGTGCAACAGTAGTTTTTGTGGATATTGATCCGAAAACTATGAACATAGATGCTAATCTTATAGAGGATGCTATTACAGAAAAGACAAAAGCTATCGTACCGGTTCATTATGCCGGTGTGTCTTGTGATATGGACAAGATTATGGAAATTGCAAAGCGTCATAATCTTATAGTAATTGAGGACGCAGCTCAGGGAATAATGAGTACTTATCATGGAAAGGCTTTAGGTACTATAGGCGATTATGGCTGTTATAGTTTTCATGAGACAAAAAATTATTCTATGGGTGAAGGTGGAGCCATCTTAATAAAGGATAAGGATAAGGCAGAAGAAGCTGAAATCCTTAGAGAAAAGGGTACAAACCGAAGTAAATTCTTTAGAGGTCAGATAGATAAGTATACATGGGTAAATTATGGTTCATCATATTTACCTAGTGACATGAATGCGGCATATTTGTATGCACAGCTTCTGCAGGCAGATATGATTAATAATTACAGACTTAATATATGGAATACATATTATGACGGATTTGGCGAGTTGGAGAAATCAGGGAAGATTGAGCTTCCATATATACCGGAAGGCTGTACCCATAATGCTCATATGTTCTATATTAAAGCAAAGGATCTGCAAGAGAGAACAGCTCTGATTAGTTTCTTGAAGGAAAATGGAATTCAGGCTGTATTTCACTATATCCCATTACATTCAGCTCCGGCAGGAAAAAAATTTGGTAGGTTTAATGGTGAAGACAAATATACGACAAGAGAGAGTGAAAGACTTATGAGACTTCCTATGTATTACGGTCTTAAGGATGAAGAAGTACAGTACATTATAAGTAAGGTAAAGGAATTTTATAAGTAAAATAGGTATTATTATGAAGAAAATAGTTATATTTGGTTCAACAGGAAATATTGGAGCGTATTTTACCGATTACTGTAATAATATGATAGATAAAAAGCAATATGAAGTTATTGCTGTAGGAAGAAAACATACAGATTATTACAAGAAAGCAGGGATTGAATATATAAATGTGGATTTATGTAATGCATCAGATTTTGAGAGGCTGCCAACAGAAGATTTGTATGCTGTTGTTAATCTAGCGGGACTTTTGCCTGCTTATATGAAGGAATATGATCCATTTAAATATGTGGAGACCAACATAAATGGTGCACTTCGCATTTTGGAATATGCCCGAAAGAATAATGCAGACAGGGCTTTATATACTCAGACATGGGCAGAGCAGGCAGGATATTGGGGAAAAGAAGATGTTCTTCATCCTGAGTATCCAAGAAAACTGTTGTTTACCGGTGATCATGCATTTTATGCTATTACAAAAAGTATGATTGTAGATACAATGGAGTATTACAAGCAGGAATATGGTCTGAAAAATTTCGTGTTCAGACTTCCTAATGTGTATTTGTATCATCCGGAAAAGTATTATTATGTAGATTGTGTCAAAAAACCGATTGGTTATAGATATATGATTGATAAAGCCACAGCAGGTGATACTATTGAGATGTGGGGAAATCCGGATGCATTTAAGGATATCCTCTATATAAAAGATTTGTGTCAGATGATGTATAAAGCTCTGTTTGCACAGGTTGATGGTGGAACTTACAATGCAGGAACAGGAATAAGAACTACATTACGTGAGCAGATTGAAGGGATAGTAGATGTGTTTTCACCTAAAGAGCATAGGTCAAATATTGTTGAGAAACCCGAAAAAAGCAGTTTTACAAGTTTTGTGATGGATATTGAGAATGCAAAAAAAGATTTAGGGTATAAACCGGAGTTTTCATATATAAGATATCTGCAGGATTACAAGAATGAGCAGGAACTTAATCGTTTTGCCGAGCTTTGGAGGAAATAAAAAGATGAAGAAATTAGCAATAATTGGGGCTTCATATTTACAGGAACCATTAATAGAAAAAGCAAAATCTATGGGAATCGAGACGCATGTATTCGCTTGGGCAGCAGGCGATGTGGGAGAAAAGAGTGCAGATTATTTTTATCCTATCAGTATTGTAGAGAAAGATGAAATCTTAAAAAGATGCAGAGAGATTGGCATTGACGGAATATGTACGATAGCATCAGATCTGGCAGTAATTACAGTGAATTATGTGGCAAATAATATGGGACTTACAGCTAATTCCATTGCATGTACTGAAAAATCTACAAATAAGCATTTGATGAGAGCTGCTTTTGAAAAAAATGGAGATCCTTCTCCTAAAAGTATTCTGGTGTCATCAATAGATGATTTAGAAGGAATAGAACTGAACTATCCCATTATTGTTAAACCTATAGACCGTTCTGGAAGCCGCGGAATAACAAAGCTACAGGATTCATCTGGACTTGTAGAGGCAATCGAGGATGCTAAAGCTCAGGGATTTGAGAAAGAGGCATTGGTGGAGGAGTTTGCTACAGGCCAGGAATATAGTATTGAGTGTGTTTCATGGAAAGGAAAGCATCACTTTTTAGCAATGACACATAAATTTACCACAGGGGCACCACATTTTATAGAAACCGGACATATGGAACCGGCACCAATATCACAGGAACAACTGGAACAGGTAAAAAAAGTTGTCTTTCATGCTTTGGATAGTCTGGAAATCACATATGGAGCATCGCATACAGAGTTAAAGATTGCTAAGGACGGCACAATTGCTTTAATTGAAATCGGTGGCAGAATGGGTGGCGATTTTATCGGAAGCAACCTGGTGCAGCTTTCAACAGGAATTGATTTTGTGAAGGCGGTTATTGATATATCATTAGGAGAAGAACCGGACTTGGAGTTGGGAGATCATGCGGCAGCGGGGGTTAGATTTGTATTTGATCAGAAAGATGTTGATATATTAGAAAAACTCAAAAAAGAACATCCTGAATATATAGTTGATATGGATATTAAGCCGGTAGATGGACACGAAGTTATAGATAGCTCCACAAGATATGGTTATTGCCTGATGAGTGCAAAAGATTTGAAATCGCTATATCCATATTTACCGGATGACATGGAGGAATAATGATGGATAAGTCGAAACTAAAGGTACTTTTTGCATTGCATTTGATGCTGATGATTTATTCTATGAGTGGCATATGTAGTAAAATGGCTTCACAGCAGGATTTTCTTAGCTTTAAATTCTGTTTATTTTATGCTATTATTATTTTTCTCCTGGGATTTTATGCGATAGGTTGGCAGCAGATTATCAAACGACTTCCGTTAACTACGGCATTTGCCAATAAAGCTGTAACTGTTGTCTGGGGAATAATATGGGGAGCTGTTTTTTTTCATGAGTCAATTACTGTTGGAAAAGTGATTGGTGCAGCATTAGTGATTGTTGGTGTTGTAATTTATGCCAGGGCTGATGAAGGAGAAGTAAATGAATAAAACGGTATTAATCTATTCCTGTGTGCTTCTGATAGGAGTGCTTGTCAGCGCGATTTCACAGGTTTTACTAAAAAAAGCGGCAATGAAACATTATGAGAATCATTTAAAAGAGTATTTGAATCCAATGGTAATATTTGCGTATGCAATGTTTGTTGGAACTACATTTCTTTCTATAATTGCTTATCGTGGAATACCATTATCAATGGGACCGATATTAGAGGCAACAAGTTATATTTATGTTACGATATTTGGAGTGAAGATTTTTCATGAGAGACTTAATAAAAAGAAAATTATAGCATTGTTTTTTATAGTAGGCGGAATAATAATATACTCAGTATTCGGATAAATAAGTAATTAGAGAGGATAATATATGGATATATCAGTAGTAATACCAATTTATGGTTGCAGGGCAGCATTGGAAGAATTACATCGCAGATTAACAGATACACTTGTTGCGATGGATAAAGAATATGAAATTATTCTTGTAAATGATAATTGTCCACAGAATTCGTGGGAGGTAATACAGCAGCTATGCAAAAAAGATAAGCATGTTGTTGGAATAGAATTGTCACGTAATTTCGGACAGATTCAGGCGATAACTGCAGGATTGGATTATAGTAAAGGTGATTGGGTTGTTGTGATGGATTGTGATTTACAGGACAGACCAGAGGAAATTCCAAATCTTTATAAAAAAGCAATAGATGATCAATTAGATGCAGTATTTGCACGACGTGCAGAACGAAAAGATTCTTTTATGAAAGTATTGGTTTCAAAGGCTTTCTACAAGATATATTCATGGGCCTCCGATGGCAACTATGACCCGGCTTTATGTAATTTTAGCATCAGTAAGCGAATAGTGGTAGATAATTATTGTAAGATGAGGGAGCTTCACAGAGCTTTTGTTATTTATGTAAAATGGATGGGCTTTAGAATTGGCACATTAGTCACGTCGCTCAATTCAAGTTCGGACGGTGTGATAATGCAAATGGCAATGCTTATGGGATACACGGCGGCACTTATTTTTACCATTCTGCGTACAGGAGCGATCAGCAAAAGTATGTTTAACGCACATTGACCTTGAACAAGATTGGAGGATCTATGGCACATTATGTACAAATTCCGAAAGACCTGAACGACATCAAAGAGAAGTTTATTATGGGATTTACCAAAAGACAGGTGATATGCTTTGGTATCGGTCTTGTTCTCGGAGCACCTGTTTTCTTTCTGACGAAAACAGCTATCGGAATGTCCGGGGCGATCTTCGCTATGGGTGCAGTCGCTGCTCCTGCGATACTCTGCGGACTTTATAAGAAAAATGGCGTTTTCTTGGAGAAACAGGCAAAATATATGCGTGAATACTTTACAAGATCTCGAAAGCGGTATTACCGCACAACAAACATATTTGAGTGCTTTGAAAGGCATATCGAATACACAAGAATCAAGAAAAAGCTGAGAGATGCTGAAAGAAAAGGCTGATACGGCTGACTATATCGTACACTTTCGGTGTCTACGCTTTTGAATATAAACGGAGGTTACCAATGGGCTTTAGAAAGAGAAATGCCAATAAAAGTGATAACTGCAGCAAGTCTAAGGTTGTCATGGGCAAGCCAGCCTCTCAGCTTACAAAAGAGGACAAAAAAATACTTTCCGCACGAATGGCGGAAATCAAGAGTGCTAATGGCGGTAAGACTACGGTGCAGAACACCATTCCCTATATGTGTATGTATAAGGACGGTGTTTGC
>OGZH01001496.1_pt1 | contig 14390 bp, 8 predicted proteins | sample 1576741 | NCBI WGS metagenome assembly OGZH01 (sample SAMEA3541560, study PRJEB24748) | human gut metagenome | biome: human gut; feature: human-associated habitat; material: faeces | place: China | collected 2012 | reverse complement strand
CAGCAGATGTATTCGTATTTGCAGATGATCAGGTAAATGATCTTGTAAATGCAGGAGCACTTCAGGAAATAGCAGCTACTTATACATATGATCCGGCAGAGACAAACTCTGAGGCAACTGTAGCAGCAGCTACAAAAGACGGAAAACTTTATGCTTATCCATTAACAGCTTCCAACGGATACTTCCTGTACTATGATTCAAACATTTTCTCAGAGGAAGATGTAGCTTCCTGGGAAGCTCTTGAAGCAAAAGCTGAAGAAGCCGGAACAAAAGTTGGTATGAACATCGCAGACGGCTGGTATGTATATGGATTCTTCGCAGGAGCAGGATGTACCCTTTCCATGAATGAAGACAATTCCAATGAGTGTGACTGGAACAATGAGACAGGTCTTGCAGTAGCAGAGAGCATTGAGAATATTGCTTCTTCCCCAGCATTTGTAAACGTAGCAGATCAGGAAGCGATCACAATGCTGACAGATGGAACACTTGGAGCATACGTTTCCGGTACATGGAATGCAACTTCTTTCCAGGATCAGTATGGTGATGGATATGCTGCCAGCAAACTTCCTACCTTTGATGTGAATGGAACAGCTACACAGACTTTATTGTTTGTGGCAGCCCTGTGGGATTATTATGTAGAAACGAAGGATCGTGAGGCCCTTGAAGATTTGTGGGAAACAGCAAAAATGCAGATTGTATTGGCACAGAAACAGGTCGGTAATGATGGTGTGGTAAAAGACTGCAATAAACTCGGCTGGTGTTTTCTTGACTGGTCACTGGAATTAAATAAGCAGGCAGGTGCACAGGGTGTTTTGCTGTATGCGATGAAAAGTGCCGTTGCCATTGCAAAAGAAATCGGAAAAGACCATGATGCAGAATGCATAATGAAAACTTATGAACTTTATAGAAAAGCTGCTAAGATGCATTTTTATGATGAAGAAAAAGGACTATTTGTCAGTGGTGATTGCAGGCAGATTTCCTACGCAAGCCAGGTATGGATGATTCTTGGTGATGTTGTAGATGAGCAGAGTGGAATTCGAATTTTACATGATGTTGCGACACAGACAGAGGCAATTGAAATGATTACCCCATATATGTATCACTATTATATAGAAGCATTACTTAAATGTGGTGATAAAACAGAGGCTCTTAGTGTTATGGAGAAATATTGGGGAGGTATGGCACGACTTGGTGCGGATACGTTTTGGGAGTTATATAATCCAAATAATCCGGATGAATCACCTTATGGTGGGACTATTGTTAATAGTTACTGTCATGCCTGGAGTTGTGCGCCTGCTTATTTTCTTCGAAAATATTATTCTGAAAAATAAGAGTGGGGTATTTGTATGAAAAAAATTGGAAATAAAGTTTTTTTAATGATTATTATATTTGTTTTGATATTTGGATTAAATACAGTGTTTTCTATAAGAATGCAGAATAGTATAAAACAGGCTGGATTGCAGATAACGAAACAGTATATTCCGATTCAGACAGAGATTTTCACTATCCAAAAAAGTATGGAACGAGGTCAGAAATATCTTAACATTATCAGTTTGTATGATGATGCAGAGCTACGTCAACAGTTGGAAAGTTCACTAGCAGAGGAAATTTCGACGATTACGGCAAGTGAGAGTAAGATGGATGAATATCTGAAAAATATCGATAATGTAGAGTTAAAAGATAAAATCCATACATATGAGGATTTTTTAACAGAGGTTATTTCGCAATTTGCCATAATACAAGGGTATGTTGACAAGGGGGATTTTGTGCAGGCTGGTATAGCTCTTGGTGTAGATTTTCAGAATCTGATGGTTGATATGGGAGAAACAACGGAAAAGGAGCTTACAGAGGAGCTTGAGCAGGGAATTTCTGATTTATCGAAGGAATATAATCAAGCTGTTGAGACAAATTTAATAATGACAAAAATTCTATTTTCTTTTTTTGCTTTGGTATCAGTAGTTGTCTTTTTGGTTATAAGTAAGACTGTAAGTAAACCGGCAAGTGAAGCCAGCCGGCAGCTAAATGATATTATTGATGGTATCAATAAGAAACAGGGAAATCTTACGCAGCGTATTACTGTTAGTTCGCGGGATGAAATTGGTCAGTTATCGGATGGAATTAACAATTTTATCATTCAGTTACAGAATGCTATGCAAAAAATACGAAAGCAGTCAGAAATAATGCAAAGTTCACTTGGATTAATGAATGAAGAAGTAAACAATTCAAATGAAAATGCAGATAATATTGCGTCTACCATGGAAGAAATTACTGCGAGTATGGAAGAAATATCATCTTCTATAGAGGGAATTACCGGGAACACCAATGATATAGTGAGTTCAATTAACGATGTTGGAAATCAAGTTAATGAAGGTGTTGTAATTGCCTCTGATATTAAAGCATTAGCGGTTGGTGTTAAAGAGGAGACAGAGAAGAAGAAAACAGACATTTCTGATATTATTAACGAAAAGAGTCAGGCATTATCTTTATCCATTGAAGAAAGTCGGCAAATCAGCAGTATTAATAATTTAACTAACGATATACTTGAGATCGCAAGTCAGACGAATTTGCTTGCATTAAATGCTTCTATCGAAGCTGCAAGAGCGGGGGAAGTTGGCAAGGGATTTGCTGTTGTCGCAGAGGAAATTCGTCAATTGGCAGAAAACAGTAAGAATACGGCAAATGACATTCAGGGTATCAGTGTTCGTGTTATTGCGGCAGTCAATCAATTGATGACAAATGCACAAGATCTCATGAATTTCATACAAAATCAGATAATGAATGATTATGTTGAATTTGAGGCTGCAACAGATATGTATTATGAAAAGGCAGATCATATGGATACTATTACAGGTCTTTTCAATAAAAATATTATGTCTCTTCGTAATATTATGGCAGAGATGAATGATGGCATTACAAATATATCAGCTGTAGTAGAGGAAAATGTGCGTGGAGTAAGCAATGCAACAGAAAATGTGACCAAACTTGCAAATTCAATTTTAAATATTCACGAGCAAGTGATAAAAAATGTTGACTCTTCGAAATATCTGTTGGAAGAGTTGAATAGTTTTCAGCAAATTTAAAGACAAAATAAAAGAAAGACGAAAAGTATTACGAAGAGAAAATAAGGACAGTTTTTTAGTCGAATGAGAGTCTAAAAAACTGTCCTTATTTTTGATATCTTAAATTCAGCAAAAGAGAAGGAAAGGAGTAAGGGATGAATACAAAATATTATCTGGCTGTGGATATCGGTGCTTCAAGCGGACGGCATATGCTTTCGCACCTGGAGAACGGCAAAATTGTTTTGGAAGAGATATATCGTTTTCCAAATGGCATGATTGAAAAAAATGGTCACAAAGTATGGGATGTGGACCAGTTATTTCAAGAGATTCTGACTGGGATGAAAAAATGTGCCATGGTAGGAAAAATCCCATATAGTATGGGTATTGATACATGGGCAGTCGATTTTGTTCTGCTGGATGAAAATGATGAACGTATCGGGGATGCAGTGGCGTACCGGGACAGACGGACGGAAGATATGGACAGGAAAGTATATGAGTTTATACCGGAAGACGATTTATACGGAAGAACTGGAATACAGAAACAGATTTTCAATACGATCTATCAGCTGATGGCAGTCAAAGAGCAGCAGCCGGGGCAGCTTGAGTGGGCAAAAAGTATGTTAATGATACCGGATTATTTTCATTTTCTATTAACTGGGAAAAAGGTACAGGAATATACAAATGCGACAACGACCCAGCTTGTGAATCCTGTGACAAAAGATTGGGATATTGAATTGATAGATATGCTTGGATATCCTCGAAGAATTTTCCATAAAATTCAAAATCCGGGATATGAATTAGGCAGACTGACGGAAGATATTCAAAACAGGGTTGGATTTGATTGTAAAGTAGTTCTTCCGCCAACGCACGATACTGCTTCTGCGGTGATGGCAGTTCCAACGCAGGAGGAGCATGCACTTTATATCAGTTCCGGCACATGGTCACTGATGGGAACAGAGTTAAAAGAGGCAGATTGCAGCAAAGTCAGTATGCAGCATAACATGACAAATGAAGGCGGTTATGATTACAGATTCCGCTATCTGAAAAATATCATGGGATTATGGATGATACAGTCAGTGAAAAAAGAAAGCGCACCGGATATGGGATTTGGAGAAATTTGTGCACTTGCATCAAAAGAAACGATCAGATCCTTTGTAGATGTCAATGATGCGAGATTTCTTGCACCGGAAAATATGACAGCGGAAGTAAAATCGGCATGCGAAAAAGCAGGGGAACAGATTCCGCAGACAATTGGTGAATTAGCCGCGGTCATTTATCACAGCCTTGCAAAGTGTTATGCAAAAACGGCAGAGGAAATAGAAAAACTGACAGGTATTGATTATTCCAGAATACAGATTGTCGGCGGCGGGGCAAACGCACATTATTTAAATGAACTGACGGCAGAGTATGCAGGGAAAAACGTATATGCGGGGCCGACAGAGGCAACAGCAGTCGGAAACTTTGCTGCACAGATGATCGAGGCGGGAGAACTAAAAGACCTAAAGGCAGCAAGGGCATGTATTGCAGAGTCGTTTGAAATAAATATTTTTACAAGTAATCAGGATACAGAATAGAAAGGAAAAGTAAAATATGACAGGTTACGAAGCAGCAAAAGCAAAATATGCAGCATTAGGTGTGGATACAGATCAGGCAATTGAGATATTGAAAAAGGTTCCGGTATCACTGCACTGCTGGCAGCTTGATGATGTGATCGGGTTTGATAATGACGGAGGACTGACCGGAGGAATCCAGACAACCGGAAATTATATGGGACGTGCGAAGACACCGGAACAGCTCATGGTAGATATGGAAGAGGCAATGAAACTGATGCCTGGAACGGCAAAGCTGAATATCCATGCATCTTATGCGATTTTTGGAACGGGAGAATTTGCAGACCGCGATGCCTTAGAGCCAAAGCATTTTGCAAAATGGGTAGAATTTGCAAAGAAACACAACATGGGAATTGACTTCAATCCTACATTTTTCTCCCATGAAAAAGTAAAGGACGGATTGACCTTATCAAGCCCGGACGAGGAGACGAGAAAGTTCTGGATCAATCACGGAAAAGCATGTATCCGTATTTCGGAATATTTTGCGAAAGAGACCGGAATGCCGTGTGTGATGAACATCTGGACCGGTGATGGATTTAAGGATGTTCCGGCAGACCGTATGGGACCGCGTCTCCGCTATAAGGATTCGATCGAGCAGATCCTCTCAGAGCCGTATGATAAAAATCTTGTAAAACCGTGTGTGGAATCAAAAGTGTTTGGAATAGGTGTGGAGTCTTATACGGTAGGTTCTGCAGAGTTTACGCTGAGCTTTGCGGCACTGCACGATGGATGTATGCCGCTTATGGACAACGGACATTATCATCCGTTAGAGTATGTGTCCGATAAGATCCCGGCAATGCTCTGTTTTTACCCAGAATTTGCACTTCACATTACAAGGGGTGTGCGCTGGGATTCCGACCATGTGCTGATTTTGGATGATGAGACAAAAGAGATGGCAAAAGAGATCGTAAGAGATCACGCATTAGACCGTGTTTACATGGCATTAGATTACTTTGATGCAAGCATTAACCGTGTGTCAGCACTTGCAACCGGTTTCCGCAGCTGGCAGAAAGCACTTCTGATGGCTCTGTGCACACCGAATGAGATGTTAAAGGAACTTCAGGATACCAATCAGATGGGGAAACTCATGGTGATGAATGAGGCTGTGAAAATGCTCCCGATCGGAGAAGTCTGGGAAGAATACTGCCGTAGGGAAGGCGTGTGTGATGATCTTCATTTCTATGATGAGATTGAAAAATATGAGCACGAAGTGTTAGTAAAGAGAGCATAGCTGAAAAAATAGCATATAGCAAATTAGACGGGGATTTGTGAATACCTGAAAATTACAGAGAAGAGGGAAACGAACATGAAATTTATAGATGCAGAATTTGTAAAAGGATTTATCCGTATGGCGAACGACGGATGGGAGCAGGGATGGCATGAGAGAAATGGCGGAAATCTGTCCTATCGTGTTAAACCGGAGGAAGTAGAATCCGTAAAAGAAAACTTTGAGGCAAAGAAGTGGCAGCCGATCGGGACATCCGTTCCAAATCTGGCGGGAGAATCATCCTGTTTGCTCTCCCCTTTTCGGCGTGAATATTTTCTTGTGACCGGAAGCGGCAAATATTTCCGCAACGTCATCATTAAACCGGAAGATTCCATCTGTATGATCGAACTGGATGAAAAAGGCGAAAATTACCGCATCGTATGGGGACTGGTAAATGGAGGCAGACCGACATCAGAACTGCCAAGCCATCTGATGAATCTGGAAGTGAAGAAGATACAGAACCCGAAGTACCGTGTCGTATACCACGCGCACACCACGAACATCATTGCGTTGACGTTTGTTCTGCCGCTGGAAGATAAAGTGTTTACGAGAGAACTCTGGGAGATGGCAACCGAATGTCCGGTCGTATTCCCGGCAGGCATTGGCGTAGTTCCGTGGATGGTACCGGGCGGCAGGGAGATCGCAGTTGCAACCAGTGAACTGATGAAAAAATATGATCTTGCGGTCTGGGCACATCATGGTATGTTTGCGGCCGGGGAAGATTTTGACCTGACGTTTGGTCTGATGCACACCGCAGAAAAATCCGCGGAGATTCTGGTAAAAATGCTTTCCATGAGACCGGATAAGCTGCAGACCATCACACCGGATAATTTCCGTCATCTTGCGAAAGACTTTCATGTTACACTGCCAGAAGAATTTTTATATGAAAAATAAAAGCTAGTACGAGCGATATGCGGATGGTGTCATCCCATATCGCTTTTTAAATACTTTCACGAAGTAATTGCTGTCAGGATATCCTACATACATTGCAATTTCCGCAACAGAAAGCATGGAGGTCTTTAAGAGTTCGGCAGCTTTTTTTGTGCGTAAATCTGCTATATATGCGGTCAGGGTGATACCCATTTCTTTTTTAAACAGACGGGACAGGTGTTCTTCGCTTACATGATTTGTATCCGATAATTCGTGCAGGGAAATGTCCTGTGAATAGTTGATGGAGATGTAGTTTAGTACATTTCGGATAACGGGAGAGTATTGTGACATATGCTTTGTATCATGAACAGCCTGGGTCAGTCTGATCAGCATATCTTTTTGAATCTTATCCAGTTCAGATCCGGTTCTTGCGGAGGCAAATTTCTGAATACTTTCTTGTGCTATTTCATCTATTTTTACCACAGGGCAGCCACCGGTCTCAGCGGCTTTTCTGGCAAGAGTTCTAAGGATGGCAAAACCATTCCAGTCGGTAGAATATAGAGAACGCTGTGATTGGGAGGTGTTGGCATAGTAATTGCTTGCTATACTCTCAAAAGCCATACGGACACCGTCTATATCCCCATCTGATATTTTTCTGAGAAAATAATTTTCCGTTTCATATCTGTCTATGATTTGATAATAGGTATTATTGGATTCTAAAATCAGCTTATCTGTCTTGAGCTCCTCATGGAATCCGGTCAGCTTTCTGTAAGAAAATTCAGGTGTATTTGGGATAAAGGTACGCATGGCAGCAAGTACGGTACCGTGGATCATGGAATAGCTGAGCTGTGGGAACTGATCATAGTATAGCTTCAGTGGCAGCAGGATGCTTGCAGGTAGTTTGTGGGATGCTAATAATTCCTGCATTTCCAGTGATGAAAAAGTATTTTTTACATAGGGACCTAGCAGGTAACAGGTATTATCAAAACAAAATAGAATCAGATTTGTATTCAGATAGTCTGTAATCTCATAAAATACTTCTTTTTTTGCATTTTCCAGCAGATAATGCAGATATTCTGCGGTGTACATCGGCTGAAGCGTTTTTTCAAAGCAATTTTGCTGTTCAAATGAATCAAGAGAGGCATTATCATTTGCAATACTGCAGATTCTGATGCCCAGTATATTTGCTACAAATCCCATGAAAATTTTCTCATTCATTAGATATCCCCCGTCATGTATATGTTATCAGATACCGCTGCGGGCGGCAGACTGTGATTTTTATACAAATATCAAAATAATACTATTTATATCAAATTTACTCTAACTATATCATGGATCATATGTTAATGTAAATACAGATCAAAACATATTTAACAAAAAGATACCAGGGAGGTTTTTTTATGGGAAAAGAAAAGAAATTAACGCAAAGTGAAATTGACGGTGTGCAATACCGTCGTGCAAAATTATGGCAGATTATTTTGTACTCATGTAATGCAATGGTTGGAATGACGGTTTATTCTTTAATTGGTATGGCAAGCTATAGTGCAAGTGTTGGATATGGAATTTCAACAGCTGTCATAGGAATTATTCTGACATGTACACGTATTTTTGATGGTGTGACAGACCCTGTTTTAGCAATTATATATGACAAGGTGGACACGAAATTTGGAAGATTAAGGGTACTGCTTTTGGGAGGATTTGTTATTGAAGCAATTGCACTTCTTGCCATGTTTGATGTGTTCTCATCAAAGGGCCATGGAATCGTTGTGTTTACGTTGTTATATGTAATTTACGTTATTGGTTATACAATTACAAATATGACAGCGCAGACATTACCGGCAATTATGACAAATGATCCGAAACAGCGTCCTACAATCGGAGTATGGCAGACAGCATTTAACTATCTTGTTCCTATGATAATGACGGTTATACTTAACATGGTATTACTTCCGAAATTTGGAGGGACATATAATCAGGAGTTCTTGTCAGCTGCAGTGAGAGTAAGCATGATTGTGGCAGCAGCAGGCATTGTGCTTGTATGCATAGGAATTTCAGAATATGACAAGCCGGAATATTATCTGGGAATTAAGAAACAGGAGCCACTTAAAGTAAAGGATATGCTTGATGTATTAAAGGGAAATAAACCATTACAGGCATACATTGTCGCTCAGGCATCTGATAAAATTGCACAGCAGACAGCATCACAGGCAGTGATTACAACAATGCTTTTTGGTATTATTATTGGAAATATGAGTCTTGCCACAATGCTTTCTGTGATAAGCATGCTTCCTTCGATCGTATTTGCCGGCTTTGGAGCCAGATATGCAGGAAAATATGGCAGCAAAAATGCGATTGTGACATGGACAAAGATATGTATGGCAGTTGCAGTAATATCACTTGTATTCTTTATCGTAATTGATCCGGGCACAATCTCAACATTTGGATTTACAATGATAGCTTATGTCATACTCACTCTTGTGCTGAACGGAGCGAAAATGTGTGTTACCACAGCGGATGTATCATTTATGGCAGATATCATTGACTATGAGCTTGACAGAAGTGGAAGATATGTACCAGCCGTTGTTACAGGTACTTACAGTTTCATTGATAAACTGATCTCTTCCTTAGCAGCACTCATTGCAACCGGTGCCGTGGCGATTATCGGATATACAAATACTATGCCACAGCCGAACGAGCCGCTTACAACCCCTATTTTTGTGGTGACAATGATAATATACTTTGGGATGCCAATTCTTGGATGGATTGTGACACTTATAGCTATGAAAAACTGTAAACTTACAAAAGAGGAAATGGTTCAGGTACAAAAGGGGATAGAGGCAAAGAAGAATGAGATGAAAGAAAAAGTAATAAAGGAGTATGTGTAAGTATGAGAAAAATAAATTTATTTAATGATAATTATATATTTGAAAAGGAGGGAGTCACCGAAAAAGTGACTCTTCCGCATACCTGGAATGCAGCAGATGGACAGAGCGCATCCGATTATTACAGAGGAGAGTGCATTTACACAAAGAAATTTGCAAAACCGGAACTTAAGGATGGAGAGCAGTTATATCTTGAAATAACCGGAGCAAATTCATCATCAAAGGTAAGCCTGAATGGGAAGGAGCTTGCGTCACATGACGGAGGCTATTCTACATATCATGTAAATCTGACAGATGGACTTATGGATGAAAATGAGCTTGAAATCAAGGTGGATAATTCCCCAAATGACCACGTATATCCACAGAAAGCAGATTTTACATTTTATGGCGGCTTATACAGGGATGTGAGGCTTATCACTGTGCCAAAGAACCATTTTGACCTTGATTATTATGGTGGAAAAGGTTTTTATGTGACACCAGAAGTGAAAGAGGATGGCAGCGCAGAGGTCAGATTTGATGCATATGTATGTGGTGATGCAGATGAGATCAGTGTTTTGGTAAATGGAGATTCTGGTTCGCAGAGTGTAACACTTTATATCCCGGAAGATGACACACAGACAATTTATGATGAGGACGCACTTTGTGGAATCAGACATTATACAGGAACGCTTATCATTGATAATCCTCATCTGTGGAATGGATTAAAAGATCCATTTTTATATACAGCGGCAGCAGAACTTAAGAAAAACGGTGATATAATTGATGAAGTTACCACAAAATTTGGATGCCGGAACTATTACTTTGACCCTGAAAAAGGATTTTTCCTGAATGGAGAGAGCTATCCGCTCAGGGGAGTATCACGCCATCAAGACAGGATGGGCGTTGGAAATGCACTTACAAAAGAGATGCATGAGGAAGATATGGAGCTGATATTGTCAGTGGGAGCTAATTCAATCCGGCTTGCACATTATCAGCATGACCAGTATTTTTATGATCTGTGCGATGAAAAAGGAATTGTGGCATGGGCTGAGATACCGTATATCACAGTACATATGGATGGTGGAAGAGAAAACACGATCTCACAGATGAAAGAACTGATTGTCCAGAACTATAATCATGCGTCTATTATTTTCTGGGCTATCTCAAATGAAATATCTTTACAGGGGGTAACGGAGGATCTGTTAGAAAATCATAGAATATTAAACGATATGATTCACAGAATGGATCAGAGCCGCGTATCTGCAATGGCAAATCTGTTTATGCTTGAGACAGACAGTCCGCTTGTAAGTCTCCCGGATATCAGAGGCTATAATCTCTACTATGGATGGTATGTGGGGGAGATGGAAGACAATGATGCATTTTTTGACCAGTTCCACAAAGAACATCCGGATACAGTGATCGGACTGACAGAGTATGGTGCTGATTCGGTAATTAAATTGCAGTCACCAAAGCCGCAAAAAGGTGATTATACAGAAAGCTATATGGCAGTGTACCATGAGCATATGCTTGAGATGATTTCCCAAAGACCATACCTGTGGGGCACCTATGTATGGAATATGTTTGAATTTGCTGCTGCAGGACGAGATGAGGCGGGCGACCCTGGTAAAAATCACAAGGGACTTATCACCTTTGACAGAAAAGAGAAAAAGGATGCTTACTATATTTACAAGGCATGGTGGAGCGATGAACCGTTCGTTCATCTTTGCGGAAGAAGATATGCAGACCGTATAGAAACGGTCACAGAGATTAAGGTTTACTCTAACCAGAAAAGGATAGCCCTCTATGTGGATGGAAAACTCTTTGGGGAGCAGGAAGGTGAGCATATATTTAAATTTGAGGTTCCAATCTGTGGAGAGCATACGATAAAAGCTGTCTGTACAGATCATGAGGCATTAAGCGATGAAATGACGATCCAAAAGGTCAGTGAACCAAATCCGGCGTATTTTATGGATGCCACAAAGGTTTGTAACTGGTTTGAAGAACCACAGGAAGAGTCTGAAAAGGAAGAAGGCGGATATCTCTCGTTAAACAGCACGATGGCAGAGATTCAGGCTGTACCGGCGGGAGCGGCACTTCTTGCGCAGATGATGAAGCAGATGCAGGGTTCAGTGGCTGGAGGTATGGGTAAGAATGTAAAGATACCAGAGACAATGATGGCTATGATTGCAAGACAGCCGTTAAAGAAACTTCTGGCACAGGGAGGAATCGATGCAGATGGAGAGCAGGCGAAGATGCTTGCAGCAGCACTTGGAAAGATTCCAAAGAAATAAGGTTCTTTAAATGGAAAATTATGGTAGTTAATTGAGAGAGAGCAGTGAAGTGAGGTCAGATGAAATGAGCAGATTTTCAGACAAATTTATGATTGGTGCGTCAACTGCGGCGCACCAGGTAGAGGGCAGCAATACAAACAGTGATTACTGGGCAATGGAGCACTTAAAGCATACGAACTTTAATGAGCCATCTTTAAACGCAGTTGACCATTATAACCGTTATGAGGAGGATATCCGTCTGATGGCAGAGGCTGGGCTGAATACTTATCGGTTTTCCATAGAGTGGGCACGTATAGAGCCGGAAGAGGGAAAATTTGATGAAGCAGAAACAGAGCACTACAGAAAGGTGCTCAAATGCTGCAGAAATCATGGAATAGAACCGGTTGTTACCATGATGCATTTTACATCACCAGTATGGCTGATACAAAAAGGCGGATGGGAAAGTGAGTCAACCGTAAAGTATTTTGTAAGATACTGTGCATATGTGGCAGAAAAACTTGGAGACCTCATGCATTATGTCATCACAATCAATGAAGCAAATATGGGACTTCAGGTAGCTGCGATTGCAGAGCGTTATAAGCGTCAGATGATGGCGAAGCGCAGGAAAGGAAAAAAGAGTAAAAAAGATAAGAACATGGAAGGCACCGCTCAGGTTGGCATGAATTTTAATAAAATGCTGAAAAATATGTTCTGGCAGGGATTTGAAAACAAAAAAGTTTTTGGAACAAAAAAACCGCAGATCTTTGTCAGTGCAAGAACACCAGAAGGAGATATCCTTGTAATGCGTGCGCATCAGGCTGCAAGAGATGCGATGAAAAAGGTTCATCCAGAACTTTTGATAGGCTTGTCATTGTCACTTCATGATATTCAGGCTGTTGATGGTGGAGATGCAGCTGCAAAGCATGAGTGGGAGGAGGAATTTACACATTATCTTCCCTATATAAAGGATGATGATTTTTTTGGACTTCAGAATTATACCAGAAGCCTTATTGGACCAGATGGAATATGTCCTGTGCCTGAGGGGGCAGAGATTACACAGATGGAGTATGAATTTTATCCACAGGCATTGGAACATGTGATCAGAAGAGTGCATGAGGAGTATACAAAAGCTGGGAAGAAAAATATGCCGATCATGGTCACAGAGAATGGCATAGCAACAGAGGACGATACCAGAAGGGTTGCATTTATTGATGAGGCAGCAAAGGGAGTGGAAGCATGTATTGCGGATCATATACCGGTGATAGGCTATTGCCACTGGTCGCTGCTGGACAATTTTGAGTGGCAAAAGGGCTTTTCAATGAAATTCGGACTGATAGCAGTAGACAGATCCACCATGAAGCGTATGCCGAAAAAGAGTCTCTATTTTCTGGGACAACTATAACTTGGAAAATATATGGAGTGAAAATAAATGAAGTATTATTGTAATCCGGTAAATATAAATTACAGATATCAGTTCAATGCGGATCAGAGGAAAAACGGAATTGCTGTCTGCCGCGAAGCAGCAGACCCATCCATGATAACGTTTAAAGGCAGATATTACATATTTGCATCCATGACTCTTGGTGTATGGGTTTCGGATGATCTGGTAAAATGGGAAAATCATAAACTGCCATCAGAACTTCCGTTGTATGATTATGCGCCGGATGTGCGTGTGATGGGGGAATATGTATATTTCTGTGCCTCAAAAAAAGGGGAAAAATGCGACAGGTACCGCACAAAAGATATCTTAAACGGACCATATGAGAAGATAGAGGGAACCTTTGATTTCTGGGATCCGAATCTGTTTGTGGATGATGATGGAAAGGTTTATTTTTACTGGGGCTGTTCAAATGAGACCCCTATGTGGGGAGTGGAGTTAGACCCACAGACCATGAATCCAAAGGGAGAGAAAAAAGAACTGATATATGCCGATCCTTATAAATATGGATATGAGCGGATTGGTGATGATAACGGTAAGCTGCCACGCTCAAAGGAAGAGGTGGACGCCTGTTTTGACAATTTCATGAAATCCCAGGGGACACCTGTGGAGCAGATCCCGCAAATGTATATCCCGATGATCAGGGGAATGTTCACAGATAAACCTTATATTGAGGGTGCCTGGATGGATAAGCATGAAGGCAGATATTATCTGCAGTATGCATTTGCCGGTACACAGTATAATACCTATGGAGATGGAGTATATGTCTCAGACAAGCCGTTAGGACCATTCACACCGGCAAAAAACAATCCATATTCCTATCATCCGGGTGGATTTATGCCAGGTGCCGGTCATGGTTCTACGATGGAGGATTATAAGGGGAATCTGTGGCATGCGGCTACAATGCGGATCAGCGTAAACCATGATTTTGAGAGAAGAGTCGGCATCTGGAAGGCTGCATATGATGAGGAAGGTGAGTTGTGCTGTAATCAGAGCATCGGTTACGAATATTTGT
>OGZH01001486.1_pt1 | contig 14472 bp, 10 predicted proteins | sample 1576741 | NCBI WGS metagenome assembly OGZH01 (sample SAMEA3541560, study PRJEB24748) | human gut metagenome | biome: human gut; feature: human-associated habitat; material: faeces | place: China | collected 2012 | reverse complement strand
TGACTACCTTCTGACCGTTGAGCATCTCCTCGATGAAGCCGTTAACCTTGCCGAGGTCGCGCTGCTGTGCAAGGAAATAGCGGCTGGAGAAGCCTGCAAATTTCTTTGTTACGACTGTTGTTACGATTACCATCACGATAGTTAGTATGGTGAGCGGAATATTTAATATGACCATTGAAACAAAAACGCTCACAACAGTGATAGCACTGTTAAGTATCTGCGGAAGACTCTGGCTGATGAGCTGGCGGAGTGTATCGATATCGTTTGTATAAATCGACATGATATCGCCGTGCGCATGTGAGTCGAAGTACCGGATTGGCAGATCCTGCATATGGGAAAAGAGCTCAACACGCAGGTTCTTGATGGTACCCTGTGATACGTAGATCATTATTTTGCTGTAGGCAAATGTGCTGATGACGCCGATGCCGTAGAATACGGCGACCCTTCCCATTGCTGCAAGGAGTGGTCCGTAGTCTGGAGTTCCTGTCTTAAGCAGTGGAACTATATAGTCGTCAATCAGATTTTTGGTAAACATGGTTCCCTGCACATTTGCAAGTACACTGACAAAGATACATATCACAACAATTATGCAGGCAGGTAAATATTTCTTGAAAATAAATCCCATAAGGCGCGCAAAAAGCTTACCGGGATTTTTGATTTTTGGTTTTGGCCCACGTGGTCCTCTTGGTCCTGGCATCAGGCAGCACCTCCTTCATCAAAGTCTCCTCCGCCGTTTGTCTGGGAATCGTAGACATCGCGGTAGATTTCATTATTTTTAAGCAGATTTTCGTGAGTGTCAAAGCCGTCCACTTTTCCGTCATTCATCACGATGATACGGTCAGCATCCATGACTGATGAGATACGCTGTGCGATGATGAGCTTAGTGGTTCCCGGTATTGTTTTTGCGAGGGCAGCACGGATTTTTGAATCTGTTGCTGTATCTACAGCCGAGGTGCTGTCATCGAGTATGAGTATCCTTGGCTTTTTAAGCAGAGCTCTTGCGATACACAGACGCTGCTTCTGGCCACCGGATACGTTGGTTCCGCCCTGCTCTATGTAGGTGTTGTACTTGTCAGGGAAGGACTCGATAAAGTCATCGGCGCATGCCATTTTGCAGGCCTTTATACACTCATCTGTGGTAGCGTTTTTGTCACCCCAGCGCAGATTTTCGAGTATGGTGCCCGAGAAAAGCACGTTTTGCTGGAGCACGACAGCTACCTTGTTTCTGAGAGTGTCCATGTCGTATTCACGCACATCGTGGCCTCCGACGATTACAGAGCCGGTGTCTGTGTCGTAGAGACGGCTTATCAGGTTTACAAAGGAGGATTTCGAGCTTCCGGTTCCTCCTATGATTCCGATGGTCTCACCGGATTTTATGTCTAGATTTATATCTGACAGAACCGGAGTCTCAGCAGTGTCTGAATATCTGAAGGTTACATGCTTAAAGCTTATGCTTCCGTCAGGCACATCGTAGAGAGGCTCCTTTGGATTGTGCAGTGTGCTCTGCTCATTTAATACCTCACTGATTCGTCTTGCGGATGCGAGCGAGAGTGAAATCATTACAAATACCATCGAGAGCATCATAAGATTCATCAGAATATTCATGCAATAGGTGAGAAGCGCCATCAAATCACCTGTAGTGAGTGTACTGCTTACCACCATATGAGCTCCGAGCCAGCTTATTAACAGGATGCAGGCATACACGGTAAACTGCATGAGCGGAGAGTTGTATACCACAAGGCTTTCAGCCTTTACAAATACATCGTAGATATTTTGTGCTGCCTTTGAAAAGCGCTTTTTCTCATAATCCTCACGGACGTATGCCTTTACAACGCGGATAGCAGATACGTTTTCCTGCACGCTTTCATTCAGGTCATCGTAGCGCTTGAAGGCTCTGTCGAAGTATTTCATGGCTGCCTTACTGATGAAAAGCAGCAAAGCTCCAAGTACGATGACGGCGATTAAGTAAATTGTCGCAAGACGCGGGCTGATGAAAAATGACATAGCCATCGCACATATTATGGATGCAGGAGCTCTCATAGCCATGCGAAGCATCATCATATAAGCATTCTGGATGTTGGTCACATCGGTTGTCATACGTGTGACAAGGCTAGCGGATGAGAATCTGTCAATATTTGCAAAGGAAAAGGTCTGGATGTTGCGAAACATTGCAGCACGCAGATTCTTTCCAAAGCCCATGGCGGCCTTTGCACCATATTTTGCACCGAGACATCCTGTCAAAAGACCAAACAGTGCTGCGACAATCATCCACACACCCATGATATAGATATGCTTTGTATCGCCCTTATTGACACCGTTGTCTATGATTGATGCCATGAGAAGGGGGATGATGGTATCCACAGCCACCTCAAGCAGCATGAAAACAGGTGTCGCAATTGAAGCCCATTTGTATTCCTTTATTTGGGCACCTAATGTTTTTAACATATGTTTTGTCCTTTCTTATTATATTTTTATAAAATTTCTAACTAAAAAACTTGCATTTAATTAGTTAGTGTGCTAAGTATATTATAGATATATTTTTTTTATTGTCAAGAAAAATTTATGAGAGGATTTCAGTTATGAAGGAGTTTACACCGGACAAATACTTAGGACACAAGATAAATCGCATCAGCAGGAGCATAGACAGATATTTTGACAGAAAAAGGTGCAGCAAAAACGAGTGCATACCGCGAAGCCAGGGCATGATGATTGGATATATTATGGACAATCCTGACAGAAATATATTTCAAAAGGATATCGAGGCAGAGTTTCACCTGTCGGGAGCTACCGTGACAAATATGCTTAAAAGTCTTGAGAAAAAGGGCTATATTGTGCGCACACCTATGGAAAATGATGCCAGGCTTAAGAGAATTGAGCTGACGCAAAAAGCACTGGACCATGAAAACCGGGTGAGAGAAAATATAAGGGTAATAGAGGACGCTATGCACAAAGGCTTTTCTAAGGAAGAGTTTAACATGATGCTTGGCTTTTTAGACAGAGTGATTGATAATATGGAAAAGCTTAACATGTAACAGAATAATTATAGAGTTGAAAAAGTAGCATAAATATTGTGGCTTTTTTTGTGCAATAAGCCAAAATGCTACAAAATATTGTTGAGTGTATTGACATAGCAACAATATCTTGTATAATTTAGATTGTCATCAAAAGACAAATGCACAGATTTGTATTAAATAATATGGCATTTTATATGTAGCTATATCGTAATTGTTTGGTGAAACGCCCGCTTTACATTGCAGTGCTGTGACACGAATTAATGATTACATCTCATTTATAGCTGCATATTTTGTGCCATTATATATGATAAAATACATATATATAGTATGCAAAGCGAACAATGACACTATATATAGGGTGACACATTTTATGGCATATAGTATACAGAGAGGAGAAATTTACATGAAAATCATCAAGCGAAGCGGCAGTGAGGACATATTTGATGCAGCTAAAATTGTAGCTGCCATTAGAAAGGCAAACGATTCAGTTCTGGACTACGAGAAGCTTACTGCTGATCAGATTGAGGAAATTGCAAGCAATGTGGAGACTGCATGTGAGAACATGAAGCGCTCTCCAAGCGTTGAGGAGATACAGGATATGGTGGAGAACCAGCTCATGAACAAGCGTGCCTTTACCGTAGCAAGAAACTACATCACTTACAGATACAAGCGAGCTATTGTCCGTAAGTCGAACTCCACAGACCAGCAGATTCTTAGCCTTCTTGAGTGCAATAACGAGGAGGTAAAGCAGGAGAATTCTAACAAGAATCCTACTGTAAACAGTGTACAGCGTGACTACATGGCTGGTGAGGTGAGCAAGGATATCACACGCCGTTTCCTGCTCCCTGAGGATATAGTGGAGGCGCATGAGAAGGGGCTTATCCATTTCCACGATGCAGATTATTTCGCACAGCATATGCACAACTGCTGTCTTGTAAACCTTGAGGACATGCTTCAGAACGGCACAGTAATCAGTGAGACTATGATTGACACACCAAAGAGCTTTTCAACAGCCTGCAACATCGCTACACAGGCTATCGCACAGATTGCCAGCTCACAGTATGGTGGGCAGAGTATCTCGCTCGCACATCTGGCACCGTTTGTACAGGTCAGTCGTGAGAAGTTCAGAAAGCAGGTGCTAAATGAGTTCGAGAGCGTAGGCCTTGATTTGGATGAAGAAAAAATCAACGAGGTAGCAGAGCTTCGTGTCAAGGAAGAAATCAACCGCGGTGTGCAGATGATTCAGTATCAGGTCATCACACTCATGACTACAAATGGACAGGCACCGTTTATCACAGTATTCATGTACCTGAATGAGGTATCCGATCCGCAGACAAAGGCAGATCTTGCCGCAATCATTGAGGAGATGCTGCACCAGAGAATAAAGGGTGTAAAGAACGAAAAGGGTGTATATATCACACCGGCATTCCCAAAGCTCATATATGTGCTTGAGGATGACAATATCACAGAGGATTCAAAGTACTGGAATCTTACAGTACTCGCCGCACAGTGCTCTGCAAAGAGAATGGTGCCTGACTATATTTCAGAGAAGGTCATGAAGGAGCTTAAGGACGGAGATGTGTATACATGCATGGGCTGCCGTTCATTCCTCACAGTGGACAGATGCTCACAGACAGCGGGCAATGTGGCACATGCCATGAACTTTGATCCAAACAAGCGTAAATACTATGGACGTTTCAACCAGGGTGTAGTCACTTTAAATCTCGTTGATGTGGCATGTTCATCAGAAAAGGATGAGGAAAAATTCTGGAAGATACTTGATGAGAGACTTGAGCTTTGTCACAGAGCGCTTATGTGCAGACATAAGAGGCTTCTTGGTACCAAATCCGATGTAGCACCGATTCTCTGGCAGAACGGAGCACTTGCACGTCTGAAAAAGGGAGAGGTTATAGACCCATTATTATTTAACGGATACTCAACAATCTCACTCGGCTATGCAGGACTTTGTGAGTGTGTACGCTATATGAAGGGAGTATCACACACAGAGCCAAAGGAAGGCACACCGTTTGCACTTAAGGTAATGCAGCGCTTAAACGATGCATGTGAGCAGTGGAAAAAGGAGTCAAACATCGATTTCAGTATATATGGCACACCGCTTGAGTCTACCACCTATAAGTTTGCTAAGTGCTTACAGAAGCGCTTTGGTATCATCAAGGGTGTTACCGACAAGAACTATATTACAAACAGCTACCATGTACATGTAACAGAGCAGATCAATGCATTTGACAAGCTTAAGTTTGAGTCTCAGTTCCAGAAGCTGTCTCCGGGTGGTGCCATAAGCTACGTGGAGGTACCAAACATGCAGGACAATATCCCTGCAGTGCTTTCAGTAATGCAGTACATCTACGACAATATCATGTACGCAGAGCTGAATACAAAGAGCGACTATTGCCAGGTATGCGGCTACGACGGAGAAATCAAAATCGTGGAGGAAGAGGGCTCAGGCAAGCTTATCTGGGAGTGCCCGCACTGTGGCAATCGTGACCAGAACAAGATGAGTGTAGCCCGCCGTACATGCGGCTATATCGGCACACAGTTCTGGAATCAGGGAAGAACCCAGGAGATTAAAGAGCGAGTGCTTCATCTGTAGAAGTTAAAGGAGGTTATTGTTTATGACTAATGAAGAAATCTGGAATATTGGCCTTGAGGAGCGTACAGACGAGCTATCAAAGCTGCAAAGCGAATATGACAGGCTCGACGTGGAGTGACGTAAAGCAGAATTTGAAATGGATATGTATGCACGTCTCAGGGAAGTAAACAATGCAATGCTTTATAAGCAGAAATTCTCAGAAAAATATGAGAAATGTGCCAGGACATCTGAAAAGCTTACGAAACAGAAGAATGCACTTGAGAATGAGATTAGTGTTCTGAAAAAAGAGATATATTACATTGCGATTATTCGCAAGGAGTACGCAGACGGAAGCGTTGACTATGAAACCTCATTTACGGATATTGAAGATTTTAACGAAAGTTATTATTGTATTCTGAAATGTATCGGGAAAGAGGTGGGAATTGCAACGGACAATCCAAAAGTTCTAACCTATGCTTGTGTTATTCGTGGGAAAGAAGAAATTGAGAAAGAACTTCTGCATGGAAATGGCAAGCAGTTAGAGTATATTTAATCACGGTGATAAGAAAGGAGCTTATCTAGTTGACAAATAACAAGAAAAAGAGAAAGGTAGTTATTATATCTTTTTGTGCTGTTATCTTTCTGACCTGTATTATTGCACTATATTTATCAAGCTATAAATCGCCTTATAAATATATGAAGGCTCATAATAGAACAACTGCACAGACAAAAGCAAATGAATTTTTGGCGCAAGCTCACATTGACGATAAGTATATAGTCTTTTTTGTAAATGAAAATGGTAATGTAGCGTGTGCTATTATGAAAAAAAAGCTGTTGTCCTATGATGTATTAAGAATTAGTGGTGAGTTATCTATAAGAAAAGATAATGAAAATTATTTATTCAGCGCATATGAGGATAATGGATATGAGTGGATAGATTGGGGGTTAATTAGTGAGAGTGATATAGACAAAATTTTAGTAAATGGTAAAGAAATGAACATTATTGATAATTTACAATATTCGTTTAGAATATGCTGGATAACAGGAAATGGTGAAGAAAATATTCCATCTAATCATGAAGAAATAAAAAAAGGTGCTGTTCGGTAAGGACAGCACCTTTTTTATAAAGTTAGTAAGGAATATTGGTTACAGTGCAAACCAAAGACCATTGTTCATCGACATTACTCAAAGTGAAACCTGCAGACACAGTATCACTTCCTGCACTCATAGAAATACTACCAACTGTTTGCTTATAAGTATGAATATATTTTAAGACGGCTTCGGCGGTATTTCCATTTCCAGTCATGGTGTTCTTTTTTATCGTCATAGTTGCGTGTATGTTTTTATTGTAATTTGCAAAATGGTCTTCAAAAAGACTTTCGTCAAATGACCATACTCTGCCACCGTTTGCGATAGAATCAACCATTACGGCGGAAGTAACATTACCGACTAAATCAGTTGCTTTACAAGAGAAAGCTCTAGTTGTAAAAGAACCCGACCAAGTAATACCCATAAAATCTTTACCAACAGCAGGATTTTTTTCAGAACTTGTAAATGAACCAAAATCCCAATCTGCATCTGCTGTTAATTTACAAGAAACACTTTTTCCGGATTTAGAATGAGTGCCGGAGAAAGTAAGGGTTAATTTCCCGTATGAGTTTTTGGCAGCACGAGGTGTAGCCAAAGTATTAAGATTGTCGAAGTTATCAATTCCGATATCATCTACTTCCTCTTTGGACAAAAGGCGGCTATCGGAAACATAGACTTCTCCATTGCGGTCAACTGCATATGACTCTTCTACAAAAACGGTTGCAGTTACAGTAGCAGGCTGTATTTCTGTACTATCAATAGAATAGCCAACGGGTTCAGAGTTTGTTTCCGTGATAATATAAGCGTCTGGGAACTCTGGAGAATATACACCTCTAACAGAAGTATTATCTGTTTCACTTGCAAAAGCTGTTACAGACATACCCATAACCATGACAGCGGAAAGAGCAACGCTGACGAGTTTCTTAAAATACTTTTTAATTATAAGCAATACCTCACTTTCTATGTGAAAGGTCAATAACTACATTTGAATTGTAACATATAAAGATTACAATGTTATGCTATTTTTACGAAAATATGCAAAATATATCACTATATTCTGACAATTTTAAACAAAGAGAATGTACAGGAATAGCCTGATGTAACATAAAAATATGCCGTATGGCTTTTTTATATATAGTACCGGGGACTCTGGCAATTTGCCTATGAAAAAATATCAAGGATTCATGTCATGAAGATATGCTTCTTTTTTTATTTATGTGTAAAATTGGTGTGTAAAATTTTTTATAAATAAGTCTATATTCATGTATTCAAAAGTGTTATAATATTAGTTATAAAAATAATTTTATTCATATATATACGAGGTAGTTTTTAAACTATGGGGATTAAAACATTTGAAACACGCGAAGCATTAAAAAATAAATTACATAACAGAAAACTTATCTTTTCAGAAAATGAGCTTGATGAAGTTTTAATTTCTCATAATTATTTTAATTTATTTAATGGCCTAGAAACTATTTTTCTACAAACATCCTCTCCTAAAACATATGATAAAGTAAAGTTGATTGATTTCATTAATCTATATCAATTTGATAAAGAAATTAGATCAATCTTATCAAATTGCTTGGATTCTGTTGAAGAGAAGTTAAAAGCCTCAATAGCATATAATTTTTGTAAGCATCATTGTGTTTCATTATCGGATACAATGCAATATACAAATAAGTCTAATTTTATGAACCCTGCAAACAATGAATCTGGGACACCGACATACTGTCATTATTCTGAAGCATATCCATTTGTTAATTATCAAAATCAAAAGATATATCAAGATTTTGATAAGTTTTGTCTTTTTAAACCATTTTTTCTATCTAATTTAGTAGATAGAAATGATCATATTGATATTTCATTTTATTTAGACAATGATTACGTAGCACCTTCAGGGGTTGCTGTTTATCGTAATAGTGATGGCACTTACAACAGAAACATCGCTGTGCCATTTTGGGTTGCAATAGAGACTCTTACATTTGGTGAAATATTAAGACTGTTGCACTATTTGCAAGATGATGTTCTTAAAGACGTTTTAAATGATTTTAATTTACCATTATCAAAACGTGCCCCGTTCTTAAATATGATTGATATTTTATTGTGTCTTAGAAATAACTGTGCACATACGACGCTACTTAATAGATTTCGGACGGAAAAAAGATATCGAATTAATGCATTATTAATTGCTTCGTTTTCATTAACACCTAAAAATGCAGATTCGGTGTTAAAATTATTTGATTCAATTAAAATATTAAGCTTTTTTACTGACGTATCTGCATTAAAGAAACCTTTACGGACATTAAAATTTAAAATATATGTTAGTATGGGAATAAAAAAGGGGAAAACAGTATATAATAAAATATTAGCACGAATGGGATGCGGAGACTATAAAAAATGGAATATAGCTTTATTTGAAACAAAATATTTTTTATAATTTCCTTGACATTTTTATAAATTAGTAGTATAATGCACACAACAAATGAGATGCCCTTAAGGGCGCTAAGTAATGGAGGCATTACTTTCGATAAAAAACCTAGCATATAATGCTAGGTTTTTTTGGTGGTGCGTTGACAGATATTAAATTAAAAAGCTACGGTACGGCTTTTTTATATAGTACCGGAGACTCTGGCAATTTGCCTATGAAAAAACTAAAAATTCTGATGCATATTAATATATTTAGCTTGCATAAAAAATTATTATACTTCTAAACGCGTAAAAGTATTGTGAAATTTCCACAAAATCTATGTGAATATCATTATTTGAATAACCGTTTGAACATACTAATCTTTGTACATTTTCCCATATTTACAAATATTAAATTGATGTATTTTTGCCAAATATCGTAGAAATAAGTTGGCATTTATGTCTATTGAAACGTAAACACTTAATGTATAAACTGTAAATATAGTTATTGCAACCGATTGCGCTGTTGCGCATGAAGCAGATGAAATCATGCGCGGCATGCAATTTGAGAAGGTGTATGACAGTGGCTTAATGGCTTTGATATTTATCAATTCGATAGTCATTTACCACTGCATAAAACAAGGAGGAAAATATGAGCAGGAAGAGAAAAATGGCATCTATAACAAGTGCCGGACTGGTGTTTGCAATGCTTTTAAGCCAGAGCGCTGTGGCGGATTTGGGTACAGAGCAGGTTAAGGCAGCAGAGAATACCGCAAAGTGGGTAGACACAGAGTATGTGGTGAATGGAGACTTTGAGTCGTCTATAAATGGGGATGGAAGTATAACCGGTTGGACTAAGTCAACGGGAAGTGGACTATTTGTCACAAAAGATGAGTGGGCGAAAAATAATACAACTCAGTTTACAAAGATAAAGGACATAACTGGGGACAATTCGCTATCTCAAACAATCAAGAATGTTGAGCCGGGAACCTATAGGATTTCAATTGATCAGGATGGGCAAAAAGATGTTAAATCAGGCCTGTATGTGAAATATTTGGAACAGGCTAAAGAACTTCCTGCTACAACAGACTGGGATAATTGGGAAACAGTTACAACCGATGAATTTACAATTGAAGCTGTACAAGATGTTGATATATGTATTGGAGGAGAGGTTACGAATGGCTATTGGGGCGATATTGACAATATTAAGCTTCAGAAGCTTTATGAAAAAGAAGCAGATGATACTGACTCTTCAGAAGAAAACAAGAAAGGCTACACAATCTCAGTAAACCAGACAGATGTAGCCGTAGAAAATGGCGATACAGTCAATCTTGAAGCAAAGATTACCTATGATGGAAAAGAAATAAGTGAACTTCCTGAGGGAGTAAATTTATGGTGGTGGGTTGATAAATGGAACGACCACATAGATGGATTGGATGACGGAACATTAGAAAATGACAATGGTTCCGGAAAAACTCTTAAGGCTGCTTACACAACAAAGTCAGCTGGTAAGTATTATGTTGCAGCCCAGCTTGAGGATGCAGATAAAAATGTGCTTGGTTATGTATGCACAACTATTACATCTAAGGCACCTGAAATTGATACATCAGTAGACAATGACGATATTGTTGTTGCAAAGGTAAAGGATTTGTCGTCTGATTTCATAATGGGAATGGACATTTCATCTGTTATAACAGAATTAGGCAGTGGTGTTGTATACAAGGATTATAGCGGAAAAGAAATTAACAACGTGACAGATTTCTGCAAATTCCTGGCAGAAAACGGCATAAACCATATCCGTGTCAGAGTATGGAATGATCCATATGATTCAAACGGAAATGGATATGGTGGTGGAAATAACGATGTGGCAACTGCAAAGAAAATTGCTGATGCATGCCGCAGTGCCGGAATAAAAATACTTGTTGATTTCCATTGCTCAGATTTCTGGACTGATCCGAGTAAACAGATGGTGCCTAAGGCATGGAATGGCTATACAGTTGATGAGAAGGCTGCAGCTGTAGAGGAGTTTATCAACGAATCATTAAACACAATTGATGCATCAAAGGATGTTGTAGATATGGTTCAGGTTGGAAATGAGACAACAGGCAGTTTTATAGGAGAAACAAAAACAGATGCCATGTGTAAGCTCTTTTCCGCAGGCTCAAAAGGTGTTAAGGATTACAACAGTGACGTAAAGGTTGTGATTCATGTGGAAAGTCCACAGAAGAATACACTTACAAAATGGTCAGATAACCTTGAAAATTATAATGTAAATTATGATATTCTTGGAACAAGCTATTATCCATACTGGCATGGAACACTGAGCAATTTAAAGAAAGAACTCAGCTATGTTCAGACGAAGCACAACAAGGATGCAATGGTTGTAGAAACAAGCTATGCATATACACTTGATGATTCGGATGGTCATGGAAATACTGTCCGTGAGGGAAATAATGATGACTCGGCAGATGCCACAGAGCCTTTCACTGTGCAGGGACAGTCTACTTTCATAAGAAACCTCATCAATGCAGTAAATGAGGCAGGAGGCCTTGGTGTATACTACTGGGAGCCGGCATGGATTACCGTGGGAGATACCACAGGTCTTTCAGAGGAGGCTGCAGCAGCAAGATATGAAGCAAATAAAAAGATTTGGGAGGAAAAAGGCTCAGGCTGGGCAGCAAGCTACGGCGGTGAGTATGATCCAAATGATGCCGGAAAATGGTATGGTGGTTCGGCTGTTGATAATCAGGCAATGTTTTATCCGGATGGAACAGCAACAGCAGCTCTTAAGGTATGGAAGTATGTAAAGACCGGTGCCAAGGTAACGAAAATTGGAGTTGAGGATATAGAAACAGCAGATGTTACAGCAGAGGCTGGAAAAGAGCCTGAGCTTCCAAAAACAATCAATGTGACATACAATACCGAAAAAGTGGCCGAGAATGTTATCTGGAACACAGATGGAATTGATTTTTCAAAGGCAGGAACCTACACTGTAGAAGGAACTGTCAAATTCAGCAGAAAAATCGAGCGTGGTGCTTATAAGGATAAGACAATAGGTACAACAAAATGTACAGTAGTTATAAAACAGAAAAATCTCATTACAGATGCAGATGATGCAGGCTTTGAAAAGGCTGATAATTTTACTGTCGATAACAAGATTGTCGATTCGGTTTCTTCTACCAAGGATGATAAGAAGTCAGGAGCAGCATGTGCTCACTGGTACAATGGCGGCACAGATGTAGCCGAGGCAGAAATTACATACAAGAATGCTATCACACTTGCTTCAGGAGAGTATACCTTCGAGTACGCAGGACAGGGTGCCGATGGAGATCAGCTTTATGCCAAGGCTGTTGATTCCAAAGGTAATGTCATTGCTAAGGGTGACAATGTAACACTTGCAGGCTGGAAAAACTGGAAGACTCCAAGCGTTTCGTTTAAGCTTGATAAGGAAACAGAGGTTACTCTTGTTGTCGGAATCGTGAGTGCAAAAGGTGGCTGGGGAACAGCCGATGACCTATACTTATATCAGACAAAGTCAGCCGACAAGAGTGATGCCGATAATGGTAATACCGGTGATGATGACAATAATAAGCCGGATACCCCATCTACTGATGATAATAACAAGGACAATACAGGAAACGGTGATACTGCCACACAGCCTGCAAAGGCTCTTACACCGGGAGCGGTTGTAGCAAGCATATCCGACACCAAAACAACTGTAAAGGACACTAAGGGAATCCTTCCGGATACAGTAAAATTCGAGTCAAAGAAGGTAACTGATGAGAAGGAAGTGGCAAAGGTTACAGATGTAGTAAAGGATAAAATTGTAGGAGTAAAGGATGTTTTAATATATGAGCTTAATCTGACAGATGGCACTACACAGCTTCATCAGCTTGCAGACAAGGTTCAAGTAACTATGGATATGCCGTTTGCATTAGCTGACAATGAGGCAATCAAGGTATTCCGTGTGGATTCAGATAAGCTTATAGCCTGCACATCAAGGGTAGCAGATGGAAAGCTTGTATTTGAGACAGACCATTTCAGTACATTTGCTTTTGTAAAGGTAAATACCAATGCAGGTACTAAAGCAGCTCCTGCAGGCGCAGCAAAGACCTCAGATGACAGCAATATGTATATGTGGCTTGTTATCGCAATGGCTGGTCTTGGAGTGTCAATAGCAGCTCTTATGAACCGCAAAAAGGAGCAGGCATAGCAGTGTTTCTAAAGGCGTAACATAAAGCACAAAAATAAAACCGTCGTACCGGGCCGTAAATGGCAGGGTACGACGGTTTTACTTATGTGCTTTACTGATTAATTACTTTAATTACTCATCAAACTTTTCGGCCTTATCGAAGAGCTCATAAACCTCTTTTGAAGGCTCCTTTGTGCAAAGTGTCACAACAACGGCTGCGATAAGTCCTAAAACAAATCCCGGCAGCAGCTCGTAGATTCCGGTTGATGTAAGGAACGCATACCACAATATATCAACGGCAGCACCTGTTATGATTCCTGCAACAGCACCCTTGAAGTTAAAGCGCTTCCAGAAGAGGCTGAGCATGATTGCAGGTCCAAAGGCAGCTCCAAAGATACCCCATGCATTGGAAACAAGTGCCATGATAGAGCCGGCATTAGGGTTTGATGCGATGATGAGTGCTGCAACAGAGATTCCAAGAACGACAATACGGCCGGTCCACATCATCTCTTTATCACTTGCCCTGCCTTTTCTGATGACATACTAAGGGTAAGTTATGTAGGTTATCAGACAATTACCGACACGATTACGACAAATGAGAAGCGTCATACCCTGAAGTTACGTCCGGAATCGACGGAATTGGCAAATGTGGTAGTCTTCGGAAAAACAAAAGCACAGGTTATCAGAGAGTCGCCTGAGGCGGTCTCCGTGATAAACGCGAAAGAGTTGCAAGGTCGCTCCATATCATTGGAGACTATCTTGAATAAGACCATCGGTTTGAAAGTAGGACAAAGCGATGGATTGGGGAGCAGTTCGAGGATTATCGTTCACGGTTTGGAAGGAAACCGCATTCAAATCCTTTGGGATGGTATTCCGATGAATACTTCGGCCATGCGCAACCACAAAGGTTTCCTCGGCTGATCTGTAAAGAATAAGCACTGATGTAAGAAAGCACTGGAAAGGAGAGCATGCTCGGACTTTTCAGTGCTTTTTTGCTTTGGTGAGCCGTTAGCGATTTCAAACCGCAGCGGACTCAATGAAAAACCATCCTTTATATAAGGAGAGGAGAATTCCTATGAATCTGATTCTGTTGGGCGCCCCCGGCGCAGGCAAAGGCACACAGGCTGAGATCATCTGCGCAAAGCTGAACATCCCCTCCATCAGCACCGGCAACATCCTGC
>OGZH01001484.1_pt1 | contig 14475 bp, 10 predicted proteins | sample 1576741 | NCBI WGS metagenome assembly OGZH01 (sample SAMEA3541560, study PRJEB24748) | human gut metagenome | biome: human gut; feature: human-associated habitat; material: faeces | place: China | collected 2012 | reverse complement strand
CCATAAAGTATCTTTTTATGTGCAGTCCCAGATGCCGGTGGCCGCCGAGGGCCGCCAGTACGGCGTTCGGAATGCCGCCCACGCCGATCTGCAACGTCGCCCCGTCAGGAATCAGTTCGGCGATGTAGCTGCCGATTTTCCGTTCCGTTTCGCTCGGCACGGCCGTCGGGACCTCCACCAGCGGAGAATCGACCTCCACGGCCGCCGCCAGGCGCGAGGTGTGGATCACGGCGTCGCCGTAGGAGTAGGGCATCGCCCGGTTGACCTGCGCGATGATGGTCTTGGCGCACTCCACGGCGGAAACCGCCAGATCGGCCGAGACGCCGAACGAGCAGTAGCCTTCGGCGTCGGGCGGCGAGACGTTGATGAGTGCGACGTCGAGAGGCAGCGTGCCGTCGCGGAACAGCGCGGGGATTTCGCCCAGGAAGGCCGGAATGGTCTGTCCGTAGCCGTCGGCCAGCCACCTGCGGATGTTGTTGGCGACGAACAGGCTGTTGACGAGGAACGACTCCTTGTATTCGGGGCGGCAGTAGGGGGCGTCGAAGGCTCCCACGGCGAAGGCCGAATAGACCGTCACATGCTCCAGTTCGCCGCCCCGTTCGGCCATTGCGGCCACGAGCGCTTCGGGGATCGAGGTGCTGCCCTGAATGTAGACGCTGTCGTTGGATCGGATGAGTTTTACCGCCTCCGCGGCAGTCGTGTAGTGCATGTTGTCAGCGGTTATTTTCTGCAAAAGCGGTTAAACGTTCTTCGAGCATTTCGAACTGTTCGGGGCGGTTCATCTGCGAGACGCAGACGCGGATGCCGCTCTGGCGGCTGCCGGTCGAGGTGAGCGAGATGGCGCAGATGCCGTAGAGCAGCAGCTCGCTCAACAGTTCGGCGCTGGTCATCGCGCCGTAGCCGACCGTGTAGAAGAATCCGTCGCTGACCGGCTCGTCGCGGTCCTTGTCGTAGACGATGCGGAATCCGTGGCGGAGGAACGTCTCCTTGGTCAGCCGGGCGCGCCGGGCGTACTCCGAGGCTTCGCCCACGAAGTCCAGTTCGCCGTCGGCCGCCGCGCGGAACATTGCCGCTAGGGCGTGCTGCGCCGAATGGCTCGGGCCCGACGAGGCCGCATAGAGGAAAAACAGCACGAAGGCGTCGCCCAGCCGTCCGATGTTGTAACGCCGGCGCAGGGCGGGGTACTCGCGGCGGAAAAGCGCATCGGAGATCGCCGCCACGGCGATTCGCTGTCCGGCGTAGCTGAATATCTTCGACCCGGAGACCAGCAGGATGTAATTGTCCGTGTAGCGGGCCACCGAAGCCTGGTAGGGGGCTTCGAAAGGCCGTCCCAGCGGTTTGCGGAAATCCATGCAGAGGTAGGCGAGGTCCTCGATGACGATGGCGTCGTACCGCGTGGCCAGCTCGCCGATCGTGCGCAGTTCGTCCTCCGTGAGGCAGATCCACGCCGGATTGTTGGGGTTCGAGTAGACGATGGCCGCCACGTCGCCTGCGGCGAGGACGCTCTCGATCTTCGGCCCCAGCTTTTCGCCCCTGTAATCGTAGATGTCGAACGACTCCGAGGGAATGCCGAGAATGCGTACCTGACTGCGCTGCACGGGGAATCCGGGGTCGATGAAGAGAATCTTGCGCCGCTGCGGGTCGAGCTGCGAGCAGAGCAGGAATGTGGTGAAGCTGCCTTGCATCGACCCGACGGTGGGGATGCAGCCCCGGGGGGCCACCTCCACGTCGAGGAAGGCTTTCAGGAAGCGCGACGCCTGCGTCTTGAGTTCCGGAATGCCGAACATGTTGGGATACTGCGACGCGACGCCCGCCTGCAAGGCTGCGCATTCGGCCTCGACGCCCGCCCGTTCGGGCGGCAGCCCCGGCACGCCCATTTCGAGGTGGAGGAACTCCACGCCCGTGTCGCGCTCCATCGTGCGGGCGATGTCGCCCGACTGGCGGATCGTGGCCTGCGCGATGTCGGCTATGTCCATCCGCTCCAGTGCGGAGCGCAGGCAGGACCTGTCGAACGGTATTTTCATCGTTTCGCCTGTTTTTGGGTCGCTTCGTATCCGGCGCGGAATGCCGCGAGGTTCGTCTCCACGACGGCATCGCCTTTGCGGGCGAAGATGCTGCGGATGCCCGCCTCGAACTTGTCGGCGTCGAGCCCCAGGAAAGGAGCGGCGGCGCCCAGCAGCACGATGTTGGCCGCACGGGGCGAGGATTGCTCCTTGGCGATGGCATCGACATCGATCAGGATCGCATGTTTGCGCTTCCCGAGTTCAGCCAATACGGCCTCCGGTTCGGGGTAGTTGTCGATGTTTACGAACGGCGTAGTGTTGGCGATCACCCAGCCCTCCGGATTCAGGTAGGGTACGTAGCGCAGCGCCTCCATCGGTTCGAGCGAGATGATGATATCGGCCGCGCCTTGGGGGATCAGGTCGGAGAGGATCTCGTCCGAACTGATGCGCAGGTTCGACTGTACGTCGCCTCCGCGCTGGCTCATGCCATGTACTTCTGCCTGTTTGATGTGGAGTCCCTCCTTGAGGGCAGCGGCTCCGATGACGGTGGCGATCGAGAGGATGCCTTGTCCTCCCACGCCGGAAAGTATGATGTCCCGTTTCATGGTCGTACTACTGTTTTTTTGCGTTGTGGCGTTTGGCGGTCTGGATGCACTCGCGGCGCGGGATGATGACCGAAACCCCTTTGTATTCGATCTCTTCGCGGATCGTGCGGCGGATCTCCTCCATGTTCTTGGGCAGGGGTACCACGACGCGGATGTGTTCGGGCTCCACGCCCAGTCCGGCGCAGATCTGCTCGAGGCGTCCCGTGCCGGCCGAATCCTGGCCGCCGGTCATGCCGGTAGTGAGGTTGTCCGAGATTACGACGGTGATGTTGCTCTTTTCATTCACGGCATCCAGCAGGGCGGTCATGCCCGAGTGGGTGAAGGTCGAGTCGCCGATTACGGCTACCGAAGGGAACTGTCCGCCGTCGGCAGCGCCCTTGGCCATCGTGACCGAAGCGCCCATCTCCACGCAGGTGTCGATCGCCCGGAACGGGGGCAGCGAACCGAGCGTATAGCAGCCGATGTCGCTGAATACCTTGTGGTCGGGGTAGTGCTCGCGCAGCACGTCGTTCAGTGCCGTATATACGTCGCGGTGGCCGCAGCCCTGGCAAAGGGCCGGGGGCCGGGGCATGGTGAGCTGGCTGGCCGCCTCGCTCTCGCGGCGGGGCAGACCGAGGGCGCCGCGTACGTTGTCGGGCGTGAGTTCGCCCGTGCGGGGCAGCTCGCCGCTCAAACGTCCTTTGACCGGAATCGGAGTACCCAGCAGACCGCGGATCATCTCCTCCACCAGAGGTTGTCCCTCTTCGACGATCAGCAGCGAACGGCACTCCGAAGCCATGCGCTGTACGAGTGCCGTCGGCAGCGGATATTGCGAGATCTTCAGCACGGGGAAGGGGCAGCCTTCCGGGAAGTTCTCCATAATATAGTTGTAGGCCAGACCGCAGGCGATGATGCCCATGGATTTGTCCGGTCCGTCGATGTAGCGGTTGTGGCGCGAATGTTCGGCCTCCTGCTCGAAGAGTTTGTTCTCCTCGATGAGGGTTTTGTAACGTACGCGCGAGTTGCCCGGCATGAGGATCCACTGGCGGGGCCGCTCGGGGTAGTGGAGCGTGTTTTGCTGGCGGGGTTCGCCGATTTCGACCACGGCACGCGAGTGGGCCATGCGGGTCGTCACGCGCATCAGCACCGGAATCTGGTATTTCTCCGAGAAGTCGAACGCCTCGCCGATCATCTCGTAGGCTTCCTGTTGCGATGCGGGTTCGAAGCAGGGAATCATGGCGAATTTGGCGTAGAAGCGGGAGTCCTGTTCGTTCTGCGAGGAGTGCATCGAGGGATCGTCCGCCGCTACGACCACCAGGCCGCCGTTGGCACCCGTCATGGCTGAATTGACGAAAGCGTCGGCGCAGACGTTCATGCCCACGTGCTTCATGCAGACCAGGGCCCGCTTGCCGACGAACGACATGCCGAGGGCCGCTTCCAGTGCGGTCTTTTCGTTGGCCGACCAGTTGCAGTGGATGCCGCGCTCGCGCGTTAGGGGGTGCATCTGGATAAATTCCGTGATCTCCGTAGAGGGGGTTCCGGGGTAAGCGTACACGCCCGAAAGACCGGCGTTGAGGGCTCCCCATGCGATAGCCTCGTCGCCGAGTAATAATTCTTTCTTTATCATGGTGTCTGTTTTAGGTTCATTGCTGTTTTGAGTTCCGTTTCCCGCCTCGTATAACCGAACGGGCTTGGTGGTTATATCCTCGGCTCTACGAAACAGTTCGTTTTTACGCCGTTGTTTTCCGCTTTGGCAGAGTTCGAACACCTCCGATTCTGCGCTCGGTTTATCGAAAGCGTTGATTTTCTTTCGACTATTTTTCGCCTCGGCAATCGAAACGAAGGTTTCATTGCGCTCGGCTTAAGGAAGCAACTTAGGTTTCTGACAAATTTAGCGTTTTTTTTTGAAATATCTACTGTGACGGTGGTTTTTATTCCGGATTTTCGGTAATACGGCAAAATTGATGACGATTCGGAAGTAAAAGGTCCGAGCTCTGTTTTTTGCTTTCGCCGGATGAAGCGTGGGAAAAAAGCCCCCTTCGAAAAGGGGGCTTGATGAAGATTCCGGGAGAACCGGTTGCCGGTCGAATCGTGGGTTTGAGATGCGATCGGACCTTCGGTTGCCGGGGTTGTTTATTGCACATCGACGAACGGTCCGCAATAATAACCGTTCATTTCGTTGGTCGCTTCATAGAAGGCCAGCGCGATCTTTTGCTTTGCGGTGGCTCCGTGGATGGTACTCTTGGTGTTGTCACCCTGGTTGTCGTAGGTTTTGCCTGCATATGCGATGGACAGTATTCGTCCGGCATCCTTTTCGTTGGCAAAGGAAACGAGCAGACCGTCCAGTGCCTGCGGTGCGGCTTTGATGGTTACTACGCCCTCCGCCTGCCGGATTTGCTCCAAATCGGTCAGACCGGCCTGGGGTGCCAGATAGATCGTGTAGTAATCGTCGCTGCGGCGGTCGATGACGGCGGATTGGAGTTCGACCGGGTCGTTCGTTCCGACCGTATAACTGTTGCCGGAGTAGTAGGAGTATAGTTCGAACGCCCCGTCCGCATACCCTTCGAGGTGCATATCATGAACCTGCAGATCGAACGAGATTCGGTAGTTGTCTTGCAGGGCGTATTTGTAGAGGGTGATGGTGCCCGTCGCGCCTTGAAGGTCCGTATTGGTGACGGTAACCGACTTTTGTTGGGCAGGATCGACGATTTCGAGTTCGAACAGCTTGTCGATCCGGGTGATGTCGATCGGAGTTTTAGCCGTCGCCAGGGCGTTGTCGAAGCGGATTCGAACGTAGTATTCATCCACCTGGTCGATCAGCGCTCCCATGACGGGGCTGGCCGGCGAGAGATGGATTTCGGAAATCGTTTCCTCTTCGAGCGGTTGGTAATAGGCGCTTCCGAGCGGAGTTTTCAGGTCGTTGAGGCTGATGAAGCTGGTCCGCTCGGCGTCCTGCTGGTCGTAGGTGCAGGTACCGTAGATGCGGAGTTTCTTGCCGGTTGCGGCCGAGGTCATTTCGGCATATCCTTCGATCTTGTCCCCGTCGCGGGTGACGATGAAGCCGCCGTCGGTGATTAATGAATGGTAGTCGATGGTCACCATCGAAATATCCGATGCGATGGGGTGTTGGAACGACATGGAGTTGAGCAGCGAATACCGTTCGGACGCACTCTTCATGTTGATCGATTTATTTAGCTGGTTCGGCGTGAAGCTGAGGGATATGTAATCGTTTTTTCCGCCGTTGCCATAGAGCATGTCCTGGTAGTTGTCGTATCCTTCGAGCGGGGAGATGAAGAACCAGAGCCGATCGGTTTCCTTGTAGAAGAAGACCGATTTGGCGGCGATCCGCTGGTCGCCGTATTCGATGAACGGCTCCTCTCCGGAAGGTACTTCGAGTCCGGGATCCTGCGTGTCGAGCGTTCGGAATTTGTATTCGGTAGAAGTGAGTTCCAGACCGCCTTGTGTAAAACCTGTTGCCACGATCGTATAGTCGCTCGACGGAAGCAGACTGTTGTATGTGAAGGTTTTGGTTTCGGCCGGATCCTGAACGGTCGCTTGAGGCGTTACCGTCGCGGATTTGATCGTATAGGTATAAACATCTACATTTTTCGGCGTGATGGTGAAAGTTACGGTATTGGCTTCGGCCTTGACGTCGGAAATGGTGAGCGTGGCGCTTTCTCCGGGAGGCGGGGGCGTCGTTTCGTCGTCTTTACAACTCTGGAAAGTTCCCAATAGCAGGATGCAACACAGTAAATGGAAGGTTGCTTTACTCAAAGATTTCATAGTCGGATTATTTTAGGGTTGTTTTTTTGATAATTTATGTGCTCGATGTTCCGGTTGTGCCTTTGCCGCTGAAAGCGACGTGTTCCAACCGGCTCTCCCTTCGTCACGGGGACCCCGTGCAGCGAGGTTTCGGACAGGTTGGGAGTTCTGCGTGTTTGTTTATTTGATTGCTTTTTATTTGGCGCTCGTGGTCAATAATTCCGAAGTGACCGGAGCCGACATTTTCCCGTTGTTATCGACCGGGATGAGGACCAGATAGCTTTCTGCGAAATAGTAGTCGGTGGAGAACGTCGTGTCTTCGGTGGCGGCACGGTATTTTACGCCGTTTTGTTTGCAGATCGTTTCACCGAGATTGGCTGCTGCATCGTAGGCTGTTTTTTCGATCATTGCGTAATAGTAACCTGCGCAATCGGCTCCGGGGGTTACGGTTACCGAGGCATAGAAAGATACGCCGTAATTGTCCGTGATCGAATTTACCGCGATGGTCGCCGTCGCAGAGCCGGTAGCTTCGTAGCCGAGGGTTTCGAACTCGACCACCGTCGGAACGCCGTATCTGTCTTCGTTGTCGGCTTCGGGCAGGGCGATCAGTACGTATTGCGTATCGTATGCCAAACGGGATCCGTTGATGTCGTTGTCGCTGTATAGCGTTATCGGATAACCACTCTCTTTGCCGATCAACTCTCGTTGAACGTATGTATCCGCATTGCCGCCGTATTTGCGGTCGAAATCGGCTTTGGTGATGAAGTTGTAATAAGCTTTTTCGAAGCCGTTCCGTTTGACGGAGAAAGTCGCTGAGGTGAACGATGCGGTCTTCAGGGCAATATCGACCGTGAGCGACGTATCGTAGTCGGTGCCTGCGGCTTCCGTGTGGAACTCCTTGTATTGCAGGGGACCCAACTTGCCTTCGGCATCGTATGCGAACGAGAAGAAGTAATATTCGCTGCCCGGCGAAAGCCGGTCTGTTTTCCAGGTGCCTTGGAAGTCGGCCGTGATGTCGTAGTCATAGGTCTTCGCATCCAGTCCGGCCTGGACGAATTGTTCCGGGGTGCCTGCGGCTTCGACGTCGGACTTGGTCGCATAGCCGGCATAGTAGGAAACGACGCCGTCCTGTTTTGTCAGGGCGATCTCCAACTCTTTGCCCGCAACCTGCGGTTCGCCCAGCGTGACAGCGGCCTGTCCTGCTCCGAGTTCGTCGCGGGCGGGGATCGTCAGCGGAATTTCGATGATTTCGCCGTAGTCTTCACAGACGACATCGACCCCTTGCCGGACAACGGGAGCGGCGTAGAGAAGGACTTGCTGCGACCGGGTCGAAAGCAGGGTTTTGTTCCACTCTTCGAACGAGGCGGTTTTGAGGCCCGCTGTCAGTGAGGCGACTTCGAGGTAATGGATGAACTGCTCCCGGGAATCGACCTTGAAATGCTCTTCGAAATCGGCGCTGGATTCCGTAAGGTCCGGGTCGAAAATTTTCAGGAAATAGAGCGGGAATTTGCCGGTGTCCACGTCGGCCTTGAGATAGATTCCGTGTGCGGTCGCCACGGCGTCGATCCGTGCGAATGCGGTATAGGCGGGGGTCGTGAACGAATGCGTGGCGGGTTCGGACGGTTCGTCTTTGCCGTTATAGGCTACGACTGTCAATACGTAGTCGGTTTCCGCCTGGAGGCTGCCGACCAGGAAGGTCGATTGCTGTGGCTTTTCGACGACGGTCATTTCGGCTGTTCCGTCGGGGACATCGACCTTGTAGGCGATCCGGACCGCATTGTCGAGTTTCAGGGTGAAGCGGATCGAACTGTGGGTCGTAGCGACCTCTTCGATCGAAACGACGGCGGGGCCGGTCGGAAGGGCTTCGGTTTTGAATGCGTGGGTGACGGGATCGGCGGCCTGCCCGTTTTCGTCATATGCGACGGCGGTGATTTGATAGTCGGTCGCCGCCTCCAGGTTGTCGGTTGTATAGGTGCCGCCTTCGGAGCCGTTTACGAACGTAAGTTCGGCCGTTCCGTCGGGAACATCGACCTTGTAGCCGAAGCGGGCTGCATTGGCGGTTTTCAGGGTAAAGGTTACCGAATTATAGGTGGCTTTCACCTCTTCGATGGAGATGGTTGCCTTGTCGGGATCCGGCGTGGTCGGTTTTTCGGGGGTCGTGAATGTTGCGGTGGCCGGATTCGAAGGGCGCTGGTCGGCGTTATAGGCGATCGCCGTCAGCTTATAAGAGGTTTCGGGGGTCAGGTCGGTTATTTCGACCGTTTTTTCTTCGGAGCTTTCTATCGAAACGAAATCGGCGTCATCCCCCCCCCTCGATCTCGATCTTGTAAGCCATCGAGATAGCATTGGTCGGAATTAATCGAAAAGAAACGTTGTCTGCTTCCGGGGAGAGCTCTGCGATTTCGATGGTTGCAGGAGGAGCTTCCGTCGAAGTGTTGTCATCGCTGCACGCAGCGAGTACGGTGAGTAAAGTTAATCCAGTTAGGAGAAACTTCAGTTGGGCGAAATTCAACATAACATGATTTTTAAGTTAGTAAAAGAGGAGCGCACTATTACAAATATAATAAAAAGAATTGATTTTGCAAATTTTACCGATTTGTTAAATTGTATATTTTAATATTTGAATTGTAAAATCTGTGGTCTATTCGTAAAATTTTATAAATTCGAAAAGAAGGCGAGTTCGATTTTTTTCGGGATTGTGTATTTAGATCGATTGAACCCGGAATCGCATTGTGCTTGTTGAGTAAGTACCTTGGATTGCATAAAATAAATGGCAGGAAGGGTGAGGGGGCACATTGTCGAGTTGCCGTTGGAGAGGGGCTTCGTGCTTCTTTTGGGAAGAATTTGGATGTTTTGGCGATTCGTTTTCAGGTGCTTTTCGCTGACGGGAATCTCAAAGTTGTTGCTATGATCGGGCGTCGGTACGGACGGATTCCGTATGGATTTTATGGGAGGACGGAAATTTTCCCGGGTGTAAGTCGGCGGGAGTACAAGGCGGAGAAAGAGAGAATCGGCAACTGCGCTATGGTCGTGCAGCCGAAAACAAAAAGCGACCTGTCGAAAAACAGGTCGCTGCATTATTTTGTGACGCCGACAGGACTCAAACCTGTAACCTTCTGATCCGTAGTCAGATGCTCTATTCAATTAAGCTACGGCGCCGAATTGCGAATGCAAATGTAGGGCAATGTTGATTAACAGATAGTTACGGTAGTGAATTTTGTCGATTAATTTCTCTTTTTCGTGCTGTTGCTCGGCGCGGTTTACACGTTGGTTTACACAATAGGGCAAATTCAATGCTGGTTAAACAATAGGTGAATTAATTGATTATTTGATAAATAGAAAAAGTGACAAACTCTGTTGAAAGGGCAATTATATAGCCCCTCGTTTTTAGTCTGTCACTTGTCGTTGTCAAAGGAAAACCACATTTTTTCGGCCTGCCCTTAACCTTTTAAGATATATAGTATATATAACTCCATTTTTTGTGGAGTAATATTCTTTACCTCTAATACGTGCGTCTGTTCCATACTACCGTACGGTTCCTGCCGCTACTTTGCAAATTGCATCAGATAGTTTTCGCAGAATCCCGCTAACGGGAATTTCACCATCTCGTCCCGTCCGTCGGGCGTGGTGTAATGAAATAATATAGTGTTCGCTCTGACAAGGCAGTCGAATAAATTTACCGTTTCGCTCATGCCCTCCATCTTCATCTCGTTGGCGATTATTATTCCTATTATATCGTTTATCTCTTCAAGGTCGCTTTTCCACCCGATTATTCATTGTTTGTTCTTTACAAGTGCGATTTCGACGGGTTTATTTATGTCCGCTGTTTCGGGCGAGAAAACAAAGTAAAACATTTCGGGATAAATCTCATTTTGGGGCTTTATGACAATTAAGCCTATTCCCTCTGTCTTGCTCCATTCGACCAACTTGCAAATAGCTTGTTTATCCTCTCATGTTTTGGTCATTCATTCTGTTTTCGGTTGTTTGTATCTGTTCATTTTAGCTAAAATTTAATTGTTGTTTATCTTTATAAAGATAAGATTATTAGTGAAATAAACAAAACGAAAAAGTGACAAACTCTGCAAAAGGGTCTTATAAATTAACCTTTTCACAAAGTCTGTCACTTTTAGAAACCTTTGTTATTTTGTTGCTTCAAGGCAAGCAATCAGAAATTTATTCGCATTTATGAAGTTATCCTTTTGCATCGGCAATGATGCGATGGCTTTTTCTCCATGAAATAGATTGTTACGGTATCTGTAAATAATCATGATGATGGCTTTAATAATATCACATGAATTATTGGTTAGCCCTAATAAAACACGCTGAATAGAGGTCGTATCATCATTATTTCTCAATCGCAATCTCATGAATCGCTCGTTTGTAGAACCGTTCGTTATATATCTCCTTTGTAAGTATTGTAGTGTTTGATTGAAAATATCGGAAGTTAAATGTATGTTCTGAATATTGCGCTTATTTCTTCCAAAATTACATTTAAACCATTTCGCTTCAAATAAATTCCATAATATTAAAAAGTTCCGCACCTCCACATATTCTTCTGTATCGAGAGAAATGTGCAAATAATTGTCAATCCATTGTGATATTTCAGACGTATTTTTACTTTTATTTTCCATAATGCCGAAACGCTTTTATTCATCTAATCCTGTAATGCTTGCAAAGTTGTTCCAGCCACTTTTTGCTTTATAGGCATCGGCACAACCCGAAGGTACTTTCAGTACCGAATAAGGATTTATGCCGCTAAAAGCATCTCTTCCGCAAGTCGGCGGCGTCTCTGTGCCGATCTTGAATAATCGCAGTTCAGAATCCCCATCAAAAGCACTCTCTCCGATTGTCTTAACCTGCGTACAGGCAGACATATCGACGGTCATTAGATTCTTTAATTGGCCAAAGGCGCCATAATAAGAAGAACCACCACCCCCGATAGTTTTCAACTGAGAACCTTTCTCAAAAGTTACTGTTGCTAAAGAGGAACAACCCTTGAACGCTGCCGCTTCGATCGTTTCTACGCTGGCAGGAATCTCAATGGAGGTTAATGCCGTGCAGTCCGCGAAAGTACCAGAAGAAGGATAACCTCCCTCGATAGTTTTCAACTGAGAACCGTTTTCAAAAGTTACTGTAGCCAATGAAGAACAGCCTTTGAATGCTGACGCTTTGATCGTCTCTACACTTGCAGGAATCTCAATGGAGGTCAATGAAGAACAGTCTTTGAATGCTGCCGCTTCGATCGTTTCTACGCTGGCAGGAATCTCAATGGAGGTTAATGCAGTACAATCCGAGAAAACGCCATAATAATTAGGTCCAGAATAGCCACCACCGATAGTTTTCAGTTGAGACTCTTTTTCAAAGGTTACAGTTGCCAGTTTGGAACAACCCTTGAATGCCGATGCTCCAATCGTTTCTACACTGGCAGGAATCTCAATAGAAGTCAATGCAGTACAATACGAGAAAGCGCCATAATAAGAAGAACCACCACCGATAGTTTTCAGTTGAGAACCTTTTTCAAAGGTTACAGTTGTCAGAGAGGAACAGCCCCAAAACACAGCAGTTCCAATTGTTTCTACGTTGGCAGGAATATCTATCGAAATCAAAGATGCACACTGTTCAAATGCAGAATTACCGATAGTTGTTGCATTTGCAGGGATTACAACGGTTTTCAACTTACTTTGATAAAACATTTCTTCCCCAATCGTTATTAATGTATTTGGGAGAATCAGATTCTCAACATTTGTAGACTTATAAAATGCTTGTATTGGTAATGCTGTAATATTTACCTCTGCAATATCGAGGTTTTTCAGATTGGGCATCATGCGATAGATAAACAGAAAATCAACATCGTTCAGCACGCCTGTAATCTTCAACGATTCGATATTGGCATAATCATAACCCGCCAATTCATTTTCCAGTTCACCTTTCGTTTCGACATGAACCTCGGTACACGTTCCCAATTGTCGAAAGATTATTGTTTGCAATATCTTGCCTTGTTCATCTTTCAATGCTACCGTCGTATAGCGTTGCATCCCCTCGTTAGCAGTTACCTCAAAAACAATCGTATCTTCCCGTAAGGCTCGTGTTTCGGGAGCCAGCGATAGCCACGACTGGGCATCTTCAGGAATCTCTATGGTGTAATCCAAATTCGTTGTCAATTTGATTTCCTGTGTACCCCCAGCAGAAGTAGCATTAATAGAGTTATCTGCTATATTGATTTGCCCCTGCATGCAATTCAGCGACACCATAACGGTACGATAGGAACCGTCATTAGCAAACACAAGGATTTCACTTTCTACAATTGGATTAGGGGCTGTAATCGTAATCGTTCCCTTATCCGTAGAGGTCGCATCTACCTTGACTTTCCATCCATCCTGTGCAATGGCTTTGACAACCGTATTTTTGGTTGCATCCGTAATTGTGTAGGAAATCGTTTTGCTCTCGCCTCCATTGAGAATGGCTATATCCGTCGTATCGAATGCAATTGCAAACTTTGAATTATCGCTTTTAGGAATCGTGATAACAGAATCGTCCTCCAATGTGAAATAGACATTATCATTATCTTCCGTTACACTTTTGAAGATGCCATTCGTTCCGTCCTTGCCATCGACACCATCTTCTCCATCCGTCCCGTCTGCTCCCGTTGCTTGCCCTATATCCGTCCAAGTTTTACCATTATCCATTGAAAGCATCCAGCGACCATTTTCTATTTTCAGTTGTGGTGTAATGCCATCTTTGCCATTGGTTCCATCCTCGCCATCAACTCCGTCCTTGCCGTCTGTTCCTTGTGCCTTTACCTTATTTCCCTTTTCATCGGTCAGCCATTCACCATCAAGTGTCCAATAATAGATGCCGTCCGTGTCTTTCTTCACACCAATAATAGGAGCGTCCTCGCTATTTTTCCCGTTTTTAATTGTAGCAGTAGAACCATCTGAAAAGTGGATAATGTAACCATCGGATATTTGTTCAACTTTGGAAATCGACAAATTATCCTGCAATGCTTCTACAATCTTCTGCAACGATGAAATATTGGTGTTCATCTGTTTGCAGAGTTCCTCCAGTTTGGCCACACGATTTTCGAGGTCATTCAAATCATTGCGCAATGCGCTGTCGTCGTACTTATCGCCACAACCAAATAGCAATAAGCCACACATGAGTAAGGATAATAGTTTTTTCATAAGTAGATGATATTTATAATTTAGTGTGTTTCAATAAATCCAACATTGCCCAAAATAAGTCGCAACGAATATGCCCTCCCATTGTTTGAGTTCCTATTGTGGAATAGTCTTGGAACGTGAAATTCTTGCCCTCTTTCTTAATAAGCCCATGCGCAAAAGCATTTCTAATATGTCGCATTAAATGATGGGCCTTATCATTAATTTTTGTTCTTTTATCTTGATGTGTTGAGAACCAAAAGAGATAAGGTAGTTTTGACCTCTTATTTTTAAGTGCAATATGATTCGTTGCACAAAAGGCGATTAATTTAGTATCATTGAGGTTATAATTCCCGTATTTATTTTTGATATTCAATTCATAATCGCAAACAAAATCATAAAAGGAATTTATTTCCTCTTTGGATAGATTGTTGATATTTATTGTTTTACCCATAAAATGAGTATTACATCCGTATCAACTCCTACTGCGGTGGGTTATAGGCAAAAAGAAAGTGTGGAGTTGTTCGCTTATCCAAATAGAGGTTCTGACAAAACCTTAGCACAAATAAGCAAATCTCCACACTTGGCAGTATATATCGGGATGATATATAGCTACACAAATGAAGAGTGTCTGTCTTGCTTACTCTCGTGCTAATTTTGAAACTGTCAGATTTCTATTTGAGAGTAAACGCGAAACACTTTCACGTTACTAATATGTCTGCTACCTGTTCGGTAACGACACAAAGATAGAAAATGTTTCTAAAAGACAGAACACTCTATGGAAATTTGCTGTGCTTTTATTGTGCAAAGTTCTTGAAAACAAAGTTTCTATCCAATAGTCGGGAGTATGGAATCGAAACTTTGTTAGTTGTAAGTTGGGTTAATCGTTCCCGCAGATTTCTTGTATTACGCCGTCCATGTAAATCGCCTGTCCGCTGGATTGCCTGCCCCACCAGTAGCAACCGTATT
>OGZH01001483.1_pt1 | contig 14477 bp, 7 predicted proteins | sample 1576741 | NCBI WGS metagenome assembly OGZH01 (sample SAMEA3541560, study PRJEB24748) | human gut metagenome | biome: human gut; feature: human-associated habitat; material: faeces | place: China | collected 2012 | reverse complement strand
ACTACTCCAGTGGAGCCCAGACCGGCCACTTCCATCATGTTGGCCAAAGAGCCGGGCAGGGATGGAAGCTGGAAAGTGGCCGAGACGAATGACAACATTGTTTATTCCGGCGATTACGGAACCATTCAGATTAACAAGAATCCCTGGAGAATCGTGTTGAAGGATAAAACCGGACGTATCCTGAGTCAGACCGCTACTCTGCGTGATGCTGATTCTACGCAGGTGAAGTATACGCCTTTCAGTTTTGTGAAGCGGGGAAGCGACAATGCCCGCCGTATCAATCCCGTGTTTACGCTGACTGCGGATGAGATGATTTTCGGTTGCGGCGAATCGGCCACCGGACTGAACAAAGCCGGGCAGAAGGTGAATCTGTTTGTTACAGACCCGCAAGGTCCGGAAACAGACCAGATGTACAAACCCATTCCTTTCTTTATGAGTAACCGGGGATACGGTATGTTCATGCACACTTCCGCACCGGTCACTTGTGATTTCGGTGCTACTTATATCGGACTGAACAAAATGTTCATGGGCGACGAGAACCTGGATTTGTTTGTATTCTTTGGCGAACCGAAAGACATCTTGGACGAGTACACCGATTTGGTAGGAAAACCGGGTATGCCTCCATTGTGGTCTTTCGGTACATGGATGAGCCGTATCACCTATTTCAGTGAGAAGGAAGGTTATGATGTGGCTGCCAATATCCGCAAAAACAAGTATCCGTGCGATGTTATCCATTTCGATACCGGTTGGTTTGACGTGGATTGGCAGTGTGACTATAAATTCTCCGAAAACCGTTTCCAAAATCCACAGCAGATGTTGAAGGATTTGAGGTCACAGGGTTTCCACGTATGCTTGTGGCAGTTGCCTTATTTCACTCTCAAGAACCGTTATTTCCCTGAGCTGATAGAGAAGAACATGTATGTGAAGAACGGTAACGGGGAACTTCCTTACGAGGATGTAGTGCTCGATTTTTCCAATCCGGAGACTGTGAAGTGGTATCAGGACAAGTTAGCCGGACTGCTGAATATCGGTGTCAGTGCCATCAAGGTTGACTTTGGCGAAGCGGCTCCGCTGAACGGTATTTATGCTTCGGGCAAAAGTGGATGGTATGAGCACAATCTCTATCCGGTGCGCTACGACATGGCAGTATCCGAGATAACCAAGAAGCTTCATAATGAAAATATTATGTGGGCCCGTGCTGCATGGGCCGGTTCACAGCGCTATCCGTTGCATTGGGGCGGTGATGCTGCCACGACGAATACGGGTATGCTGGGTACGCTTCGTGCCGGTTTGTCCTTCGGCTTGTCCGGTTTCTCTTTCTGGAGCCATGATATGGGAGGGTTTGTAAAGTCTACTCCGGAAGACTTGTATTGTCGTTGGATACCTTTCGGTTTCCTCACTTCGCATACCCGCGCACATGGAGCACCTCCGACTGAGCCGTGGCTGTACGACAGCAAGCGTGTACAGGACGTTTTCCGCAAAAGTGCAGAGATGAAATATCGCCTGATGCCTTATGTTTATGCCCAGGCCAAGGAATGTACCGAGAAAGGCTTGCCGATGTTGAGAGCCTTGTTTGTGGAATTTCCCGATGACCCCGGAGCATGGAAGGTGGACGACGAATACCTCTTCGGCTCGCAGATTCTGGTTGCCCCCTTGCTCGAATCCGGTATAACCGGTCGCACCGTTTACCTTCCCGAAGGAAAATGGATAGACTATCAGACGGAGAAAGTGTATGAAGGCGGATGGCACAGGATTGAAGCAGGCAGCCTGCCGATAATCATGCTGGTGCGCGACGGTTCGGTGCTTCCTCATCTGAAGTTGGCACAGTCCACTTCCGAAATGGATTGGAGCAGGATGAGTCTGAAGGTGTACAGTGCTGACAAGAAGCAGGCTGAGGGCTTGATATGCCTGCCTACAGACAACCGCATTCAGGTAGTGAAAGTGGATTGCAGGAAGGCGAAACCGCAGTTGCTGAACCAAGTTGAAGGGACTTCCCTGAACTTTTGAATTTGATCTTTAAAAACCTATATTTAATTCACCCCTTGTCGGTATGGAAGAGAAAGGGATATAGTTACCGATATCTGTGCCATTACTATGGCACGGCAGTGCCTCTGTGTTGGCACAAAATTGTGTCGCGTGTCTTTTCCCCCGATATGCTATGACTGGGGTATTTGTTAAACCTAAGTATTTAATATTTTATGAGAAATGTGATGAAGTATTTGGGTATCGTGTCAGTATCGCTGGCATGTGCCGGACCTCTCTTTGCAATGGGTGTACAGCCGTTTGCAGGTGTCTCTGTAGTACAGCAGAATGTTGTCACAGTAAAAGGACAGGTCGTAGACGAGAAAGGCGAACCTGTTATTGGTGCTAATGTCATTGTGGAAGGTACGACCAATGGTATGATTACGGATTTGGATGGTAACTTCTCTTTACAATGTCCTGTAGGCTCTACATTGAAAGCTAGTTATATCGGTTATTTGACGCGGACCGTCAAGGTAAGTGGGGCGATGAATGCATTGAAGATTGTTTTAAAAGAAGATGCCGAAACATTGGAAGAAGTTGTGGTGGTAGGATACGGTACGATGAAGAAATCCGACCTGACCGGTTCCATTACTTCTGTAAATGCAGAGGAGATGATGAAACGTAATCCGGTGAATCTGGGACAAGGTTTGCAAGGTGCTGCTGCCGGTGTTTCCGTCATTCGCTCTTCCGGTGCGCCCGATGGAGGATTCAGCATTCGTATTCGTGGTGTAGCCACCGTAAATGGTAGTTCCGATCCGCTTTATGTAGTGGATGGAGTGCAAGTCGGTACTTCCATTGATTTTCTTAATCCTAACGATGTGGAAAGTATTGAAATCCTAAAAGATGCTTCTGCTACGGCTATTTACGGAACACGTGGTGCCAATGGTGTTATTATGATTACCACAAAAAGTGGAAGCAAGGGTAAGGCAAAAGTGGATTTCTCCGCTAACTATTCTCTTCAGTTCAACAGTAACAAGATAGATGTGGCCGATGCGGACCTCTTTGCTAAGGCAGTGCGTGAGTCTTGTCGTAATGGTTCGGTTATGACCAATCTGGCTTTTGGTGAAGAGTACATTGGCAAACTGAATAACATTGATTGGCAGGATGAAATGTCGCGTACGGCATTGCAGCAGAACTATAATCTCTCCGCTTCGGGAGGTACGGAAGCTACACAAGCCAATCTTTCGGTGGGATATCTGAATAATGAAGGTGTTGTCATTGAATCTTATTTCAAACGTCTGACAGCTCGTGCCAATATCACCCATAAAGTGAAAGATTTCATTCATGTGGGATTGAACTTGAACTATACACATGCCCAGCATCATTTTAGTGGCAATATGCGTAGTTATGCACAAGCTATTCCTACGATGGATTATGTGGAAAATGGAACTTTTTATTCTATGCCTATTGTTTTGCCCGACGGTTCATGGGGACATTATAAACAAGAGTCTGATGGTGATATCAACAAGGGAGCCGATAACTTGGTGGCTGCAGCTAAGACCAGAACCGACCAGATTTCCAAATGGGACCGTTTGGTGGCCAGTGCATTCTTGCAATTGGATATTGCGAAGGGATTGACCTTTAAAGCTATCGGTAGCTACAATTATTCTACATCAGGTTATGATGGGTATACTCCCTATAATCCCCGTACATTCGGTTCGAAAGACCGTAAAGATAGTTACTCTATCAACCAGAATCAGAATTCGGAGATTGCTTTAGAATCGTTTGTGAACTATGATTGGTCGAATGATCATCATCGTGTCAGTGCCATGGCAGGTTTCTCTGTTAGCGATACGGACGGTGTTTGGTTGAATACCAGCGCCAGTGATTTCCCGGCTGATAATATCCGCCAGATTTCTTTGACAAACGATCCCTCTTCCAAAACTACGAATGGTGGACGTGATTTGAAAACCCGTTATCAATCTTATTTTGGACGTTTGACCTACAGTTTGAATGACCGTTATATATTGACTGCTACAGTACGTCGTGATGGCTCTTCTAATTTTGGATCGGGTAACCGGTACGGTACTTTCCCTTCCGCTTCTTTGGCATGGCGTTTGTCAGAGGAGAATTTCATCAAGAATCTGAATCTTTTCAGTAATCTGAAGATACGTGCCGGTTGGGGACAGACGGGTAATGCAGGAAGTGCGACCAGTCTTTCTGTTCCTCAGCTCTCTTCCTTGAACTGTATGTATTATATGATGATTGGAGGCAGTATGACTAATGGAGCTGGTATCGCACAGCAAAAGGAAATTGATACAAACCTGAAGTGGGAAACTAACGAACAAACCAATATCGGTCTGGATATGGCCTTTATGAACAACGAGCTTTCATTCTCGGTTGACTACTTTATCCGTAACTCGAAAGATTTGCTTATTTATCGTCAGATCCGTCCTTCTACCGGTTTTACTACTGTGTATACCAATGCCGGACATATCCGTAACAAAGGTTTTGAGATTAGTGCTGCATGGAATAAGAGCTTCGGTGATTGGAATGTAGGAGTGCGTGTTAATGGTTCTACCTTGAAAAATGAGGCGGTAGAGGTCGGTGATCCTATTTTTTACAAAAACAACAGTTCTGGTGGTACGCAGGATGGCGATGACTGGGATAACCATTCCATCACACAGAACGGTTATGCCGTAGGTTCTTATTATGGCTGGAAAGTAGCCGGCATTTTCCAGAACCAGCAGGAAATTGATGCCTTGAACGCCCAGTCGCCTACAGGCAAGTATCAGGATGGTGACACTGCTCCGGGTGACTTCAAGTATATTGACCTTAATGGTGACGGCCAGATTACAGACGAAGACCGTACTGTTATCGGTAATGGTTTCCCCACTCTTTCTTACGGTTTGAACCTTACTGCCTCCTATAAGAATTTCGACTTTTCGATGAATATGTATGGGGTAGCTGGTATGGATATCTATTCTTATAGTGCTGCCCGTCTGACTTCTATGTATGGTCCTGATGGTGGCTACCAGAACGTTCTGGCAGAATATGTGAAGAATGCCTGGACTCTTGAGAATCCCAATGGTAAATATCCGCGTATCACCAAAGGCGACCACAATAAGAACCACCGTGCCAGTGACGCCTTCATTAAGAAAGGTGATTATTTGAAGATCTCGAACATTCAGGTTGGTTATACTTTCCCGAAGAATTTGATAAAGCATGCGAAGATGGAGAATGTCCGCGTATTTGTCAGTGCAGATAATATATTGACGCTTTCTTCCTATAATAAATGGGGTGATCCGGAAGTCGGGTCAAACAGAGTGTTGTTGACAGGATTCGATGGCGGACGGTATCCGTTCCCGTTATCTATTTCTTTCGGTGCGAGTGTACAATTCTAAATACTTAACAGATAAACAGATATCATTATGAAAAAAAGTTTTTATCATATATTGTTGCTGAGTGCTCTAACCTTGGGTACCACCAGTTCCTGTGATGACTATTTGGAAGTAGATCATTACGATATTCTGCCTGAAGATTTCATGTATCAGAATGAAACAAACATAAAGTCGGGGCTTTATGGTATATACGATACTTTTTATACTTATCAAGGCAGTGACAACAGTGGAGATGATACAACATGGGGATTCAAGCCTAATGTATTTATTGCGGGGCATAGTACGATGGATTGTCAGGCATCCGGCTGGGATGCCGAATGGCAGCGTCATGCGGTATTGGCCAATAAAGGTTCGCTGGATACGGCTTGGCGTATGAGTTATAAAGCTATTGACCGGGCCAATCGTTTTCTGGCTGGATTGCAGAATGTGGACGTTTCCGTGCTTTCTGTCGAAAAGAAAACGCAGTTTGAAGCTGAGGCGCGTGCCATTCGTGCATATAATTACTTGTATTTGTCAAAAGTCTTTGGTCCTGTTCCTATGTTGCTTACAGGTGAGACTTATACAACCAGTGCAGGAAAGGCGCGTCCTGAAAATTTGGAGGGCACTTATCAGGTTGTTGAGGAAGACCTTAAGTTTGCTATGGAAAAGCTGGATTGGGAACCTGCCGATGGAGAATACGGTCGTATTACGAAAGGTTTCTGCAAGGCATTTTTGGCAGAACTCTATATGTATCAGAAGAAATTTACTGAAGCCAAGAAGGAATTGAATGACATTATTACCAGTAATACCTATGCATTGGAGCCGTGCTATGCCAATCTTCATGCCTGGGACAACCATTGGACAAAAGAATCCATTTTTGAGGTGGCTTATCATATTCACGGCAATATGAATTGGGGAGGCAACAGCCACGATGACGGCAAGATATGGTATGGCTATATGTGTGCCGCTCCCGAGTATGGCGGTTGGGGGTCCTTGGCTCTGTCTTGGGAGTATTATCGCTCTTTTGAGCAGGGAGACAAGCGCAAGGAGTATACTTGTGTAGGTACGGGTGACGTACATCCTATTACCAATGAAAAACTGGGTACCAATCCCTCTTACAGCGGATATGTACAAGGCTCTGAAAATGTACCTTGTGTATATTCACTGAAGTATTGGAGAAAGCAACCGGGTAAGGACGGGTTTGTGTATTGCCCGATTTCATTGACTTTCAAACGATATGCAGGCGTATTGCTGGATTATGCTGAATGTTGTTTCGAGACGGGTGAGGAAGCGACCGGATGGGAGATGATCAGACAAGTGCGTAATCGTGCGTGGGGTAACTTGGAAATTGGTGTACAAGCCATTGATTTCCCGCAGGCAATGTTGAATACGACAGTTGTCGATGTACCCGATGCAAAGACTGTTTATGCTGAATATAAGACGCGGAAAGGGTATACAAGTGATGTATGGAAAGTGGCTTTGACACAAGAACGCCGTCATGAGCTCAATGCAGAGTTCTCTTTATATTTCGACCTTTGCCGTATGGGGTTGGCTGAAGAATGGTTCAGATGCGAATACCCGAAAACAAAAGCCAATTCTACACCGGAGGAGTGCTGGGAAACTGGCGATTCTTTCCGTTATTTTGAGCATCAGAAATATCAGGAGATTTTCCCAATACCTACTAATGAGATTCTTAATAATCCTCTCATCAATTCGGAGGACCAGAATGAGGGATATTGATGACTCTAAAATTGTGCTAAGAATAGACAATTATATTGTTCTGTTATTCTGAACGAAGTGAAGAATCTCTTCTACAGAAAAGAGATTCTTCACTATGTTTGGGGTATGTATTCCTGAATGAGCAAATCAGATGATTAAGTGTCCACAATTTAAACTTGTAGTTAAGTATGGCAAGAAAAACATTTTGTTTCCTTCTATTTATATGTATGGGCGTGTGTGCATGTACTGTTCGGCATAATTCGTTACGGTCGACATTGTGTGCGGAAATTGTTGCCAATGTCCGGGACAGTGTACTGCCATTTTGGATGGATTATGCAGTGGCGCCTGACGGCGGTTTTTATGGGACTGTATTGCGGAATGGTACTCCGGTGGTAGATGCTCCCAGAGGAGGAGTGTTGAATGCCCGGATTCTGTGGAGTTTTTCTGCTGCATACCGTACATTTGGAGATGAATCTTATCTGAAACTTGCCAACAAGTCTCAGCGCTATTTTATCGATACATTTATTGATAAGAAGAACGGTGGGGTGTATTGGTTGGTCAACCCCGATGGTGAAGTAGTGAATGCTTCTAAGTATACTTATGCCATGACTTATGCTATTTATGGATTAGCAGAGCACTATCTGGCGACGGGTAACGACGAAAGTCTGAAAACTGCCGTCAGTCTGTATCATGTTCTGGAAGAGAAAGGGCGTGAGCCGTTGTATGACGGTTATGTGGAATCTTTTACCGAAAATTGGGAGAAGTTGGACCAATATGACAATAATGCTCCCAAGACCATGAATGCCCATCTGCATGTGTTGGAAGCTTATACCCTTCTATATCAGTGCTGGAAAGACAATGGCTTGAAGAAAAGGCTTGAGTTTTGCGTCGATTTGTTCATGAACCGCATTTACGACCCGTCAAGGAAGCATTTCAATCTGTTCTTTGATAATGAGTGGAACAGTCTGGTCGAAATGGATTCTTACGGACATGATGTTGAGACCGGATGGCTGCTTTGCGAGGCTGCCCGTACGCTGGAAAATCAGGACCTGATAGAACAGACAAACCAGCTTGCACTGGATGTAACGGGAGCTTGTCTGGCCGAAGGAATGAGTGATAAAGGCTATATGATTTACGAGAAGAAAGGTGACAGAAAAACCAAGCATGCCTCATGGTGGGGCCAGATTGAAACGGTGATAGCTTGTGTCAATGCTTGGCAAATCAGCGGGAGTGACGTTTATCTACAATCGGTTGATACGGTCTGGACTTTTGTCAAAGACCATATGGTGGACAAGGAATACGGGGAATGGTATAGCGACTGTTTCGACGGAGAGCCTAAAAAGGAGGCTCCCAAAGTAAGTATGTGGCGTTGTCCATATCATACGGTACGCTTGGGAGTGGAAATGTATAATCGTTTAAAATAATACGTATGAAGAAATTGATAATAGGTGCGGCATCACTGATGCTTTGTGCAGGTTTGCAAGCCCAGGACTTCAAGATTAACCCGTCGGGGTATTTTGAAAACCACGGGGCCAATGTGATGGTTTTCAGTGATGTCTATCCTGAAGGACACCAAGGGGGTGTCACCTTGGTTTTGAATGGAGACCGCAGGGCCGCAGGCGGTGATGTGCGTTTCGAGATTTCGCAGGGGCAGTGGCAGGGATTGCCCAAGATGAGGAAACGGGTGGTGGATGAGGCTGCCAACGAAATCCGTGTCACACTGAGCTATCCTGACTCGGCCAAGCATATGGCGGGGTTCAATCCGATGCTCTATCCGGATTTTGCTTTCGGCTATACTATCAAGGTGAAAGGGGAAAAGGACTATCTGGTATTGACTGTTGATTTGGACCGGCCGGTTCCGGAGCGCTTTGCCGGGAAGCTCGGTTTCAATCTGGAGCTGGTGCCTTCTACCTTGTTGGGCAAGCCCTGGATTATGGATAACCGGACGGGTGTTTTCCCTCATCAGGCGATGGGGCCCACCATGAAGCAGACCTCCAATATGGAGCATATCGGAGACTTCAATCCTAAGGGGAAAGCCAGCCTGGACCAGTTGCTTCTGGACCGGAAGACTTATAATCCGATGATTGCCGATGATATTGTCTCTGCCCCTCTTGCCGCGGGAAAAAAGTTTGTGCTCAATCCGCAGGATGAGTTGGCAAAGATTACGATTGAGAGTGAGAAGGGAGATTTGATGCTGTATGACGGACGGATAAACCATAATAACGGTTGGTTTGTGCTTCGTTCGGAGTTTCCGGCAGGAACGAAAGGGAATGCGGTGAGATGGATTATCCGTCCCACAGTTACCAAGGAGTGGCGCTATGCACCGGTGGTACAGGCCTCTCAAGTGGGTTATCATCCCGGACAGAAGAAAGTGGCTGTCATCGAATTGGACAAACGGGATGGCGATCATGCACACAAACATAATGGTGGTCATATAGTCCCGAGGCTGCTTCATCAGCCAAATGGGCATAATGGCCGCCAAGAAAATATAAGCGAACACCACGGCAGCCCATTGGGTCTTGCCCATGATGATGGGCACTTTAATGCCGACGGCAAAGGACGCAACAATAAAGATAACGCCCACAACAAACTCTTTCCACCCGGTCAGGTTCCACTTCTTCTGGATCAGGCCGAACACCACGGCAAACACCATAAACATAATAGACACCATACCGGCGGAGCCGTTGACCCCGGCAGTCGGCAGCTTTTGCAGAGTCTCCGCATCAAAGGCAGAGAATGTGCCGGTAACCATATCCGCAAATACGGCGATGATCAGCACGGAGAACAGCCAGCAAAAGATGGTAAACAATTTGCGGCCCAGCTTGCCGATGTACTTTTCAATGAGCATACCCATGCTCTTGCCCTCGTTCTTCACAGAAGCGTACAGGGCGCCGAAGTCCGTAACGGCGCCGAAGAAAACGCCGCCGATCAGGATCCACAACAGCACCGGTACCCAGCCGAAAACCGCCGCCTGAATGGCGCCGGTAACCGGGCCTGCACCTGCGATAGAGGAAAATTGATGGCTGAACACCGTCCAGCCGTTGGTCGGTACAAAGTCTTTGCCGTCGTTGTACTTCACTGCGGGGGTCTCTGCCTTGGGATCAATACCCCAGGACTTGGCAATATGGCGACCATACAGCACATAGCCCGCACCTAACACAACAATGGCAATCAGTACAATAACCAATGTGTTCATTTGAAAGACTCCTTTCATTCTTCTTTTCCCAGTCAAATACAAAAACAAAAAACCTTCGCCCCGGCACAGCCAATGCTGCTGTGCAAAGACGAAGGTAAAAATCAGAAACCCGCGCGTTACCACTCTGCTTGCCGGCAAAGCTGCCGACCGCTCATGCGCTGCCCGCCAAGGCGGATAGCACGCTCCGATAACGGGGAGTACCGGCACCGATTACGAAGCCCAAGGGCCGCTCACAGGTGCTGCTTGCAGGGGATAACGAGGACCGCGCCTTGCTGCCGTCTTCCACAACCGACGGCTTTCTGTAAGCGGTGATGCGGTTCGTCCTGTCCTGTTCGTTGCATTTGACTGTTGAATTTGTACTACCAATATAGCACTTTTGCGCCATTTGTCAACACCGTTGGAACAAAAAAATGCCCAAAATCGCAATAACGGACAGAGGTTGGAAAAATAAACGCCCCGGCGGGACCGAAAACGATCTGCCGGGGCGCAGTATATGCTTTTCCGTTTACAACTGGTCCGCCAAGGAGAAAATCAGGTCCCGGGTCTTGTCCCAACCCAGGCAGGGGTCGGTGATGGACTTGCCGTAAATGCCGTCCTCCCACTTTTGGGCGCCGTCCTCAATGTAAGACTCAATCATAAAGCCCTTCACCAGCCGGCGTATATCCGCCGAGTGGCGCATGGAGTGGAGCACCTCATTGGCAATACGCACCTGTTGCAGGTACTGCTTGGAGGAATTGGAGTGGTTGGTGTCAATAAGCACCGCCGGGTTGGCAATGCCGCTCTCCACATACAGATCGTGGAGAATACGCAAATTCTCGTAATGATAATTGGCGTGGTTGATGCCGTGGCGGTCCACACTGCCCCGCAAAATGGCGTGGGACAAGGGGTTGCCCTGGCTCTCTACCTCCCAGCCGCGATAAATAAAGGAATGATCGCCGTGGGCGGCCTTAATGGCATTGATCATCACAGACAGATCCCCGCTCATGGGATTCTTCATACCCACAGGAATATCCAGTCCACTGGAGATCAGCCGGTGCTCCTGGTTCTCTACGCTGCGGGCACCCACGGCCACATAGCTGAGCAGATCGCTCAGGTACCGGTGATTCTCCGGGTACAGCATCTCGTCTGCACAAGACAGCCCGGTCTCCTGCAAGGCACGCAGGTGAATATGGCGAATGGCGCGAATACCCTCGTACATATCCGGCTTTTTGCCCGGGTCCGGCTGGTGGAGCATACCCTTATACCCGGCGCCGGTGGTGCGGGGCTTGCCGGTATAAATGCGGGGAACGATCAAGATTTTGTCCGCCACCTGCTTTTGCACCTCTGCCAGGCGGTGGATATAGTCAATCACCGCATCCTCCCGATCCGCCGAGCAAGGGCCGATCACCAACAGCAGCTTGTCGCTCTCGCTGCGGATAATGGCGGCGATCTCCTGATCCCGCTTGTCCTTGTAGGCAGCCAGCTCCGGAGTCAGGGGCATCTCTTTTTTCAGCTCCTGAGGAATGGGCAGCTTGCGAATAAAGTGCATATGATCCATTTTATCAAAATTCTGCATGGGCTTTACCTGATTTCTATACTGTGATACCTATTATATTATACTGCCCGGAATCACTTGTCAAGAAAGCGCTTTAAATTACCACAATAGTAGAATACCGGGGGAATTGTAAATTTTGGCCCGCTGCCCTTGACCCGCTCCCTGCTTTGTATTACTATTAAAAGGATCATTTACAGGTAAAGCGGAGCAAAGCATGGCAAACGAACGAAAAAAACCTGCAAAAAAGAATACCCGCAGTCGGTCAACCCCACGGCGGACAAGCACCCGTAAAAAAGCCACCCGCAAAAAGCCCGCCGGCACCGCCCGGCGCAAGGGGCGGCGCAAAACCAACGGCCAATCTCTGTTTGCCAACCGGTGGGTGCAGGCGGTGCTGGCGCTGGTGATCGTGGGTGCGCTGGCTGCCACAGTGCTGGCACTGGGGAATCGCCATCAGCGGGTAACCTATGACTTTGGCACCGACGCCCCCTTTGTGGAGGGGGGAGACATCTCCGAACACAACGGCACCGTGGACTGGACTACCCTGGCAAAAAGCGCCAAATTTGCCTTTATCCGGGTAGGCTACCGGGGCTACAACGACGGTGCGCTCCATGCAGACAAAATGGCAAAAGAGAACTTAAAAGCTGCCCGCAAGGCCGGGGTGCCGGTGGGTGTATATTTCTTCTCTCAAGCCACCACGGAGGAAGAAGCCCAAGAGGAAGCCCGCTTTGTGCTGGAAGCCGTGCGCTTTGCCAAAGTGGAACTGCCGCTGATTATAGACTATGAATACGGCTACAACGCCGCCGGAGAGCATGCTGGTCGGCTGTATGACGCCAATGTGAGCAAAAAGGACACCACCCGGCTGCTCACCGCCTTTTGTGACACCGTGACCGCCGACGGCTACACCGCCGGGGTGTACGCCAACGCACACTTTTACATTTCTAAATTCGACGCCGCCTCCCTGCCCAAGGGCACTCTGCGCTGGGTGGCGGACTACAACAGCGCCGTCACCTACACCGGGGATTTTGATATTTGGCAATATTCCAAAACCGGCAAGATCAAAGGCAACGGCAGCAAGTACATTGACCTGAACCGCTGGTATTTGGGAGGTTCCTAATGCAAAAAGCAAAAAAGAGATTCTTTTCTGTCACCGCCGTACTGCTGGCGGTGCTGGTGGCCTTAACAGCGCTGCTGCCTACGGCGGGCGCAGCCCAGGCCGCCACCATGAGATCCAAATACACCGGCAAAAGCTACACCCACAACGCCCGATTTAACAAGCTGGAGGTGCTAAACGGTGTAGACATTTCCGCTTGGCAAGAAAAGGTGAACTGGAAAAAGATAAAGAACGACGGCATTGACTTTGCCATTCTACGCGCCGGGTACGGCAAGAACGCCAGCCAGGAGGACGCCTACTTTGCCACCAACTATAAGAATGCCACAGCCGCCGGTCTGCCGGTGGGTATTTACTGGTATTCTTACGCCAAGAGCGTGGCGGATGTGGAAAAAGAGGCGCGCCTGTGCCTGCAAGTACTGGGCAGCCGCACCCTGGATCTGCCGGTGTTTTATGACTTAGAGGAGAGCAGCCAGCTGAGCAGGGGCAAGGCCTTTTGCACCCAGCTGGTAGAGCGCTTTTGCAGCATTATTGCCGCTGCCGGGCACACCCCGGGGCTGTATATGAGCCGCAGCCCGCTGCTGGACTACATAGAGCAGGAAACCCGGGGCCGCTACGCCCTGTGGGTGGCAGAATACGGCTCCAAGACCTGCAAGTACGACGGCGATTACCTGATGTGGCAGTACGCAGACAACGGCAAGGTGGCCGGGGTCAACGGCAACACGGATATGGACTTTCTGTACGGCAATAAAAACAGTCTGCCCGGCTCTGCCACCCTGCTAAAAAGCAAGACCTACCCCGGCAAGGCCATCACGCCCGCCCCCACCGTCACCGGCGAGGACGGCCAACCGCTGAAAGCGGACAAGGATTACACCCTGACCTATATCAATAACAAAGCGGTGGGCATGGCCACCATTACCGCCCAGGGGCTGGGTACTTACACCGGGCGGCGGTGGTACTATCGCTTTAAGATCCTGCCTGCCAAGGTCACCGGTCTGACCCTAGAGAGCCGAAGCAAAACACGGCTCACCTACATTTGGAACGCCACCCCCGGCGCCAACGCCTACTTGGTGAAGGTCATCAACCGCACCACCGGCAAAGGCTTTGACAAGGCAGTAAGTACCACTCGAGTGGATCTGACCGATTTAACAGACACCCAGCTGTACGAGGTGCAGGTGGCGGCTTATCGGGGCAACACCGCTTACCGGGGTCCCTATTCCAAGGTGAACGCCAAGCACGCCCTGCCGGGCACCGTCACCGGGCTGGTCGCATAGTCAGTCGCCATGAAGAACGCGCCGAGCATCAAGCCGCCCGCAAACACCTGATAAATCGCCATTTCAGCGCCATCCTTAATCAGGTAGCAGACGAACACGGTCGCGATGAAGGACACCGGGATGCGCCAGTCAGCAATCTTGCGGACGCACAGGTAAATGCCGCCGACGAGAATCGCCAGCTTGCAGGTTTCGCCCAGCACACCGCCGCAGTTGCCCAGCAGCAGATCCATAAAGTTCACGCCGGAAACGCCCTTGCTCAGCAAGCCGAGGGTTTCTGGTATCAAAAGAGCGGCCATCCGGTACC
>OGZH01001472.1_pt1 | contig 14564 bp, 7 predicted proteins | sample 1576741 | NCBI WGS metagenome assembly OGZH01 (sample SAMEA3541560, study PRJEB24748) | human gut metagenome | biome: human gut; feature: human-associated habitat; material: faeces | place: China | collected 2012 | reverse complement strand
CCGATAGACTGCAAAGGACCTTGCAGCACACTTCCAACCTGTATTATACAAAAGCACAGGCAGATTTTGCAGAGGCACTCTGCAAGGCAACTGGATATCACGACTTGTTTTTCTGCAACAGCGGTGCAGAAGCGAATGAATGTGCCATCAAGCTGGCAAGAAAGTATAGCTTTGATAAATACGGAAAGGGTCGGCATAAGATTCTGACACTGGTGAATTCGTTCCACGGCAGAACGATGGCAACCCTTTCCGCAACCGGACAGGACGTGTTCCACAACTATTTCTTCCCGTTCTTGGAAGGCTTTGACTATGTCGTTGCAAATGATATTGCCGATTTGGATGCAAAGCTGGACGATACCGTCTGTGCAATTCTGATTGAATATGTGCAGGGCGAAGGCGGCGTAATGGCACTGGAACAGGATTTTGTCGATGCTATTTATGACCGTTGTGCAAAGCGGGATATTCTGGTGATGACCGATGAAGTACAGACGGGCATGGGCAGAACTGGCACTGAAATGGCTGTATAACCAGCCGGAAGTTACCTGTGTGCTCTCCGGCATGAATTCCATGGAGATGGTAGAACAGAATGTAAAAACTGCCAGCGAGTCACTGGTGGGATGTCTTACAGAATCGGATCAGGAGCTGATCGAAAAAGTAAAAGCTGAGATTAAGAAAAATGTGAAGGTCGGCTGCACCGGATGTGGATATTGTATGCCATGTCCGCGTGGAGTGGATATTCCGGGAACTTTCCGCTGCTATAATGCGATGTATTCCGAAGGAAAAAAATCGGGAAGAAGAGATTACCTGCAGTGTACTGCATTTCGAAAAGATACGAGCAGTGCATCCCAGTGTATTTCGTGTGGAAAATGCGAAACACACTGCCCGCAGCACATTGAGATCCGCAAGGAACTGAAAAATGCAGCGGCAGAACTTGAGGACGTGAAGTACAAAGTCATGAAAACCGGAATCCAGTTATTGAAGCTGTGGTAATTACATAGGAAAACAAAAAGGACATAGTTCTTATCCTGAATACAGGAAAGAACTATGTCCTTTTAACTTTACAGTAATTTTTAAATTCGTCTTGGTTTGCGCACCGGTTTTGCAGCGGTGACAGCAGCCCAGTTTGTTGTATAAACAACAGAATACATAAACACTGCGAGTACCATTCCAGTCACAACGTCGAAAACAGAGTGTTGTTTTAAAAACATTGTGGATAAAATAATAAGTACCATTAAAACTGCGGAACTATAGCGGACAGCTTTATTTTTTTTGAAATTATCACTATGCCACACCGCAATATTGACCGCAATGGAGTTGAACACATGGACACTCGGAAATAGATTCGTCGGGGTATCCGTTGCGTACAGCCATTTGACTAACTGGATAAAAATATTGTTATGCTCAAAGTAAGCCGGTCTTAAATAATGACCATTTGGATAGATCGTTGAAATCACAAGGAAAACGGTCATTCCGGTAAAAAGCATGGCACAGAGTTTGAAATATTCATCTTTATTTTTAAAATAAAAATATCCAACAGCCCATGCAACATATCCAAACCATAAAAGGTAAGGAACAATAAAATATTCACAGAATGGGATCAGATCATCTAATGCAGTATGTATCACATGAAAATGTGTTGTGACAGTCCGCTCTAAATGATGAAACCACGGAAAATAAATGCAAAAATAAAGAAGCAGAAATGCATGTTTGTTTTTTTCTATAAAAGCATTGAGTCTGCTTTTCATATCGGTCTTCAAAATATCACCTTCCTAACAGGTTTTTAAGTCAAAATATTTTCTTTTCCCTACATTGTGGGATTATAGCATAGGCAATTTTAGGAAACAATTCCCTTTCCTCTTTTTTAAGAAAGATTATTGAATATTTAAAGATTTCTTAAGGTAAATAGCTGGTTTTTGTGCAACCCTACAAACAAATGCAGGAGGAAATTTTTACCTGCATTGTTACGAATTGAAACAAATTCATTACGCAAATATTACGATTGTCACAATTTATTGACAAAGCCTTTTTTCTACCTATAATAGAGTATGGTTTTGCTGAAAATAGGGCGTATATCGCTACGTCTTTTTGAATAAGCTACAAAAGAGTGAGAGGAAGAATTATGAAAAAAGAAAAAAAGAAAATTTTCGTGATTGTCGGTGCAGTCGTGGCATGTCTCGCGGTTGTTTATGTTGGGTTTGGAATCTTTTTTCAGAGTCATTTCTGCTTTGGAACAACCATTGACGGAATTAAAGCCGGTGGCAAATCAGTGGAAAAAGTTGAGCAGCTCATCACAGAGGAAATCGACAGCTATGTGCTGAATCTGGCAGAGCGTGAGGACGGCAGCGAGAGCATTTCCGGAGAATCCATTCAGATCGCACCGGTATTCAACGGTGAAGTGGAAGAACTTTTGAATGGACAGAATGGGTTCGCATGGGTGGTGACACTGTTTAAACATGACAATCTTGAACTTGCAAAAGTGGTAACATTTGACGAGGACGCTTTGGATAGTCAGATCGATCAGTTAAACTGCATGCAGGCATCCGAACAGCGTGAGCCGGTGGATGCAACTGTTTCCGCATATACAGCGGACGGATATTCTTTGGTTCCGGCAGATTATGGTACAACGATCGATAAGAACACATTCAAAAAAGCAGTGGAGGATTCCATTTTGGTTTTGGCAGATGAGCTTGATCTTGACGAGGCTGACTGCTATGTGAAACCTGAAATCGAAGACGACAATGAAAAGCTGCTGGCAGTGATTGACGAGATGAATAGTTATGTCGGAACAACAATCACATATGATTTTGATGTCGCAAAAGAAGTGTTAGACGGAGAGCGTATTTCCGAGTGGCTTTCTGTGGATGATGATTTAAATCTTGTGGTGGACGAGGAAGGAGTCCTTTCCTTTGTAAAAGAGCTCGCAAGTGAATACAACACCTGCTACAAGCCAAAAGAACTGAAAACTTCCTATGGTTCAACGGTCACAATTTCCAATGGACCTTACGGATGGAAAATCAACAATTCCGAGGAAGTGGCACAGATTTTAGATGATCTGAAAGCCGGAAAAAAAGTGGAACGTGAACCGGTTTATGCGCAGACTGCAAACAGTCATGGCGAAAATGATTATGGTAATTCCTATGTGGAGATTAACCTTACTGCACAGCATTTGTTCCTTTATAAAGATGGTGTGCTTGTGACAGAGTCCGATTTTGTATCCGGAAATGTTGCAAAAGGGCATGCAACACCAGGCGGCGCATTTATGCTTACCTATAAAACATTGAATGCTGTTTTACGCGGACCGGACTATGAAACACCTGTTACATATTGGATGCCATTTAATGGTGACATCGGAATGCATGACCTGACTTCCAGAAAAGCTTTTGGAGGAGATATTTATAAGACAAGAGGATCTCATGGATGCATCAATCTTCCATATTCGGCAGCCAAGAAAATCTATGAGACGATCGACAAAGGATACTGCGTCCTTGTTTATAACCTCCCGGGTACGGAAAGTGATACCGTAAAACAGAAAGAGGCAACAGCGGTTGTCAACACCATTAACAGCATCGGAACAGTAACATTAGAGAGTGAACCTGTCATCGTGGCAGCAAGAGCAGCATACGATGCGTTATCGGATACAGCAAAGAGTTATGTTACCAATTATCAGACACTTGTGGATGATGAGGCGGCACTGGCAGCTTTAAAGAGTGGCGCTGCAGCGGCTGCACAGCAGCCTGCGGCAGACCAAACAGCCCCTGCAGATGGCTCAACAGTTGCTCCTGCGGATCCGGCAGCGCAGACAACGGATGGAACTGTGGCACAGTAAGCGGAGTTTGGAGCATTTTGGCATATGCCGATTGTGATGTTATAGGATATCTATAAATTTTAAAATGAAATTTTCACAAAAAAGAGAAGCAAAAATCAGAGGAAAAATGATTTTTGCTTCTCTTTTTTGTGACAGAACAAATGTTCTTGATATTGTGGTACATTTATATTATAATAAGAAAATACATTTGGAGGTCACAAAATGAAGAACACAAGTTATAAAAATAAACAATTCGTACTTTTAGGAATGACTTTTTTAAGCGTGGCTGGCATTGCCGGATGTTCCAAGGTGGAACTCGCGCAGAGCACAGTGACACTGGAGCTTGGCGATGAGCTGTCGGAAAATGTTGCAGATTATCTGCAGGATCCGGATGAGAAAATCTTAAAGGGTGCAAGCCTTGATCTGTCAGCAGTAGATGAAACAAAAGTTGGTTCGTACAATGCTGCCGTTGCATATGATGGGAAAAATTATCCATTTACGGTAGAAGTGAAGGATACGACTTCACCGCAATGCAAAGCAAAAGATTATATCTACATGCAGCCGGGAACCCTGACCATGGATGATCTGGTAACGGAGATCAAAGATGCATCGGAAACTTCCAGCGGAATTGTATCTTGTGAGCAGAAGGAGGATCTTGTAGTCTGTGATTATGATGATATGCTGCAGGAAAAAGCGGTGGTAGATACTACTGATTCGTATGATGGAGCAGACTATCAAGAAAGTGTTCAGTTGGATGATGAAGGCTGCTATGAAGTGACAGCACAGGTAAAAGATAGTGAAGGCAATTTTACAGATATAACATTAAATGTTTACGTGGATGGCACAGCTCCAGAGCTGGCACAGAATGTGATCGATCTGGATGTGGATGCATCCGGGATCAGTATTGACGACATCAACACGGATGATGCGGAAAAGATTGCAGACATGCTGCATGAGCTTCCGGATTTTTCAAATGCGGAGTGGGCGGCAGCCAGTGATGCATTTTGTGGAGACAATGCGATCAGCTACGAATTTGAGCAGAAATCTTTTAATCTGCAGAAAGAAAACCCGGTTGAAGTATTAAATGTACACTGCACAGTGCAGGATCAGGCTGGAAACGAAAACGAGGCAGATTACGAAGTGATGGTTACATATACTGGTCTGGATGCAGAGGCTTTGTTGGAAAAGACAGGGCTGATTATGCAGATAGCGGATACTTCTTATGAAAAGAAGAAAGAAAATACGAAAGCATCGGAACAAACACCTGAAGTTGCAGAAAATAAGGATACTGGAAACTCTACAAATAACTCTACCCCGTTTCCAAATGGAATGACAGCAGATGAATTTGACAAATGGTTAGATTATTTAGAATTAAATAATATGGCTGCATACAATGCATATATGTGTGGAGAATGGGATGGTACAGGTGAGTATCAGGGAAATACATCAAATGCAAATGCATGTTACAATAGTGATTATGCCCAGCAGGTATTTGCAATGGTAAATCAGGAAAGAGCAGATAATGGTGTGGCTGCTTTAACATGGGACAGCAGTATGGCGTCATACTCTGATAGAAGGGCAATGGAAATCACGACGGATTTTAGCCATAATTCTGCAGGTGGAAAAATGAACGTAGGAGAGAATATTGCAAAAGGTGCAATATCTCCGGAAATGGTAATGGATGGATGGATGCGAAGTGATGGACATCGTGCCAATATTTTAAATGCAAGTTACACAAAAATCTCTGTTTCTTGCTATTATGATGGCTCAACTTATTACTGGGTACAGAATTTTGCTTATTAAAAGCATTCCTTTAAAAATTTAATAAATTGCACTGATTTTATTGGTTTGGTATAATGAATGAGGTGCTACGAGAAAACGGTAGGCGGTTAGCCCTCAACAGAGGAACTGAACCCTCTGATTACATAGAGATCTTCGAAAGAGGAAATTTGTTGACGGAGGGATGCAAGATGGTTACATATTCAGACTTGTTTGAATTTGTTATAATGCTGATTGCGTTTGCTACTTTTATTTATAAAATTAGCAAAAAAAAATAACCGCCAACCTGGGAATTGGCGATTATTTAAGATAATTAATCAATAACCGGGCTAACCGTCTATCGGTAGCACCTTTACTATTATAATAGCAACGAGACATCTAAAAGTCAAGTTGAGAAAAATAAAAACATATAATCATTAACAGTCCGGTTATTCGCATTTTTTAGTGCGATGCCGGATTCTTTTTTTATGTTCAAAATAAGAAAATGAGCATTTTTATACTTTAATTGGTTAAAATTCACAAAAATTTGGACGAGATTTCGGGATTTATTACGTATAGAATAATACAATATTTTAGAATACAATAGAAATGCGAAAAAAAACGAAAACATGTGAAGAGGGGGATTGTTATAGAATCACATGTAAGTAGGGGAGAAAAAGGAGAAGGAAGAATGAGAAAGTTAACGAAAAGCTTTCAAAAGAGGCAAAGCATTGCAAGCAGAGTACTGTGTTTTCTGCTAGTGCTTGCAATGGTAGTAACAATGGTTCCGGCGCTTGGCAGCGGAAGCAGTACGGTGCAGGCAGCGGAGAAAGAGAAGAATCTGACGATCCACTTTATGATGCCGTCAAATTGGGGTTGGACAACGCCGGCAATACAGTTCTGGGGAGGAACAGCAGCAGTGACGGGCAATACGAATACGGAAAGCCCGGATGGTACAGAGATACCGGAATGGGGCGGAGCGAAAGGCTTTTTTATGACACAGACAGGTGATACAACAGAGTATACACTGAGTGTCAAAGGCACATTTACAGGTTTTCAGTTTTTGGATTTTGATAATCCTGGAAATAACAAAAATCCCGGATATGATTCAAAATTATCACAGTATACGGAAGATACTCCGACAGATGTATATTATATTCAGAAAGATGGAGCATGGGCATATTATCTGGATGCAGATGGAACAACAGCAGTTCCGGATTTACCGAAGACGGAAACAACTTTTCTTTTAGTAGGAAATATTCCGGGAATGGCATGGGATCCAAGTGCAAAGCCAAATTTTGTGAAATCAATTGAAAATGAAAATGTTTATAGTATTACATTGAATGCCGTTCCGGCAGGAAAGTATCAATATAAAATTTTAGAGGATGCGGCAACCGAAGGATGGAATAAACCTTGGGCGCAAAATAGTGACAATTTGAGTTTGAACCTTAATGCACCGGCAGATGTCACATTATCTTTGGATAAAACAGATAAGGCAAAGGAAACTAAGGTAAATATCGCATATATAAAAGATCTTGTGGTAGAAGTACCTGCGCAGATTCAAAAAGGTGTTACGATGGAACTTCCGGTAACAGGAACTTATTATGGTGACGATGGAAATGTTCAGAATGGAGTGAGTGTTACATATACAGCAAAAACAGAGGGAATTACTTTAAATGGTAACGAAATTTTAGTTCCTTTATCTTATGAGGGAACGGAAGTGACAGTTGCAGCTGCTTATAATGGAATTGAAAAAGAGATAATAATTCCAGTGGTAGAGGTAGTTTATCATTACACCATTTATTATTACGATTTCGATGCAACACATATGTCAGAAAATGCATCTGATTTATGGATTTGGCAGAAATCCGGTGCGGGTGCAACAGCAGGAACTCTTTTCACTGCAAAGGAAAAACTTTCCGATGGAAATGAGTGGCTGCGTGCAGATGTGACACTCCCATATACCGACGTCCAGATAATTCCAAGATCTAAAGACGAGTGGAAATGGCAGGGAGATACGGTTTTATACAATAACAGCGCAACAGCCGAAAACGTCACACTCTACATTGTATCCAACAGCAATCAGGCGTACACAACACTTCCAGAATTGGTTAAGCCAAAATCACGCAGCATCATGATCGAGTACGACAGACCGGCAAAGGATTATGAGGGCTGGAACATTTACACCTGGAACAGTGGATTTGGCTCTGATGTATCTGTAGCATTTGCAGACATCAATGGCAAAATGGTTGCAAAAATACCGGTAAAAGATTCAAAAGCAGATCTTAAATTGTCTTTCTGTATGAGGCACAGCACGGCAGCTGATGAATGGGAGAGCAAAGACGGCGGAGATCATTATGTGACGATCCCGGCAGACCAGTCAGTGGTCAAAGCAGTGTTTACGCAGGGAGAGGGAATCACAGAGGTACTGCCATACAACGCAGGTTACGAGATGGATGGAGCGAATGACACGATCCATTTTTATTACAGAAACGATACGCTGGCAGCAGAAAACAATCTTGCTTCTTTAGATGGCAAAGTCAGTGTTGTTGTCAACGGACAGACCTGCCCGATGACTTATGATGCAGCAAACGACCGCTTTGGATACGATCTCACTGGCGTTTCCACTGGTGATTACTATTACTATTATGTGGTAGACGGCACCGGGGAATTAGATGCGTTTAACAGTGAAAAAGCTGATTACAGCGGAAAAGAATGCAGCGTATGCCATTTCAAAAAAGCCAATATGAGCGTAGCGGCTTCTTTATCACAGTATGCAATGGACTACAATGACAACAATGTGTTATCCGTAAAATTGACTGCAAAAGACGGAGAAGGTCTTGAAACATCTGAAATTGCTGCAATCACAGCCGATTTGAGTGAATTAGGATTAAACAGGGAATTTGCGATTGATCCGACACTCATGGAAGGAACAATCTCCTGCCTGAATACGGTAGCCGCAGGAGAAAAAACGATTCCTGTCACAGTGAAAGATATTTATGGAAATGTATATACAACAGCGACAAATGTTACCGTCACAGAGCGCAAAAAAAGTGCCGGAGATTTCGACTGGGATGAGGCAGTGATTTATTTTGCAGTGACAGACCGTTTCTTTGACGGAGATGCAAGCAACAATGATGCATACGGAGTTGGAGATTATAACACAGGCGAAAAAGGCGGATCCAGCTATCACGGTGGAGATTTTGCCGGATTAAACCAGAAACTGGATTATTTAAAAGATCTGGGTGTGAACACAATCTGGATCACTCCAATCGTAGAAAATATCACAGAAGATCAGCATGATAATAAGACAGATACCGCTACCTATGGCTATCATGGTTACTGGGCAAGCGATTTCACAAAGTTAAACAAACATCTTGGAACAGAGCAGCAGTTCAAAGCATTACTGGATGCCGCTCACAGCAAGGGAATGAAAATCATGGTGGACGTTGTGTTAAACCATGCAGGTTACGGTACAGAAAAATACTTCAACAGTATTTTAACAGATGCAGATGGAAACAGTATTTCCATGATCCGTGACTCCAACAACACGATCAGCGGTGATGATAAATATGATTCATTGTCAGATCTGCCTGATTTTGTGACAGAAAACAAAGCAGTGACAGACCAGCTTGTTACATGGCAGACCGAGTGGATGTCAAAATACAGTATTGACTATTATCGTGTGGATACTGTAAAACATGTAGAGACAACGACATGGGAAGCTTTCAAAAACTCGCTGACCAAAGTAAATCCTGATTTTAAAATGATAGGAGAGTATTCCGGTGCAGGATATGCCAATAATGCGGGAGAACTTGGAACCGGAAGCATGGATGCACTGTTAGATTTTGATTTCAATGATTTTGCACAGAAATTTGTAACCGGAGATATTTCTGGTGTGGAAAGTTCTTTACAGAAACGAAATGGTGCGATCAATAACACTGCTACAATGGGAAGCTTTTTGAGCAGTCATGATGAGGACAGCCTTCAGTATAAGCTTGTAAATGAGAGTAAACTCAGCGAAGAAGAAGCTTACAACCAGATGAAAGTGGCAGCAACACTTCAGATCACAGCAAAAGGCCAGCCGGTGCTCTATTATGGAGAGGAGATCGGACAGGGTGGAGCCAACAACTGGCCATACCAGACAAACCGTCGCGACTTTGACTGGACAGAGTTGGAAAAACAGAAAGCAGACAGCAACAGTATTTACAACCACTACAAGACAATGCTTGCAATCCGCAATGCGTACACCGATGTATTTGCAAGAGGAAACAGAAGCACAGTTGCAGTTTCCGACGCAGATGGCTATGAAGTGATCAGCAGAAGTTATGGAAATAGCACTTTATATGTAGGAATGAATGTGAAAGAGGCAGAGAAAGAAGTAGTGATCCCGGTAGCAGAGAGTGCTGGAACAGTTCTTACAAACCTTTATGACGGAAAAACTTACACAGTTTCTGCTGACCAGAACGTTTCTGTTACCATTCCAGCAGCAAAAGACGGCGGTACAATTGTTCTGACTGCGGAGAAAAAAACAGAACCGGCTCCGGATGAAAAACAGGATGATAAGAAGACAGATACAGCAGAGAGCAATGGAAATGCACAGTCTTCCGGAAACAACGCAAACCAGAGCACTTCTGCAAATAAGACAAATCCAAAACAGGAAGAACAGGCTGTAGCAGAAGTAACCGTGCAGGAGGAGAGTTTTGCAAATGTGATCGAGGCAGTGAATAAGGCAAAAACCGGAAGTAAAATCCGTGTAAACCTGTTAAAGACAACCAAAATCCCAGCAAATGTGTTCGAGAGTATCAAAGGAAAAGATATGAACGTAACCTTCAAGGTAAGTGATCAGGCCAGCTGGATCATCAATGGAAAAGATATCACCGGTAATGTGACAGCACCAATCGATCTTGGTCTGGTTGTGGGAACAAGTGATATTCCAAAACAGAAAGTGACAGCGCTGGCAGACGGAAATGAAACCATCCAGCTCTCCTTAAATTATGACGGAGTATTTGGCTTTGAGGGAATATTGAGACTTTCCGTTGGCAAGGACTACAGTGGAAAAATAGCAAATCTTTATTACTATAACGAGACAACCGGTAAGTTTGAGTATTATCAGGCAGTACAGGTAAAAGAAGATGGTACTGTAGACTTTAAGTTCTCACATGCATCCGATTATGTCATCGTCTTAAATGACACAGATATGAGCCAGACAACAGGCAGTGTGATCGCAAGTCCGAAGACATCGGATAACACACCGATCGCAGCAGCAGTGATATTATTACTGTTTGGCTGTGCGCTGATGGGAACCGCATACAGAAAAAATAAAAACTTCTAAATGAAATTCATAAGATGTCACTAAAAAAATATGCCGCACGAAAAAATACCTTTTCGTGCGGCATATTTTGTGTATGTGAAGGAAAAATTAATTTTCTTCCACGATCACCACGCCCCATGGTTCCAGCGGAAGCGTTTCCTGTTCCATTATTTTTCTGCCGGACAATAATTCCGTGCCGGAAAATCCTTTGCAGATGGCGGTCTGTTTTTCACCGGAATAATTGAAGTAAAATCGTACCCGTTTTCCAAAATCATTGACACCTTCCCGGATGATCAAAGGAAAGTGGCATTCCGGATGTGCTAAAAGTGTTTCCGGAAGCGAGGCAAAGTAATGAACCAGAACTTTTTCCAGAAGAGCACCGTCAAACATGCTGGAGAGATACAGTGCCGAACCTTTTCCAAACTGGTTGACTGTGGCAGCTGCATATTTTTTCCAGACCGGGTGATCGTAGAAAAAGAGCGGTGTGGCGGTATCACAGGTCACAAGATCCATCCAGTGCAGACATTTGCTGCTGTTTGTGCAGGATTCATCGGAACATGACGAGCCGGCATCGGAAGCCGCATTTTCATGACCGGAGCAGGATGGATGAGCCATAAAATCAGGCAGTGTTACCGAAACATCCACCGGGTAGGTATATTGGTCATAGTGGATACCAAGACATTCCTGTAAAATGTGAGGCTGTGTATCCGCATAAATTTTTAACTGTTCATCTGAAAAACTGGAACGGAACGTCGTGATCAGATGTCCGCCGTTTTTTACATAATCAGAAATTGCGGTGAGCAGATCTTCGGAAGCACTGTAAAGTGCAGGCACGATCAGGCACCCGTAGGAAGAAAAATCACGTTCCGCAGAGGAGATCATGTCGTACTCGATATTTAAATGGTACAGAGCATCGCCAAGCCAGCGGGCAACGGTGTTATAGCTGTAATTGCCGAGGTCTTTCAATGGGAAAAGACGCAGTCCGGTCAGGGAGTTATTGTCAAGCAGGATGGCAGCACGGTTTTTCTTTTGCAGGTTACTAAGGTGGGTGCCGATCCGCTTCCAGTCTGCACCGATGGATGCAGCCTCCCGGTAAGTCTCATTTTCGGAAAAATCGTGTGACAACACACCTTTCCAATAGCTCTCAATCGCATTGTGGATCGAGTGCCAGTGCCAGTACATGACACTGTTGGAGCCGTTTGCAATGTGGCTGTAGGCCTGAAGCCTGAGCTGCCCCGGATATGGAAGCCATGCGATATTTCCCTGAGCCTGTGTCTCTAAAACAAGATAATTGTCTTTCTTTAAGCTACGCGAGATGTTGCCGCAGAAGGTGATCTCTTCCCCGGTAAGAAGTGACTGGGAAGGATGATAAATGTCACATCCGGCAACGGTCATGCATCTGGCAGCTTCGTACTGGTTGACCTCCGGCTGATAGCCGATGGAATGGTCTGTCCAGTCGTAGTCAAAGTTCTGCGTGATGAACTGATCCGGGCGCTTGTATCCGGAAACAATCGCAGCCTGCCATGTTAAAAATCTGGTTACAAGCAGACGCTGGAATTTGGCAAATTCAGCGGCAAGGCTTTCATTGATCGTGCCACGCACATCCGGGAAATCTTCCCATGTGTTGACGCGGTTGCTCCAGTAGTCCAGTCCGAACTCGCGATTGAATTCATTGATATCCGGGTATTTTTCTTTTAAGTGACCGACAAACATTGCCTGGACACGCGGACCGGCAGTACCGTAGCTTTTGGTCTCATTGTCCAGCTGAAATCCGATGATATGCGGAACATCTTTGATATGTTCCATCATTGCGCGGATAATCCGCTCGCAGTGGAACAGATAGCCTGCGTGTGTGATATCCATATTCTGTCTTGCACCATAAATGTTCTGACCGTTATTGGTCAGGGCTAGAATATCCGGATATTTTTTTGCCAGCCATGCCGGGATGGCGTAGGTCGGCGTCCCGACAATGACAGAGATATGGTGGCGTGCAGCCGCCTCAAGCATTTTGTCGAGATGTGTGAAATCAAAAACGCCGTCTTCAGGCTCCATAGTACTCCATGTCGATTCTGCGATACGGATCGTGTTCATGCCTGCTTTTTCCATCATTTCCATGTCTTTTTCCACGCGGTCATATGGAAGGTATTCCGAGTAATAAGCTGCCCCGAAAAGTAAATGGTCTGTTTTCATATTGTCCCCCAAAAAATATTTTCATATTGACAATCAGTGTGATCTTCTATATTATCATCTGATAACGCAACCGATTGCGCAAATATATTATAGCATCAGGAAAAACAAATGTAAATCCGATGTTGATACGAAAAAACAGAATTGTTACCGGAACAGGGCATAAGTGAGCAGAAACAAAAAGATTGTTTGGAAAATATGTAAAAATGTCATTGCTTTTTTTCGGGAATAGGATGATAATAATATTGTTGCGCAAAGGATGCGCAGCATATCAGGGCAGGACAAAGTAACATTGTGGCAGGAGTGCGAGCGATGCAGGAAGCCACAGCACAATTCAGGGGAAGTAACTGCTTTGAGGAAAGAAGGGGTTTTATGGGGAATGAAGAGAAGAAAAATATAACGATCGCAGATGTGGCAGAAGCACTCGGTGTTTCAAAAACCACTGTCTCAAGAGCCATTTCAGGGAAGGGACGGATCGGGCAGGAGACGAGAGGCCGTGTATTAAAATATATTGAGGAGCATGACTATAAGCCAAACGTTATCGCCAAAGGGCTGGCGCAGTCAAAAACATATAATCTTTGTGTGGTCATGCCGGGAGAATATGATGTTGTGGATCTCACGTTCTTTCAGGAATGCTTATTCGGGATTCAGGAGATCGCCGGAATTATGGAGTATGATATCCTGCTTTCCATCTGTAAAAATAACGATATCTCCTCGCTGGAGCGTATTATCTCAAACCGTAAAGTAGATGGTGTGATCCTGATGAGGACGTTTGTGGAGGACCGGCAGATTGAGTATCTTCAGGAAAAAAAAGTACCATTTGTGACGATCGGTTCCTCCAATTATACAGGTGTGATCCAGATCGACCACAATCACAAAAGTGCGTGTAAAGAACTTACATCCATTATTTTAATGAAGGGAATGAAGCGTATTGCACTGATCGGCGGAGATGAGAACCATGTGGTCACACAGAGCCGTCTGCGGGGATTTCGGGAAGCTTATGAAAAAATGGGTGAGGTCATTGATCCGACAATGCTTTTTTTGAATCTTGATAATCATGTGGTGATCGACAAGATCGTGGAAGAGGTACTCGAGCGAAAGGCAGAATGTATTTTGTGTATGGACGATGCGGTGTGCAGCAGGGTATTGAAAAAGCTGCGTGAAAAGAATGTCAAGGTTCCAAAAGATATCCGTGTGGCATCTTTTTATAACAGCTCCGTACTGGAAAATAATGTGCCGTCCATTACATCACTTTCTTTTGATGCGAAAGAGCTTGGCATGGTTGCATGTAAAACGGTATTGGATGTGATCGAGGGTGCGGAAGTGGAGACAAGAACATTGCTTCCATACGAAGTTGTCCTTAAGGAGTCTACAAAATAAAATGAGAGAACGCAGGTTTATTTTGCGTGAAAGAAAACGCAGATTCTGTAGTGCTTTTATAGGTTGTGAAGGGCAGATATAAGCGTCCTCTCACAAGTTGTGATTTTATAGGTTTATGAA
>OGZH01001470.1_pt1 | contig 14577 bp, 15 predicted proteins | sample 1576741 | NCBI WGS metagenome assembly OGZH01 (sample SAMEA3541560, study PRJEB24748) | human gut metagenome | biome: human gut; feature: human-associated habitat; material: faeces | place: China | collected 2012 | reverse complement strand
GAACTCTTTTGTCAGATCGTTATAAATCTTCGGTGGCGGCCCCAAAAACGGCATAAAGGCCGCTGTGGTGGGCTCCGGCCCGGCAGGCCTGACCATTGCTGTGCTGCTGGCGCGCTGGGGCTACGATGTGACCATCTTTGACGCCCGGGATAAGATCGGCGGCGTGATGCGCTACGGCATCCCCAACTACCGCCTGCCGGACAGCGTGCTGGACGATTTCCAGTACCGCCATCTGGAGCTGAAGGGCATCAAGGTGCGGCCCAACACCACCATCGGCAAGACCATCACCATCGATGATCTGTTCCGCGACGGCTACAAGAGCGTGTTCATCGGTGCCGGTCTGTGGAAGGCCAACGCCATGCATATCAAGGGTGAGACGCTGGGAAATGTAGCCTTTGGCATCGATTATCTGGCAAACTCCAAGGCGTTCCGTCTGGGCAGCGATGTTGCGGTGATCGGCGTGGGCAACTCTGCCATGGACTGCGCCCGCACCGCCATCCGCAACGGTGCCCGCCATGTCACCTGCTATGCTCGCCGGGACGAGAGCTGCATCAGCGCCTCTGAGTACGAGGTCAGCTATGCCAAGCTCGAGGGCGTGGGCTTCCGCTTCTGCAAGGCCCCGGTGGAGATCCGGGAAAACGGCCTGATCTGCCGCGACACGGTCAAGAACGAAGAGGGCAAGTTCGTGCAGGTGGAGGGCAGCGAGACCTTCTACCCCCACACCGGTGTCATCGTCTCGGTGAGCCAGGGCTCGGAGAGCAACCTCGTCAAGACCACCACCGGCATCGAGATCAACCAGAAGGGCCTGCTGACCGTCAGCGAGGACGGCAGCACCACCCGCGAGGGCGTGTTTGCCGGCGGCGATGCCGTTATGGGTGCCCGTACCGTGGTCGAGGCCGTGGCCATTGCCAAGCAGGTGGCCGAATCCATGGACAAGTACATGAAGAGCCTGCCTGCAGATACGACCCCCGATCCCTACGCCGACATCCCCACCTTCCAGACCCCCACCTCAGACGTTCTGGGCAAACAGGAAGTCAAATAATGCTTTTCCCGCCCGGCTGGTCTGTCCCGCCGGGCGTTTTATTTCTCATCGGTTTCCATTTGATTTCCAATTTGTAAATTTTGCATCCATTTATCCATCTTTACCGTTTCTTAGTTGACCCTTTTTTCCGCTTTTCGGTATACTATTCATATATCCGCATGTGTTTTGTACACTGCGGAAATATTTTCTCGAAAGGTCGGTGGACATTATTCTCAAGGCATCCATCCCCAAACTGCGGGAAAAATTATTGGAAGCGCTTCAGGCGGTGCTGCCCATCGTGGCCATCGTGCTGGTGCTCTGCTTCTCCATTGCTCCCGTCTCCCCCAGCATCCTGCTCTGCTTCCTGCTGGGCGCGGCTATGATCATTGTGGGCATCATGTTCTTTACGCTGGGCGCGGAGATGAGCATGAGCCCCATGGGCGAGCGGGTGGGCGCAATGCTCACCAAAAGCCGGAGCGTACCGCTCATCATCGGTGTCGGCTTTCTGCTGGGCTTCCTCATCACCATCTCGGAGCCCGACTTACAGGTATTGGCCAATCAGGTGCCCTCCATCCCCAACATGACCCTCATCCTCTCAGTGGCGGCAGGCGTGGGGTTGTTCCTCGTGGTCGCCTTCCTGCGCATGCTGCTGGGCATTGCCCTGCCCAAGCTGCTGGTGGTGTTCTACGGGCTCATCTTTGTGCTGGCCGCCTTTGTGCCAAAGGAATTTCTTTCCGTGGCCTTTGATTCCGGCGGCGTGACCACCGGCCCCATCACCGTTCCATTCATCATGGCGCTGGGTGTCGGCGTGGCCGCTATCCGTTCCGACCGCCATGCTGCGGACGACAGCTTTGGTCTGGTGGCGCTCTGCTCCATCGGCCCCATTCTGGCGGTGCTCATTCTGGGCATTGCGTTCCAGGCCAGCGACAGCACCTACGTTCCGCCCATCCTGCCCAACGTCAGCGATTCCGTGGAGCTGTGGCAGCTCTTCCACGAGGGCCTGCCCACCTACATCAAGGAGATCGCCACCTCCCTGCTGCCCATCATCGCCATGTTCGGCGTGTTCCAGCTGGCGGCCCTCAAACTCGACCGGCGGACGCTGGGCCGCATCGGCGTGGGCCTGGCCTATACTTATATCGGTCTTGTGCTATTCCTCGCAGGCGCAAACATCGGCTTTATGCCAGCCGGTAATTATCTGGGTCAGGTGCTGGCAGGCCAGAGCTTCCGCTGGCTGCTGGTGCCCATCGGGATGCTCATCGGCTACTTCATCGTCAAGGCCGAGCCCGCCGTCTATGTACTGAACAAGCAGGTCGAGGAAGTGACCGACGGTGCCATCTCCGCCAGTACCATGGGCGCAGCCCTCTCGGCAGGCGTTTCCCTCTCGGTGGGTCTTGCCATGGTGCGGGTGCTCACCGGCATCTCCATCCTGTGGTTCCTCATCCCGGGCTATGCCTTTGCCATTGGCATCTCCTTCGTGGTGCCCAAGCTCTACACCGCCATCGCCTTTGACGCGGGCGGCGTTGCTTCCGGCCCCATGACGGCCACCTTCCTGCTGCCGCTGGCACAGGGTGCCTGTGTGGCCGTGGGCGGCAATATCGTCACCGATGCCTTCGGCGTGGTGGCCATGGTCGCCATGACCCCCCTCATCACGGTGCAGCTCATGGGTCTGATGGCCCAGCTCAAGCAGCGCCGGGCCCGGCAGGCACAGCCTGTGCCCGCCGCCGCGCTGGCCTTTGCCGACCTGCCGGATGATGCCATCATCGAGCTGTAAGGAGGTCCTGCTGTGAATACTTTATACTGGCTCATCACCATCACCGACCGCCACTCCACCGATGCCTTTCTGGCCCTTTACGAGGAGCACGGCATCACGGTCAGCCTGCGCACGGTGGGTGCAGGCACGGCGGTGCGGGAGACCCTTTCCACCCTGGGGCTGGAGCAGACCGAAAAGGCCGTGCTCTTTGCCATGATCACCGCCGAGACCTGGCCCGGCCTGCAAAAAGACCTGCGCCGCAAAATGCGCATCGATGTGCCGGGCACCGGCATCGCGTTCATCATCCCGGTCAGCAGCATCGGCGGCAAGCGGGCGCTGCAATTCCTGACCGAACACCAGACCTTTGCACTGAAGGAGGAAAGCACCTTGAAGGATACCCGCTATGAGCTGCTGCTCGTCATTGCCAATCAGGGCCACACCGGCTCCATCATGGACACGGCCCGCGCCGCCGGAGCTGGCGGCGGCACCGTCATCCACGCAAAGGGCACCGGCATGGAGGGTGCCGCCCACTTTATGGGGGTGGAGCTGGTCAACGAGAAGGAGCTGGTGCTCATCGTGTCCCGCACCACCCTGAAAAACCAGATCATGCAGGCCATCATGCAGGGGGCAGGCCCCAAGGCGGGAGCCATCGTGTTCTCCCTGCCCGTGACCGATACGGCGGGTCTGCGGCTGCTGGACGAGGAGTAACGTCCTCGCCCTCTCAGGCGCTTCGCGCCAGCTCCCCCAAAGGGGGAGCCCTTGGCAGCCACATCAATTCCGCTGTTCTGATGGGAAGCAACCGCATCGGGTGGATTTTCTTGAAGTTTTCCTGTATTATAAGGATAGTATGGGAGGTACTGCTATGAAATCTACTCGTCGCTGGCAGCAGCTTTTGCTGAACAGTCTGGCTATCATCCTGGGCAACGCACTGTATTCGCTGGCGGTGGCCCTGTTTCTGGAGCCCGCCGGGCTCATCACGGGCGGTGCCACCGGCATCGCGCTGGCCTTCGGGCGGCTGACGGGGCTCTCCGTCTCCGGTTTCCTCTTCCTCTTCAACATGTCCATGCTGGTGTGGGGCTGGGCGGTGCTGGGCAAGAAGTTCGCACTGAACACCCTTGCCAGCAGCGTGCTGAGCCCCGCCTTTCTGGGGCTGTTTGAGCGGCTGCTGGACGGCCGGGTGCTGACTGAGGATATCTTCCTCTGCACCATCTTCTCGGGTCTGGGCATCGGCGTTGCGCTGGGCATGGTCATCCGGGCGGGCGCTTCCACAGGCGGCATGGATATCCCTCCGCTGGTGCTGCAGAAATGGTTCCGCTGGCCGGTGTCCATCACCATGATGCTCTTTGATATCGCCATCCTGCTGGTGCAGGCAGCGTTCAGCCAGCCGGAGCAGGTGCTCTACGGCATCGTGCTGGTCATCACCCACACCATCGTCATGGACAAGATGCTGATGCTGGGCGACAGCCGCACCGAGGTCAAGATCATCAGCACCCGGTCGGATGAGATCCGCGCCGCCATTCTGGCCGAGATCGACCGCGGCGTGACCGTGCTCCACGGCGAGGGCGGCTACACCGGCGAGCCCAGCGAGGTGCTGCTCAGCGTCATCTCCAACCGGGAGCTGCCCCGGCTGGAAAAGCTGGTCCATTCCATCGACCCCGCCTGTTTCCTCATCGTCAGCCGCGTGACCGAAGTCAGCGGCCGGGGCTTCTCGATGGAAAAGGAATACCAGTAAATCTCCTTGACAGTGTTTCTGCTATCTGCTATATTGATATCGGAATAACAAAGTCGATTTTGGGCTTTCGCACAGGGACCCCCCTGCCTTTTGGGGTTATCTGTACGAAGGCCCGTTTTACTACAGGAAAAAGGAGCCAACTATGAAAATCACTCAGATCCCCATGGGGACCCACAATGCCCAGCTGACCTGCTACCTGCAGGATCCCTGCACCGAAATGCCTGCTCTGGATCGCTGCCCTGCGATCCTGATCTTTCCGGGCGGAGCCTATGCCTTCTGCTCAGACCGGGAAGCCGATCCTGTAGCACTGGCCTTCCTGAACGCAGGCTACAATGCCTTTGTGCTGCGGTACAGCGTCTCCCAGAACTGTCCGGTGGAGGAGGTCTATACCAATGCCTTTGCCGAAGCGCAGGAGGCCATGGACTACCTGCATCAGAACGCAGGTGACCTGCACATCGACCCGGAGCAGATCGCCGTGGTAGGCTTCTCTGCCGGCGGGCATCTTGCCGCCTCGGTGGGCACCATGGGCCGGGTCCGTCCTGCGGCCATGCTGCTGGGCTACGCTGTGTTCAGCGTCCCGGGCAAGGCGTTGGGCATGGAGCTGCCGGACCTGCTGCAGCAGGTGGATGACCAGACTCCCCCTGCCTTCCTTTTTGCCACTCAGGGCGACCATCTGGTGCCCGCCACGCAGTCCCTGCAGTTTGCCACCCTGCTGGCAGAGCGGAAGATCCCCTATGAGATGCATATCTTTGCTTACGGCGACCACGGCTTCTCCACCGGCAGTCGCCACATTGCCAATCCCCAAAACCCGGAAAACCCGGAATCCGCAGTGTGGCAGGGCATGGCACTCGGCTTCCTGAACCACATTTTCAACCACGACGTGCTGGTGCCTGCCCCGGAGGAAATCAAGGAATTCTGTCTTGATATGAAGATCGGCACCCTGCTGGACACTCCTCAGTCCGCTGCCCTGATCCAGCAGCTGCTGCCGGAGCTGGCCCAATATGTGCAGCAGGAGCCCGGCTCCCGGGGCATTTCGGTGAACGACCTGCAATTCTACAGCAACAAAATGTTCGATGAAGAAAAGCTGGCCGCACTGAACGAAGCTCTGGTAAAACTGAATTGAGGTAACACCACATGGAACGCTCTGAACTTCTTGCGCGGCTGGGATTTGCACCGCCGGAGGCCTGCCGGGTGCGGGTCATCATTGACACCGATGCAAAAAACGAAGGCGATGATAACTTTGCCATCCTGCACCATCTGCTCACTCCGCAATTTGATGTGCGTGGTATCTGTGCCACCCATTTCGAGGTCAAAACCACCCAAAGGGGTCTGCCGCCCCACAGCATGGAGCGCAGTTACCAGGAGGTATGCCGCCTGCTGAACGCCGCACACATCGACGATGTTCCTGTTCTTCATGGTTGTACTGCCCCTCTCGCCTCCCCGGAGGATGCTCCCGACTGTGAAGCCGTCGAGTTTCTGATCCAGGAGGCTCTGCGGGATGACCCGGCTCCCCTGTACATTGCGGCCCAGGGCGCTATGACAAACATTGCCGCCGCCCTGAACCGTGCCCCGGAGATCGCGTCCCGCATGACGGTGCTCTGGAACGGCGGCGGCCCCTATCCCGCCGGACGACCGGAATTCAATGTTCAGCAAGACCCCATCGCCTGCCGTGTCCTGTTGGACAGCGCTGTCACGGTCTGGCAGATCCCACAGGATGTCTACGCCAGATTCGAGGTATCCCTTTCCGAATTGGCGCTTCGGGTACGGCCCTGCGGCGAAGTGGGAGCCTATCTATTTCGGCAGTTGATGGACGAGTACCCCTCCGAATACGATCCCCGCTTTCCTCTGCGCACCGGGGGCAATTGGACTTTGGGCGACAACACTACCGCCGCCGTCCTGCTGGAGAATGGATTCCGGGGGCACTGGACACTCCGCCCGGCCCCTGTGCTCCTGCCCAGCCTGACCTATGCTGAAGCTCCTGACCGCAAAACCATCCGTGTCTATCACGATCTGGATGTTCGTTTTGCACTGGAAGATTTTTATTCCAAGCTGGCGCTGTGCTACCCCAGATAAGGATCATACAAAACAACAGCCCCCTCGGGCCCATAAGCCTGAGGGGGCTGTTGCTCTGTAATTCAGCTGTTACAGCAGCGGTGCAATGACCTTGAGCAGCATTCCGGCGGCACGGAGCAGATAATGCTTCTGCCAGATGCTGGCCGAGGTATTTTCCACCGTGCGGCACTGTTCCAGCGTGTGCTGGAAATCCTGCTCAATGTCCCGGATACAGGGAGCATCCGCCATCCAGACGGCATCCTCAAAGTGATGGTACAGGCTGCGGTAGTCCAGATTGATGGTGCCCACCACTGCTTCCCTGCCGTCCACCACGAACACCTTGGCATGGACAAAGCCGGGGCTCCATTCGCTGATCTTCACACCCGAATCCAGCAGGGCCGAATAGTGGCTCTTTGCCAGTGCGTAGGGGAACTGCTTGTCCGGCTTTCCGGGCAGGATCAGGTGGACATCCACGCCCCGTTCAGCGGCAAATTTCAGGGCGGTCTCCAGTTCGCCGTCCAGGATAAGGTAGGGGGTCATAATGTGGATGTAATCCCTGGCCCGGTTGAGCAGGTCGATATAGACCATCTCGCCCACCCGCTCGCCGTCCAGCGGACAATCCCCGTAGGGAGCCGCCACGCCCTTTGCATTTTCCGGCACCGGAATGGGCCGGGTCAGGAACTGCTCATATTCCGGCTCCTTCAGGATGCCCCACATCTGCAGAAACTGAGCCGTCAGCGAACGGACCGCCTCGCCCTCCAGCATCACGGCGGCATCCTTCCAACGGCCATGCTTCTGGATGTGGTTGATGTACTCGTCGGCAAGATTCACGCCGCCGGTAAAGCCGATCCGCCCGTCAATGACAAGAATTTTCCGGTGGTCGCGGTAATTGTAATGGGTGGAGACGAACGGCTGCACCGGGCTGAACACCTTGCACTGGATGTTCAGCTTCTCCAGCAGCCGGGGGTAATTGCGGGGCAGGGTGGAGAACTCACAGGTACCGTCGTACATCACCCGGACATCCACGCCCTGCAGCGCCTTGCGGGCCAGCACTTCCAGGATCTTGCCCCACATCAGGCCCTCGTCGATGATGAAATACTCCACAAAGATATATTCTTCTGCCGTTTCCAGCTGGCGCAGCAGTTCCTCAAACTTTGCCTCGCCGCCGGGGAAGTAGGTCATGGCGGTGTTCTGGTACACCGGAAAGCCGCCGCCCCGCCCGTACAGATACTTTGCCAGCGAGGCCGCACCGGGTTCAAGCGCTTTCAGCTGCTCCACGGCCTTTTGGCTCTGCGGCAGCCAGCCGCGCAGCTGGTCCTCCAGCTCCAGCAGCCGCTTGCGCAGGATGTTGTGCCCGAAATTGCTCTTGACATAGAAGAACATCGGAATGCCCACCACCGGTGCGATGGCAACCACCACCATCCAGGTGATCTTGGCGCTGTTGTCCATCTTGCTATTGAGCAGGTAGATGACCATGGCCGATGTAACGACCACGCTGCCGCCGAAGTAATGGGGCCACAGGTTGCCGAACCACCGGAAGATGCTGAACAACAGCCCCACCTGCAGCAGCAGCAGGATCAGCACCAGGCCAAAGCGGCTGAAGATGGCGTGGATCACGCCCTTCTGCCCCTTTCTCAGCAGCCGCAGGCCGCCGTCCTCAAACTGATGAACATAGCCCTTGACGTTCTGTTTCAGTTTCTCTGTTTTCATGTTCCGCCTTTCTTATTTCCGCCGCAGGGTCACCGCATAGGAGTCCTGTGCCGCGTGGCAGCGCTCCACCAGCTCCTTGGGCCGGGCGCAGACCCCGTGGTCATGCCACGGGTCATTGAACCAGTAGTTTTCCTCATCGTAGCCCACCAGCAGCAGGCAGTGCTCGTGGCACTTCCAGCCAAAGTCGGTGCCATCGGCCAGCAGCCAGTGGTCCTGCTCCTCGGGCACCGGGGTAAAATCCAGCGTTGCCCAGAACACCACCGGCATTCCCTCGTCAATGAACCGGCACAGCTGCGCTGCGGTCTCACCGCTCACGTCCAGCACCTCGAACCGGTCCGCCGCCCCTTCATGCTCCAACGCGCTCTGCAAGGCCTGCACGATGCAGGGGGCATAGCAGCCGTACCCGGTGTGGTCGTGGGGGTCGCCGGGGTAGACGAACATCGGGTCAGGCCCGTAGAGCCTGCCCTCCTGTTCCCAGTAGGGGGCGTGGGGCAGGTCGCGCTCAATGAACACATCCGGGTCAATGGGAATGCCCACGGCCTGCAGCAGCATCACGCTGCTGATGCTCTCGCAGCCGTTCACCCAGCGGGCAGTCTGGTCGATATACGGGGCCGGAACGATCTTTTTCATCAATTTTCCTCTTACTCTGTCAAAAACAGTGGTTTTGTGATATCATAAGCAGTGAGAAACAGGGGTGTTCCCCAACAATATACCTATTATAGCTTATTCTGACCGATTTTTCTACCGGAATCGGCAGGCGGGAGGATTTTGGGATATGAACAATCTGATTATCGGCATCGCAGGCGGCTCGGGCAGCGGCAAGAACACGCTGGCTTACCGGCTCAAGGAGCGGTTCGGGGAGGACGAGGTGCGTCTGATCTCCCACGACAGCTACTACAAGCGCCACGATGAACTGCCTTTTGCAGAGCGCTGCAAGCTGAACTATGACCACCCGGACGCGTTCGACAACGACCTGCTCATCCAGCACCTGAAGGAGCTGAAAGCGGGCCGCGCCATCGACTGCCCCGTGTACGATTACGCCAACCACAACCGCAGCAGCGAGGTGCAGCATATCGAGCCTGCCCCCGTCCTCATCGTGGAGGGCATTCTGCCCCTGGCTGAGCCGGAGCTGTGCAGCCTGTTCGATTACAAGATCTATGTGGACACCGACGCGGACGAGCGGATCCTCCGCCGCATCCTGCGGGATGTCAAGGAGCGGGGCCGCTCTCTGGACAGCGTCATCGCCCAGTACCGCGCCACCGTCAAGCCCATGCACGAGGCTTTTGTGGAGCCCAGCAAGCGCAACGCCGATATCATCATCCCCAATGGCGGCGAAAACGGCCCCGCCATCGAAATGCTGGTCCACCATATCCGCAGCCTGATCCAGAAGGCAAATCTGCGCTGAACTTTCACCGCAGTTCCGTATGATACCAAAAAAGGGGTGGTTCCCGACCGGGAACCACCCCTTTTTATGATTCTGCAGATCCTGCTCAGACCCCGCAGCTCTCACCGCTGCAATGGTCACAGTCTTCTTCCAGCTTGCCCACAATGGGTTCCGGATCGATGCCCTGACGGCGGTAGTAGTCAGACAGGGCAGCTTTCACGGCCTGCTCTGCCAGAACGGAGCAGTGCACCTTGATGGGGGGCAGACCTTCCAGAGCTTCCACAACGGCCTTGTTGGTCAGCTTCAGGGCCTCGTCAATGGTCTTGCCCTTGATGAGGTCGGTGGCCATACTGCTGGTGGCAATGGCGGCACCGCAGCCAAAGGTCAGGAACTTGACATCAACGATCACGTTGTTCTCGATCTTCAGGTACATGCGCATGATATCGCCGCACTTGGGGTTGCCGACCTCACCCACGCCGTTTGCATCGGGGATCTCGCCGACATTGTGCGGGTTTGCGAAATGCTCCATGACCTTTGCGCTATACATACTTGCCATCTTAGTTTTCTCCCTTCAGGCTGAAATGACGGGCGGTGTTCTGGCCCTGCAGCCACATACAACTCATAGCACGGCGGCGGGGAATGACCTCCTCCAGCACGTCGCACAGATATTTTGCTTCCTCCATGGTATTCTGCGGGCCAAAGGTGAACCGCATGGAACCGTGGCCGATCTCCTCTGGCACGCCGATGCTCAGCAGAACATGGCTGGGGTCCAGGCTGTCGGAGTTGCAGGCAGAGCCGGTGGATGCGCAGATGTTGTGCATATCCAGATCCAGCAGGATGGTCTCGCCCTCCAGGCCCGGGAAGCTGATGTTCACATTGCCAGGCAGACGGTGCTCCAGGCCGCCGTTCAGGCGGGCCTCGGGGATGTTCTTGAGCACGCGGTCGATGACGTAATCACGCAACTCTTTCTCGTGGGCCATCCGCTCGTCCAGATGGGCGACGGCCATTTCCAGGGCCTTGCCCATACCGGCGATACCGGCCACGTTCTCGGTGCCGGCGCGGTGGCGGGCCTCCTGGCTGCCGCCGTCGATCAGGTTCTGGGGCCAGATGCCCTTGCGGCAGTACAGTGCGCCCATGCCCTTGGGGCCATTGAACTTGTGGGCGCTCATGGACAGCATATCCACGCCCAGCTCCTTGACATCCACGGGAATGCTGCCAACGGCCTGCACCGCATCGGTGTGCATCCACACGCCATGCTTGTGGGCGATCTCCGCAATTTCCTTGATGGGCTGGATGGTGCCGATCTCGTTGTTGGCCATCATAATGCTGACCAGCGCGGTATCGGGACGGATGGCAGCCTCCACATCCTCGGGGCGGATATAACCTTCCGGGGTGGGCTTGATATAAGTGACCTCAAAGCCCATGCGCTCCAGCGCAGCCATGCTGTGCATGATGGCATGGTGCTCAAAAGCACTGGTGATGAGGTGCTTCTTGTTCTGGCGGGCCTTGGTGAAGGCAGTGCCCTTCACGGCCCAGTTGTCGGCCTCAGAGCCGCAGCCGGTAAAGAAGATCTCTGCCGGGGAAGCATTGATGGCCTTTGCCACCTGGGCGCGGCCGGTATCCACAAACTCCTTGGCTTCGTAGCCGATGCTGTAATGGCTGCTGGGGTTGCCGCAGGCTCCGCTCAGGGCCTCGACCATAACAGCCAGTGCTTCAGGGGCGCAGGCAGTTGTTGCGGCATTGTCGAGATAAACCACTTTCTCGCTGATTTCCATAGGAAGAATCCTTTCTAAGCACAATACAGATATCTTTCCGTATTGCCGGGCTTCGGCCCGGTCTCAATACTCTTTGACGCTGACAGTATACCATATCATTCCCTAGTAGGTCAATAGGAATACTCTGATTTCATCATTTCGTAAGATTCTTTGCAAAATCAGCGGCCTTTTCCGGCCAGCTTTCCCAGAACCACCTTCCATTTGGGGTAGCCCCAGCGCCGATCTTCGGCAAAATCGTCGGCCAGCTTCCAGGGGAAGGTGCCGCCATCGAAGTACAGATTGCCCGCTTCGTCCACACGATCCAGCTTTTTGGGCAGGTACTCCTCATCATAATAGCTCTTGCGCTTATCCGGCAGGGCCCAGTGCAGGGTGCCGTCGGCATCCATGCCGGAAGCCCACACACCGAACACAAAGGTCGCCGCCTCGCCGTAGCAGTGCTGCTCAAAGCGGATGGCACCATCATAATAGAATTTGATGACCTCCAGCGTACCGGATTCCTTTTTGCCGTCCCGGCCCAGCGTGGGGCGGTAGTCCTGCTGATACCGGCAGCCGCAATGGGCTCCGGCAAACTTTTTCGGGTCGAACGCCATAAGTGCACATCCTTTCTTTTGCACAAAACTCCCTCCGTCATCGCTGTGCGCTGCCGCATCCCTCTAGGAGGGAGGCTTACCGCACGGACAGGCCCCATCTCAGAGGGGGCTGTCTGCGAAGCAGACTGGGGGAGTTTCCTTTAAAAATGCCCCTCAAAATCGCCCTCGATCTCATACGGCCAGCTCAGGATGCCGCCGAGATCACGCAGGCGGGTGTAGCCCTGCGCCTCCAGCTTCTGTGCGGCATCGGCGCTGCGGCGGCCGGTGCGGCAGTAGATCAGCCACTGGGCGTTTTTGTCCGGCATGACCTCCTCCGCACGGGTCAGCACGTCACCCAGGGGCAGCAGCTTTGCGCCGGGGATATGCCCCACGGCAAATTCGTCCGGCTCCCGGACATCCACGGCCTGCGCCTTGCCTGCATCCAGCAGGCGGATGGCTTCGGCCGGGGTGATCTTCTCTACCATTGTCTCATCTCCAAGTTCCGATAATTTCTCTATTATATGATAACAGACGTTTTTTGTTTCGGCAAGAGAAACCGGCGTTTTCGCTTTGCAAAACCTGCACCGCGTGGTATACTAAGGGGAGAAGCAAGGAGAGTAGACCATGAAATTTTCCACAAAGAGCCGCTACGCCCTGCGGCTGATGGCCGAGCTGGCCCGCTACGCACCGGGCACCACCGTCTCCCTGAAGGAGATCAGCGAGCGGCAGAACCTGAGCCTGAAATATCTGGAACAGATCGTCACCCCGCTGGCCCGGGTGGGGCTTGTGAAAAGTGAGCGCGGCAGCCAGGGCGGCTACCGGCTGACCAAGGCCCCCGCCGACTACACCGCCGGTGAGATCCTGCGCGCCATTGAGGGCAGCGTGGCCCCCATCCCCTGCCTTGGCAGCGAGACCAACGAGTGCCCCATGTCCGAGCAGTGCTTCACCCTGCCGTTCTGGGCCGGGCTGGACGAGGTCATCAACCAGTACATCGACAGCGTCACTTTGGAGCAGCTGGCCCAGAGCCTGCCCGCCGCCAAGGACGGCTGCTGCGGCTGCAACACCAAGATCTGAAAATTTATGCTTGACATTTTGCGCCGAATCTTATATAATAAGCAGGCATTCAGCGAATGCAGCATAGATTTAGGGGTATAGCTCAGTTGGTAGAGCAGCGGTCTCCAAAACCGCGTGCCGTGAGTTCGAGACTTACTACCCCTGCCACAAACGCACAGGTTCTTCGGAGCCTGTGCGTTTTGTTTTTGCGATGTTTTTGCGTTTTAGAATTGGCTCCGCTTCGCTCTGCCAATATCAGAGGTATTCTTATTTTATATTTGCAATTCTGGCAGGGCTGCGGCCCTGCCGGAATTGCTTTTTCACGGAAGGGACACCATGATGAAGCTAAACCTACAGGCTTAGAAGAAATCACTATTAATCGCATTAATAAATTATTTGGCAGTGAACATGCAGTTATTCGCTTAGAAAGTATAGCAGCTGCTTCTCGCGTTGTTTTTTATAGTTTAGCTAAAAAAGGCGATACTATATTATCTTTAGATAATAGAAAAAGCGACCATTGTAATAGTAAAAATTTAGAATTTAATTTTGTGAGATTTAGTATTGACCCTAAAACACAATTATTAAATCTAGATAGAGTTGAACAAATAGCCAAAGAACATAAACCTAAAGTGATAATTTTTTCACCAGTTAATTATCCAAGAGTTATAGATTATGAAAGATTAGCTAAAATTGCACATGATATAGGTGCTTATATGTGGTTTGATATTTGTCAAAATGTAGGTCTTGTAGCAACAGGGCAAATACCTTCACCAGTACCTTATGCAGATGTAGTAACTTTTTCAACACATGATTCTTTAAGAGGACCACAAAGTTCAGTAATTTTATGTAAAAAAGAATTAGCTGATATCATTGATAAAACAGTTATCACTACAGGACATTTTTCTTTGAAAAAAAATATTTTAGCTAGTTTAGCTGTTATATTTAAAGAAGCGACTACAGAAAAATTCAAACAGTATACTAAACAAGTTGTATTAAATGCGAAAGCACTTCAAAAAGGACTAGAAGAAGAAGGCATTACAATTTTATGTAAAGGAACTGATACAAATTTAGTTTTAGTGAACCTTACTAAATTATGTATTAGCTGTAAAAAAGCTCATAATGCTTTACAAAGTGCAGGTTTTATCGTAAAACCAACCGTATTATCTACTTGTGATGAAAATCTTAATTTTGAAATCTTGAGATTATCTAGTTTGATTTTAACAACTAGAGGGCTTAAAGAAGTGCAGATGGAACACATTGGTAAAATGATGGCTAAGGTATTGAAAAATATTGATGATATGGCAATTATTGAAGAAGTAAGACAAGAAGCAGTAGATATTGCTATGGAATGTCCATTATTTTCTGATGAATGGTTAGCGTTTAAAGATGTATTAAATCCTCTTTATAGTGCAAAAGATATAAATATATCTCATGAATTAGCAGCTGAAAGAAAAATGGCTGTAATGAAAAAATTATTTAGTTTCATGAAAAAATAATATCTATTTAGTATAAAATTTATTTATAGATATTT
>OGZH01001466.1_pt1 | contig 14603 bp, 13 predicted proteins | sample 1576741 | NCBI WGS metagenome assembly OGZH01 (sample SAMEA3541560, study PRJEB24748) | human gut metagenome | biome: human gut; feature: human-associated habitat; material: faeces | place: China | collected 2012 | reverse complement strand
AGGACTTATCCGCATAGGGCAGGCGGAACATATCCTGCACGGAAAAGTGCAGCTTGGCAGAGTGGTTATCACGCTTGGCCTCGGCAATCATCTCCGCGGAGGCATCCGTCGCCTCGATGTGCGCTGCCGCGTTCACAATGTGCTTTGCAATCAGTCCCGTGCCGGTCGCCAGCTCCAGCACCGTTTTGGCTTTCACCACCGGTCGGATCAGCTTATACATCTCTTCGTATGCCGCCCGATCCTTTCGCATAAAGCGGTCGTAACGACCGGCATTTTTGTCCCAGAAGGTCTTTCGTTCTTTCATAGCCGTTGCCCTTATCTCTTCTTTATTTTTTGCCGCATTGTGCCTCTCGGAAAGGATTCAAAGTGCCACTAAATTTTCCCGTGCAGGCATCTGTCCCGCCGCTCTCTGGCGTATTCCAGCAGTGCATTGCACGCCGGACAAAGCGCCTCGCCCCTTGTCCCATGCACGCCCCAACAATACCGGCGCACCATGAGGGTAACGGTTTCGATCTCCTTTTCCTTGTTCAAGTTCTGAAGTCCTTTCTGTTTTATACATGGTTAGTTAATTCTAACCATCTGGTGGAAGAAAAGGCAGGCCACCTGTATGCAGTCTGCCTTTTGCCTGATGCGAAAGCCCGCAGACGCGCGGGGCTTACAGCACCAGCGAGGGCGCGGTGTAGACCCGTGCCTTCAGCTCGCTGTTTAGCATATACAGCCCCTTGCTGTCACCGCCGAACAGCTCCATCTTGGTAATGAGGTCGGCGGCGTTCTTCTCCTCCTCGCCCTGTTCCTTGATGAACCAGTCCAGCATCTGCATGGCGCGGAAGTCTTTTACCTCGTATGCGGCGGCGTAGATGGCATCGATGCTGGCGGTGACCAGCTTCTCGTGCTCCAGTGCCTTTTTCAGCGGGGTCATGTGATCGACTCGCTCCCACTCCGGCTTTGCGATAGCCTCAAAGGTGACGCCCTCGCCGTTATTCTGCAAATACTGATAAAACAGCATGGCGTGATCCCGTTCCTCCTGCGCCTGTACCCGGTACCAGTTCTCAAAGCCGTCCAGTCCGACGGCGGCGTAGTAGTTGGCAAAGTCCAGATACAGATAGGCGGAGTAGAACTCCTTATTGATCTGCTCGTTGAGCAGCTTAGATACGTTTGCGTTCATAATACTTCTCCTCCATAAGATTGTCTTTTTCCTGCTCCCGGCAGGGGGGGGCAGATATACCGTACCCAGAGCGATGCTGGGATGCTCCCTTTTCATCTCCAGGAACACCTGCTCCGCCTTGGGATGCTGCTGCAGCTCCGTTACGGCGGCCAATATCTCCTCTGCGTATTTTGGCATACCGCCAACCCTCTAAATGCAAGAATGAGTCTTATTATTTTGCTTTTATTATACCTATATTTTTTTCTCTGTCAACAACCACAAAGGGCTTGTGCGCCAAAAGCTGCCTCGAAGCCGATTTTCTCAAATTATGTGACGCCGTCACAGTAGAACCGCTTGTCACGCGGTATACTACGCATAAAAGCACAGCCGCAGAGTACTGAAATGAACCCCAAAAGTTAGACAAAAATTGAATTAAGCAACTCCAACGGTCTGAATCCTGTATTGCACAGGGCTCAGGCCGTTTAGTCTTAATGTGCCTGATTTCGCGTGTGCCTAACTGCGTGATTAACGCTCGCTTTAGATACATTCATGTACTCAGCAACTTCTACTGAACGAACTGAACCATGTTGCGCTTCAAGAATAAATATGGCTTTTAGATAGTCTTCTCCTGAAGAATGAAGTCTTTCTTTTGTAACCGCCTCAGCCACACTGCTGGACATTATTTCACATGAACAGATGCAATGTCTACGTAGCTGGCATCTGTGTAGAAGTCATAGCCAGTTATCTTATCAGTATTCCACAGAGCCAGATCGTGAGTGCCGGTTACAGGCACCAGAAGATTCTGATCTGCAATACCATTCAGAATAATTCCATAGATTTCCTGCACACGCTGAGAATCAGAAGTGGAGTCCAATTCTGCGAAAATTTCAGGATTCTCAAAGAAAGCAGAGAACTGGCAGAGGATCGGATCACCCATAGCGCCAGGAGCCATATTGCTCATATCTGTTGCAGGGTCAAAGGAACCGCCAGCAGTATTGTAGAAGGTCAGATCATATTCGCCAGCCATCAAGGCTCCATACCAGGTGTTCATGTCTACTGCATCAATAGTAACATCGAAGCCGAGTTCTTTAAGAGAAGCTGCAATAGAAAGAACTGCATTGTCAACACTTGCAAGGCTCTGAGAATAGTTGAAATGAATGGCGAGTGAAGTTCCGTCCTTCTCCAGGATACCGTCATCATTGGTATCCTCATAGCCGGCTTCCTTCATGAGCTGCTTTGCCTTTTCCATGTCGGTAGGATAGGTCTTAACCTCCACACCGCAGTTGGGCTTTTCATTCGTAAAGAGGGTTTCGGCAGCAGTCTCCAGACCATCGAAAACAGAGGTTTCCAACTCCTGCTGATTAACAGCGTAGGATACTGCTTCCCTTACAAGAGGATCATTAAAGGGAGCCTTATTCAGGTTCATACCCAGATAACGAGTTTGGTTGGTGCTGTCATCCATGGCATGACCGAAAGCGGCATCCTGGGAAATTTCCGTGTAGCCTTCTGCGCTAAGTCTGCTGGAGCCGAGAATTGCATCGATTTCGCCGTTGCGCAGAGCAAGAATTTTTGCAGCATTATCAGGAATCACTTTGACCTTGAACTCGTCCACTTCAGGAGCTTCGCCCCAGTAGTAGGGATTGCGGATAAAGGTATAGGTATCTCCCTCGACCCGGTCAAACATATAGGGACCAGTACCCATAGTTGCACTCACGCAATTCTCGTAAGCCTTTTCTACGCCGCCTTCAAAGGCTGCGGGATTCACAATACCAAAAGGCAGCGCCATGGTCAGATTGTCAAGAGCAGCGTAATAAGGGGTCTTCAAAGTCATTACAAAGGTTTTTTCATCCGGGGTTTCCAGCTTGTCAAACAAAGTAGTGAGCTTACCGAAGGCACCATTCTGGGGCCCCAGATTGGTTACTACTGCTTCAAGGGTCATCTTTACTGCCTCGGAAGTCAGAGGAGTACCGTCAGAAAATTTGACACCATCACGCAGATGGAAGGTGTAAGTCTTGCCGTCATCACTGATTTCCCAGGTTTCAGCCAACTCGCCCTGAATCTTCCCGTTATCATCGTAGCTTACCAGAGTGTTGTAAAAATTACGACTCCAGAATCCGGCACCGTAAGTGCTGGATACCATAGGCGTGATGACAGGATAGAAGCCTACAGAAAAGTCCCAATTCTCGGTGACAGTGATTGAGACCGGCTCTGCATCGGTCTGAGAGGTGGATTCCTCCGGTTTCTCGTCAGGGTTCGCGCCGCAAGCTGCCATAGCAAGGCACATCACAAGTGCGAGTCCGAAAGCTAAAAGTTTTTTCAGTTTCATGTACAAAATCTCCTTTATTTATTGTTATATCATGCTTTTCAGCAGGGTATACGTATTTATTGAATGGTTTAACCCAAATATGGAGCAATAGAATGCAGCAGAAGCTTGGTATACGGATGTGTAAAGCAGTCTGTCGAACCGTGAAATGTACGGTCTTCGATAATCTTACCGCAGCGCATCACCATTACACGGTCTGCAAGATATAGCGCAACGTCCAGGTCATGGGTAATGAAAAAGCAAGTCATTTTTCGCTCCTGATGGAGTCGCTTCAGCAAATCAAGAATATGTTTACGAACCAGGACATCCAGCCCACTGACTGCTTCATCAAAAATCAACACATCCGGTTGAGCCGCTAACGCTCTTGCAATACATACACGTTTTTGTTGTCCACCGGATAGCTCATGAGCTTTTCGCAGCTTGATCTCTTCGGGAAGCTCCATCATGGTAAGAAGATCATTGATTTCCCGTTCTTCTTCCTTTTTGCTGAGTTTTCTGAAATTGCGAATTGGCTCTGCAATGATTTGATATACCGTAAAGCGAGGGTCCATTGCTCCCTTGCCATCCTGAAGAATCAGCTGTATTTTAGATCGCAGTACCTGCTTTTGCTTGCCCCGGCAGAGGGAAATGTTTTTTCCTTCAAACAGTACCTCTCCAGAAGATGGAACCAGAAGACCGCACATGAGCTGAGCCAAAGTGCTTTTACCAGATCCGCTTTCTCCTACCAAAGCGCAAAATGAACCATTCTGAATAGTAAAATCTACATGATCAACGGCCAGAAGCTCGTTGCTTGTGCCTTGTTCGTGAAATTCTTTTGATAGGTTGTTGACTTTAATCATGATTCCGCCCCTTTCGTGAAAGCATAGGAAAGGGAGTAAGCTTCAATCAGCGACCTTGTATAAGGTTCTGTGGTATGATCGAAGACAGATTGAACTTCACCGGATTCTATAATTTTTCCTTCTTTCATCACCAACATGTTTCCACCTAATTGAAGAGCTGTTGCGAAATCATGAGTTACCATAAGAATCCCAACTCCATTTGCTTTCATCTGCGAAAATAAATCTATGATTCCATTTCTGTGAATCACATCCAAAGCAGTTGTCGGCTCATCGGCAAGCACGAATTTTGCATCAAGCATCATAGCCATTGCGATAATGACACGCTGAAGCATTCCTCCGGAAAGCATATGGGGGTATGCTCTGTATACCCTGTCAGGATCATCTAAGCCTACATCATGCAGAAGCCGCAGAATATAGTTGTAACGCTGCTGGCGGGATTTGTCGGAATGAAGCCGTAGCGTTTCATCCATCTGTCTGCCAATACGCATAGAAGGGTCCAATGCAGTCATTGGATTTTGCGGGATATAGACAATCTGGTTTCCGTATATTCCTCGTCTCTGCTTTTCTGACGAATTCAAAAGATCAGTCTCGCCGAAGAAAACGGAACCCGACACCTTAAATTTTTTAGGGTCCAATAAGTTTAGCACCGCACTACAGGTCATTGTTTTGCCGCTGCCTGACTGGCCTAACAAGATCAAAGACTCTCCTTCTTTGATTGCAAAGGATATTTCAGAAACCAAGTTATCCGTGCCTGACCGAAGATTAATGCTTAAATGATCAATTATAAGTGATGGCATCATAGGCTGTCCTCCTCCGGCGTCAGAATATCACGGAGTGCTTCTCCAAATAAATTGAAGCCTGCTGCCGTTACGAAGATGCACAAGCCTGGATAGATTAGCAATTCCGGATGAGAGTAAAGCGCTGTCCTGGCATCATTTAACATGGCACCCCATTCCGGTGTGCCGGAGGGAAGGCCAAGTCCGAGGAAAGCAAAGCTGGAAACCATAATGATGGAAGAAGCGACACCAGTGGAAACATACACAAGAAACTGTGGCAGAATGTTAGGAATCAGATGTCTGAAGACCAGCTTTCCTGTATTGCACCCAGAAATCCGGGCTGCCAAGATATAATCTTTACCCATTTCTTGAACGGAATAAGATCTGACAACACGAACAAACCAAGCCCAGGTCGCTATCACAACAGAAACGGCAATGTTTTGGAGTCCGTTCCCCAGAACGCCTATGACAGCAATAGCAATGATAAGAGAAGGAAAAGCAATAAACACATCACAGAGTATAGTAATGAAATGGTCTGCTTTTTTTCCAGCACAGGCGCTAAAAGTACCGACAATCAGACCAATCACAGACAAAATCAGCAGCACAGGTAAACTGATTCCGATGGAATATCTGGCTCCATACAGCAGCCTTGATAAGGTACACCTGCCCAATTGATCTGTTCCAAGAGGGTATTCTGCGTCAGGCTGAGCATACTTTTGCGATAAATTCACCAATTCAGGGTCGTGAGGCGAAAAAGCAGGTGCTGCAATCGCAATCACAATCACAATAGCAATCAGGCACAGACCGATAATTGCCTGCGGCCTTTTGAGTAGCTTATGTATCATTTTCTTCCCTCACCATCCATGGACAAAGCAGACGGTTGATTATGTCTGCCATGAAATTTGCGACGACAAAAATTGCTGCAATGACGACTATACAGGTAGAAACTGCAATCGTATCTGCTGCAATCACACTGTCCACCAGATAAGTTCCGATTCCCTTGATTGAAAAAACACTTTCGATTACCGCCCCTCCGGCAATTAGAAAGCCGAATTGCTGAAAGAAAATTGTAACAACAGGCGGTAAGGCATTTCGCAGAATGTGGCATACCAGGATTCTGTTGGCAGATAGTCCACGGGCTTTTGCAAACCGAACATAATCAGAAGATAATTCAGCCAGAAGAGAGGAACGCATAATTCGGATGAGTGAACACGAACTGGGAACCGCCAGGGCAAATGAAGGTAGTAAAAAGCCCCTCCAACCTGGACTTGGTAAGACACTGAACCATTTCAGATGAATCGCAAAGAACAGTAGAAGAAGGAATCCCAGCCAGAAAGTTGGCACGCAAATACCGCAGATAGTAATGCCTCTGGTAACCTGATCGAAAAGGCGGTTCCGCTTTCTGGCACAGAGCAAACTAATCGGAACGGTGAGTACGATAATCCATAGAATGGCCATCCCTACAAGAGATGTGGTCGTAGCCAGATACTTGTGCAGATCCTTTACAATCGGTTGATGAGTGGTCAAAGAAGTCCCAAGTTCTCCTGTAAACATTCCGGAAAGCCACTGAATATATCGCACAGGGAGAGGTTGATCCAATCCCATTTCCACCCGAATCATCTCAATCTGTTCCGGCGTAGGATTGGATACGCCTCGGTGTGCAATAATTTCTGCAGGATCTTTTCCGGACCAATCAATCAACAAAAAACTTAGAATGCTGACGCCTACCAGCACAATGAGGAAGTTAATGATCCTTTTTCCAATATATTTCTTCAAATAATGCACCTCCTCACATCAGAAATCAGTTAGACATAGTTAATCAAATGCCTTTATGTTACCCTTCAGTGCGGTCTGCATCTGAAGGGTAACCTGCTTAGTAGTTAAATTTCTCTGCCAGATTGGACTTTTCAATCATCTTTCTATATGTGGGCGACTGTTTCAGCAGATGAGCATGTTTTCCGCAGGCTTCTACCGTACCTGCTTTCATAACGACGATCTTATCTGCATTTTCAATAGACTTCAGTCTGTGTGAAATAACAATCACGGTCTTGCCTTGAATCAAATGATTTAATCCAGTCTGTATCTGGACTTCTGTTTCCACATCTAACGATGCAGCAATCTCATCCAGAATGATAATTGGAGCATCCTTCAGGATTGCTCTGGCAATGGACAGCCGCTGACGTTCTCCGCCGGAGAGTTTGGCTCCATTTTCCCCGATTATTGTCTGGTAGGTGTCTGGCAGACGGCTGACAAACTCATTGCAACCAGCCAGTTTTGCAGCTCGTATTACTTCTTCGTCAGAAGCATCCAGCCGCCCAAGGCGAATATTTTCCATAATAGAAGTATTAAATAGAATGACTTCCTGAAAAACAATTGAAACATACTTGAACAAGCTATCAGTGTGAATTTCTCGTATGTCGGTTCCTCCGATCTGAACGGTACCGGAATCTGCATCATATAGTCTGCTGATGAGCTTAAGCATTGTTGTTTTTCCGCAGCCGCTGGGACCGACCAATGCGGTTACCTGTCCTTGCTCCGCCGTAAAGGATGCATGGCGAATCACCTGAGTGTCTTTCTGGTAGGAAAAACAAACATCCTTTATTTCCACATTGAAATCTGAAAGGACTGCCTTTTCTCCACCCTGAAGTTCATGATTCTTGATTTCACCAATCCGGGCAATTCTTGCGTCCAAATAAAAGATTTCCGTCAGATAGAGCAAAACACCACCCATGGCCCCGCTGAGTTTCGCCGCCATAATAATATAGCCCAGAAGAATCAGGATACTTACCTGACCGGAGGCGAGCATTGAAAGGCCAACAGTCGCCGTGATTCCAATAGGAAGAATAGATAAAGTCTGGCCGATTGTAACAGGAATCGTCTGGGTGATCTGAGCTTTCCATTGAAGATTTTCTGACTCATCCAACTGCTGGTCCATTTGAGCTTCTACTTTTTCTTTCAACCCATAGCTTTTAATTTCCTGATTCAGTTCGATTGCATTCTGAAAGCTTTCGGAAATATCTCTCAACTTATCATAATGTTTATTTACATCTCTGACCTGCAGTTTCTTTGTCAGGAAAAGAACCGAAGCAGAAGTAAGAACGGGAAGCAATACACAGAGACCTAATTTCCAATTCATGATCAGAAGGGCTACGCTGATAACCAAAAAGTAAATTGCAAACCCTATGGAATTAGCCACTGCGTTCGCAAAAGCATGCTCAATCGAAGCCACATCTGCCATGATTGTTTGAGCAAGGTCAGACAAATTGTGCTTTGAAAAATAGGATAGGGGCAGTTTGGAAAGCTGTTCCGCCAGATCAATTCTTAAATTTGCAGATTCCTGGTAGGTTTCATCATAGGTCGTTTTATAGTTATAGTTAATAACTAAGTACATCACCAGGGTCGCTGCCAGCATAAACAGGAGATATACCACCGGTTTCCCGGCATTTCCATTCAACAGCCTGTCTGCAAACAGAAAAACACAGATCATCGGCGGTACAAAAGAAACATAATAGAGAAAGAATGACCAGATTGATTTTGCAAGGCCCTTCACACCCGAATCACTCAGCTGGAATGCTCTTTTTAGATATGTCTTTATCATGCCAACCTCCACTGATTTGCCTTGCAGTATACATCCTGAAAATCCTTATAACGTCCATTGCAGGCCATCAGTTCATTGTGGGTTCCCTGTTCCACAACTTTTCCATTCTGGACAAACAGGATCTGGTCTACATTCTGAATAGAGGACAGCCTGTGTGCAATCATGATAACTGTTTTGCCCCTCATCAGTTTTTGGAAAGCCTGCTGCAACTCGTATTCATTTTCCGGATCTGCAGCTGCAGAAGCCTCATCCATAATGACGATATTCGCATTCTTTAGAATAGCCCTTGCAATGGCGATCCTTTGCACCTCACCACCGGAAAGGTATACGCCCCTTGCCCCTATGACGGTCATCTCCCGCTGGGGGAATTTGTCAAGGATGGATGTGCAGTTCGCTGCGTCAAGTGCATCCATAATCTGCTGCCGTGTTGCCTGAGGATTTCCGATTCGGACATTTTCGTAAATTGAGGTCTTTAGTAATTGACTGCGCTGGAAAACAAATGCGATGTTCTGAATGAGAGCTTTTTCAGAATAACTCTGAATGTTCTTTCCACCAATCAGAATTTCGCCGCCATCGACAGGATAAAAACCTGAAATCAGCTTTGCAATGGTAGATTTTCCTCCCCCGGAAGACCCGATGAGCGCATAAGTTTTATTCTGATGAAGTGTCAGGCTGAAATCCTTCAGCACGAAGTTGTCATCATACTTAAAGTCAACATGACGAAATTCAACATTGAAATCTTGGAAGGTCTCTTCGTTTCCATGTGGAAGCTTTGCCTGATCCATAGAAGTAGTCAGCTCATCAAGCTGATTCAGCGTATTTTGTGCGCCAAAGTTATCCTGCCCCGTAAACATGATCGATGTGAAAGAAGTAAATACAGCTCCGGAGAACACAGCAAAGAAAACAATCTTTGCCAGGATTAGCATAGCAGGTTCTCCATAGCTGATGAATACAACTGCGGCTGGTACAGCAAAAGCATAAAACACGTTGAACAGAACCTGGAATCCGACGTAGGGATTCTTACAGCTGAGGCTATACTGATAGACGTACTGTTTGTACTCTTTGATCGAGTTAATCAGAGTTTTGTAATACTGTACAGTTACACCGAAGATTTTTATGATCTGCATTCCTCTGACATATTCTACTGTTGCCGCACTCATTTTTTGAAGCGCCGCTGAATAGCCAGACAGAAATTCAGTACCACCGGACATTTTACGATACTGAAGAACACCAATCACAGTTGTAAGGATCAGGAGAATACCAAGGCGATAGTCTATTGCAAACATCAGCACAAACATTAACACCGGCGTCATAACAGCAGTGACGTTGTCCGGAATCAAATGGGCCACTGTTTTGTGTGTTTCCGCTGCGTTATCATCAATAATTTTTCGAATCTCTCCAGAGCTGTTATGGTCAAAAAAGGAAGAAGAGGCATCCAATAATTTATGAAGCCCATTTTTCCTTAAGTTTGTTTCAAGCCGGAAGCCTAAGTAGTGGGAACACGTTGCCGATGCAATGTTGAGAATGCCTCGTAAAATCATAAGTATGACTACAATAATTGCGTCATACATAGCCTTCTCATATACGGGAATAACCAAAATAGACACAATAGACTGCCACAAAAACCAATATGCTCCCATATATGAGCAGACGGCAGCGGCAGATAGTGCCATGGAGAAATATGCCCAAATTCTTTTATCTGGGACATAATGAAATAGTTTTTTATATAAACTGCGCATTGACTTCAAATATACACCTCTTTTTGCTTAAAAACGGTTTGACATACATCAACTCTTTCATTATAATTAGTTGTAGATAACTGTAAAGGGCAAAACAGATATAAAGTCTAAACAAGGTGTTAATAAATCTAAACGAGGTATCTTTTGGAGGAGCCAATGATAGAAGTTAAACGAGATGATTTCTTTGTTGAATCGATAAAGAATCCAATAGAGTACGGAACATATTATAAGATCAACCCAAAATATGGAACCGGATTTCAATGGACGAGTGAGGTTCACCACGATTTCATCATTACAGTGACAGATATAAGATTTAACCAGGAAACTATGGTCGGAGAACATATTGGGTCTGGTTATGTACTTGCTCTCTATATTAGTGGCGCAGGAGATGAATTCTATCCGTATCAAAATATTTCTCCGAATACATTGCGCTGCTATGAACCATCTGAAAAGTATAAAGCTATTTATCATCCTCAGATTCCATTAAGATGTATTACCGTGCAGGTTGACCAGGAATTTATTGATCAGTATCTCCAGGAAATTTCCGGTGATCTTGAAGTGAACTTTTCTGATTTTTTCAAAGAAAAAGGGAAATTCTATTTACCAAATGTTAATCATGCTATGCAAAGCCTATATGAGTATCTGCTTTCCATGAAAGCGTCCAGAATTACAGTAGAAGCAAAAATATATGAAATTATCTCTTATCTTGCTTCATATTTGAAAGAAAACAGACTAAATGAAGAGAATGGCCAGCCCATTAACAAAACAGATTTGCAGGCATTAGCTGAACTAACGCATTACATGGACGAACATTACAGTTTTAATATTACGTTGCAGACGCTTTCCACCATTGCATATATGAGTGAAAGCAAAATGAAAAAACTATTTAAGTCAGTTTATAATATGTCCATTACTGAATACATTCAGAGGAAAAGGATCTCTGTAGCCGAGCATATGCTTATTCAGACCGACCTCACCATTGCGGAAATTTCAAGAATTGTTGGATACTCCAACCCCAGTAGATTGATTGAAATATTCAAAAGGTATTATGGATTTACTCCCTCAAAATACAGAAAATAAAAGTGTTATACTAATTTGGATATACCAGTTATCTTCCCTGTAGGAATCGTTATTTCTTTTTCACGGACCGCAGTTCAATATATCCGTGATTGCCGCGGGGTTCCAACTGAATACGGGGATTGCTGTCATCCCAACAGTAGCCGATGATGTCGGGGTCATATCCGTTCATGGCCTGCTGTACTGCAGAGATCGCATCGCAGTACGGTCTGTATAGATCGGCAGGACAGCGTCAGCTCGTACAATCTGATTTGATCATACCCACAGTCGCTTTGGCTGTGGGTATTTTCTGATTGAACTCCAAAAGTTTTGCAGAACGCAAGGAGCCTAATGCCAAATTCAGTATGTCACCAACTATGAGGAAAACATCCTTTAGAGAAAGGTCAAAACTCAAATGATTCGGCAGGGAAGATGAACAGTGTCCTTTTGCGATGCCGCTTCCGAAAGATTGCGGCTTCGCCCCTTAACGAAGACTTTAAGTTAAATCTGTTATACTGCTGCAGTCCCCTCAAAAATACAGACAGGAGAAAAAATTGACCGTATGATGAAAAAAAGATATTTCGCTATTCCCATTCTTGCAATCGCACTGCATTTTTTGCTGTCCAATCTATTATATTTTCTTGTGGAAAGGCTCGTTTTGGATGTTTTTCATATCCCCCCGCAGCAATTTATGAAACACTCATATTGGGGCGAGATTTTGATCTACGCTGTTCTTATCCTCGTATTCTTCACGCTCTATAAACTGCTTTGGAGGAAAGAGATAAGTGAACCGCGCACAGCGACAAATTTCAAAGATGTGCTCGGCAGTCTGGTCGTGGGATTTGGCATTTGCGGAATCTCCGGTCTTTGGATCATGCTGGCAGAACAGCTTCCCTCGCTTCAAAAAAGCGTTGAGGCAATGAACGCCGGTGCTGAAAATATTGCCGGCGGAAATGCATTTGGAACATTTATGATTGCGGTGATTGCTGCACCTGTTGTAGAAGAAATTCTATTCCGCGGCATTGTGCTTCGCTCCATGCGGAAATTCGCCCCAGCTTGGGCCTCGATTCTAATATCATCTGTACTCTTCGGCGTTTATCACCTGAATATCGTGCAGGCTGCCTATGCCACCCTTATGGGCATTGCCGCAGGAATCCTTTACGAGAAGAAAAGGAACCTGCTGTTTCCCATCCTCGTGCATTTCGCAAACAACCTCATTACTATGCTGCAGGGCTTTGCGCCATCCGAAGTGAATGAACTGATCAGCATTTTTATTCTGATCATGATCGCTCCAGCAGGGTATGTCGTCTGCCGTTCACTCAGACAGGGCAAAAGAGCAGATAACATGTAAGGTTTTTATACAATGTATAAAGCATACAGCGGCACAGAGCAAACTCTCTGTGCCGCTGTTTTTTATCTTCGTAATAGAAGCAGCGCGGAAAAAGGGACCGGGGCACAGTAAGCAACGCCAAAGTCGCGGCAGCCCATCTTATCTGACCAGGTATTTCCACAGGAATCTGGTCCATCTCCATGGTCGCCGGCCAAGGAAGCAGGTACACACGGCCGAAATGACCGTCCCAAAGCCCCCGGAGATATCCAATGACCACAGGGCTTGTGTATGAGGAACACGCCCCCTGTGGTCAACATATCCAGGACGAATATCCATTATGACGGCAAAAAGCAGAAGCCACGTCGGCGGATCAAAACCACACCTTTGCAGATACTCGATCACGCGCCCCCTTGTCTGCTGTTATGGTAGTCGCCTATGCACTGTGCGGTTCGCTGCATCTTCACATATGCCCTCAGAACAGGTGTCACACATGTATTCGCGAAGCTTTCCGCAGTAGAGCAGTGTGTGCGGCATTCTAAGGAACTGCATCGGCTGTATGATGGAGGAACGTAACTGTTCCGTGCCGTCAACCCGACTTTTTGCGAGAAGCTCTCCGACAAACTCTGAGCAGTAATAGCAGCCCTCCTGCTTCCAGACAATATGGAAGTATGCCAGACATAAGCCAATATAGTTGTAACTGTATTTCCTCCTCCGCTTCCACATCACATTGAGCATTTCTTTGAGCTCTGCGTGTTGTTCTTCTGTGACACTCACGCTCAGAACCAACACCTTGGTTTCGGAAAAACGCTTGAAGGTACCGCTACGGGGCGACTCTATCACGAAGCCGCCCCAAAACGGATTATAGGGATGCCTGCGGCCAAAAGAATACATCCTCTCTAAATCTCTGGACAGGCTGATGGAGGCGTGGTTATATTCTGCGCCAGTGATTTGTTTAAGGATCCGGGACAGAAGTGTTCCGGTCTGGCTGATTACGATATATAGCTGTTTATTTTGATTGCTCATATGCGCATCCTCACAAGATTATCCACAGTTCCATGCTATTGGCATAAGAGGTGCTGCAGGTCTCGAAGAAGCCCGTTTCGACCATGTTAGCGTTGGTGTGCTGGATGACCCACTTCATGCTCTCCGGTTCGATCTCGAAGCCCAAATACAGTGGCGGACAGCAGAGGCTCATTCGGCAGGTCTTTGCGTATACAACTGCAATTGTTCGACCTTGATTGTATTTTCCCCGCCGCCGCTTCGGAAGCTCTCCATTTCCGAGCTTCTGATACACATAATAACCTTATCATTGACCTGCAATTCCTCAAAAGAAATCTTTGTAACCTTCTGCGTGGCAAAGTCGCAATAGACCATAGGAAAGGACGGACAGTCGATCAAACACTCTTCACATAAAGTGCTTTCATCGGCATCGTTCTTTACCGTTATGGTTTGCTTTGCTGCATCGACTTCCGTGATCACTGCATTGACGGTCAGAAGAGTGTCATCCTTCAATGAACCACACCCGGACAGGAAGATAAAGAGAGTCGATAAGCACAGAGCGATGCCGATTCCTCTTACATTTCTATGCAGCAATGTCTTATCCTCCTGTTTTTTTGCTGCGGAACTTATCCAATTTATGAAAAAGGCACTTCTTCCGCGCCTCGTGTCAGGCGGGACAACGCACAGACTGCGTACATATAGCCTGCAAGGATCAGCGGTGCCGGCAGCCCGTAGAGCAGCGGTGCCGGGATGATACGCCAAAACAGCTTGAGCACACCGATCTCCGCGCCGTAGGTGA
>OGZH01001450.1_pt1 | contig 14682 bp, 9 predicted proteins | sample 1576741 | NCBI WGS metagenome assembly OGZH01 (sample SAMEA3541560, study PRJEB24748) | human gut metagenome | biome: human gut; feature: human-associated habitat; material: faeces | place: China | collected 2012 | reverse complement strand
ATGGATTTTTTACAGTAAAGATTGAGAACCGGCAGCCATTTGCATATCTGCTAAAGATTGTCCGGAAGGTATGGGATGCAGACGGAGAAGAAGCAGATGAAGTCAGTCTGATAAAGGATGCATACAGCTTTTCCTATTCTGCGGATCTTGAAAAAGTAATGCAGGTGGTAAATGGAGAAGATGACGTGGAATCAGGCTTCCGGATCAAAGAATTGTTTGGAGCCAGAAAGCTGAACTTTGATGGCACAGAAGGAGTGGCATTCTGTATTCAGGTTCCGGGCTGCGTCAGAGCCAGCGTGGTCGGAGATTTCAATAACTGGGACGGCAGAGTGAACCAGATGCGGAAGATCGAGTATACCGATCTGTTTGAACTGTTTATACCATATGACATTAACCAGACCAGATATAAATTTGAAGTATTATATGAAAATGGAGAAACCGATATTTTCTCCGATCCATATGCAACAGCATTTGAACCGGTTCCGGGCAATGCGTCCTTATTTACAGAGCTGACATATGAATGGATGGATGCAGCATATATGACAGAGCGGAAAAAGAAGAATATCAGCATGGAACCTGTGAATATCTATGAGGTACATATGCAGACATTTAAGGCCGACAAAGATGGAGAACGGCTTTCCTATCAGGCATTTGCAAAAGAAATCGCAGCTTATGTAAAGAGCATGAAGTATAATTACATTGAGCTTATGCCGATCATGGAATATTCCGGTGAGGATACATGGGGATATGATACGACGGGTATCTATGCACCAACGTCCAGATTTGGTTCTCCAACTGATTTCATGGCAATGGTTGATTATCTGCATGCAAAAGGTATTGGTGTGATCCTTGATATGGTGCCTGTGATGGATATTGACTGTATGACTTACTGGTTGGAAGCGTATCATCTGGATGGCATCCGTCTGGATAATAAAGAGCTGATCCGTTCCTTCCGAAAGGTGACCGGAGACAGATATGCGGATGTTATGGTGGATCTTACATGGAACACAATGGGCGTTTCAAAGCTTACAGAGTATATGAAGACTGCGCCGGATCGCAGAGAGAACTTTGTAGACTATGTATCTTCTGTAACCGGATTTATATCCGAGCATCAGGAGGTAAGTGCATTATCACATGATCAAGTGGCATATGGTCAGGGAAGCTTTATAGAGAAGATGCCGGGTGGCTATGAAGACAAATATGCAGATCTTCGTATATTTTATGGTTTGAATATGTTCCTTCCTGGTAAAAAACTGATGTTTATGGGACAGGAGATTGGAATGTTTGGCGGCTTTGATGGCTATCATGTTATTGATTGGAGCGTTCTGGAGTTTGAAGCAAATAAATATCTTCAGAAGTATGTAAAGGATCTGAATGCTTTATATCTTGCAGAACCGGCATTTTATGAAGCAGACAAACTTCCATTTGTATTTGCAGGAGAGCAGGAGCCACATACCGTATGTTTCACAAGAACAGACAGTAAGGGTTCTGTCTGTTATGTAGCTGCGAACTTTGGAACTTCAGATCAGAAGAGCTATGTATTACAGACCGGAGCTCCGGGAACTTATAAAGAGATCTTCTCCAGTGATGCGGCAAAGTATGGTGGAGAAGGTAATAACAATAAACAGCAGAAGGTGACGAAGGACGGTGATATCGAGATTGTTCTCCCGGCACTTTCAATCACAGTATTTAAGAAGGTGAAATAATTAAGTGATAGGTATAGCATTGACGGAGAAGCTGGCGGATACTACAGAGTCAGCATCAGAAACGGCATCGGAGATCGTACAGGATGCAGAACAAAAAGCTGGATTGCTCAGACAGTATATGACAGATCTGCTGGATTGGTGCATGTCAAAGGTTGGAAGCCTGGTAGTGGCGGTTATCTTTATGGTGATCGGATTTCGGGTTGTGAAATGGATCATCAAGCTGATAAAGAGAACCTTTGACCGTTCCAATATGGATGTTAGTGTCGCAGGATTTTTACTGTCTGCCATCCGTATTCTGATGAATTTTATAATATTGATAACAGCGGCATCCATTGTCGGTTTTCAGGTTACTTCATTTGTCACATTGCTTGGAACGGCGGGTGTGACGATCGGTCTTGCGTTGCAGGGCAGCCTGTCCAATCTTGCCGGTGGTGTGCTGATCCTGATATTGAAACCATTTCATGTAGGTGACTATATTATCGAGAATAATACCAAATGTGAAGGCGAGGTTGTATCAATCGATATATTCTATACAAAGCTTAAGACGATCGATAATCGTTCCGTAGTCATACCAAATGGAAGCATATCGAATACATCACTGGTGAATGTTACTTTACATGATAAGAGGCGGGCAGAGATCAAGCTCGGTATCGGTTACGATGAAGATCTGGATAAGGTAAAGCGTGTGGTACTGGATGCGGTAAAGACAGTTCCGGGATATCTGGAGGATGAAGTCGTGGATTTCTTCATTGATGAATTCGCAGATAGCAGCATTGTGGTCAGTGTTCGGTTCTATGCGAAGATCGACCAGTACTGGGATGCACTCTGGTCGGCAAGATGGAATATCAAGAAAGCATTTGATGAAAATGGCATCGTTATCCCATACAATAAACTGGATGTCAACCTCGATTCTTGCAAAAAAACAGATAATCGAGTATAATAATCGGTTGTGATATGAAAACTAGATAATTGTGTGATGAGTTTACTATCACACAATTATCCGTACATTTAATAGATTAGGAGTGATTTAGAAATGACAAAGATTGATATTATTTCCGGTTTCTTAGGTGCCGGAAAAACAACTCTGATCAAGAAGCTGATCGAAGAAGGTTTTAAGGGCGAGAAGCTTGTGCTGATTGAGAATGAATTTGGCGAGATCGGTATTGACGGCGGATTCTTAAAGGATGCCGGTGTACAGATTACTGAGATGAATTCCGGTTGTATCTGCTGCTCCTTAGTTGGAGATTTTGGTACGGCTTTAAAGAAGGTTATTACAGAATATGCACCGGACAGAATCATTATCGAGCCATCCGGTGTTGGTAAGCTTTCAGATGTTATCAAGGCTGTAAAGGATGTTGCAGAAGAAGTTGAAGTACAGCTTGACAGCTATACAACAGTTGCAGATGTATCCAAATGCAAGATTTACATGAAGAACTTTGGTGAATTCTTCAATAATCAGATCGAAAGTGCAAATACGATCGTACTGAGCAGAACACAGACAGCTTCTCAGGATAAGATCGAAAAGGCAGTTGCCATGATCCGTGAGCACAATGCAGATGCTACGATCATCACGACTCCATGGGATGATATTGACGGTTCTAAGATCAAAGAAGCTATGCAGAATCATAAAACCGTTAAGGACGCTTTATTTGAGGATGAAGATGAGCATGAGCATCACCACCATGATGACGAATGTGGCTGTCATGACCATGATCATGAACATCATCATCACGACCATGACGATGAATGTGGCTGTGGCGATCATGACCACGATCATGAACATCATCATCACGACCATGACGACGAATGTGGCTGTGGCTGCCATGACCACGATCATGAACATCATCATCATGACCATGACGACGAATGTAGTTGTGGCTGTCATGATCACGATCATCATCATCACCACCATGCAGATGAGGTATTTACAAGCTGGGGTAAGGAAACTCCACATAAGTTTAATGAAGATAAGTTAAAAGAGACTCTGGATGAGCTTGCTAACACAGAGGAATATGGTATTATCCTTCGTGCAAAGGGTATCGTTCCAAGTGATGGTACAGACTGGTTATACTTTGATCTTGTACCGGGTGAGTATGAGATCCGTAAGGGAAATCCGGATATCACAGGTAAGTTATGTGTGATCGGAAGCAAACTGGCAGAAGACAAGCTTGCAGAGCTGTTTGAGGTATAGGAGAAAATGATGGCAAGACAACAGGAAACAGAGATTCCGGTTTATGTATTTATGGGCTTCCTTGACAGTGGTAAAACTACATTTGTGAAGGAGACATTATTAGACCGGGAATTCACCGGAGGCGCCAAGACACTGCTTCTTGTATGCGAAGACGGTGAAGAAGAGTACGATGAGAAAGACCTGAAAAAGAAAAATATTTTTCTGGAATTCATAGAAGAAGATCAGTTGAACACAGAGCATCTGTTAGATCTGCAGGACAAATATCAGCCGGAGCAGGTTATGATCGAATACAATGGTATGTGGAAGCTGGACAAGATCTTTGATATCCGTGTGCCGAAAGGATGGACCGTTGTCCAGGTATTATCCTTTGTAAATGCTGAGACATATGATGTATATCAGCAGAATATGAAAGCAACAATGATGGATCAGGTTAACAGTGCGGATATGGTTGTATTTAACCGTTGTGATGAGAAGTCCAAGCGCGCAGAATGGCGCAGAGGAATCAAAGCAGTCAACCGACGGGCACAGATCATCTTTGAGATGAAGGATGGTTCGATCGCACCGGATGAGAATGACGAAGAAGATCTGCCATACGATGTAAAGGCTGACGTGATCGAGCTGAACGATGAGGATTTTGGTATCTGGTATGTGGATGCCTCCGATCAGCCGGATCGTTATGTCGGTAAGAAGATCCATTTCCGTGGCATGGTATTCAAGCCGAAACAGTATGGTAAGAATGCATTTGTACCGGGACGTTTTGCGATGACCTGCTGTGTAGAGGATATTACATTTGTAGGCTTCAAATGCTATTACGATGGCTCTAAGAATCTGATTGACAGACAGTGGGTAGATGTAACAGCAACGATCAAGAAAGAATACTATCCTGATTTTGAGGGAGATGGTCCGGTTCTCTATGCAGAGAAGGTTGTGCTGACCGGTCCGCCGGAAGAAGAGGTTGTATACTTCAGTTAATATAAAAATGCATTTGACTTTTTGTATGGATACAGGTAGTATAAATGCAGGCGTATAAAAAGCTGCCAGGTGGCAGCTTTTTGTTTTCGCTGATTCTGTTCAGGCATGCTCCATGGAGAGACGGCAGAAATGTCGAAAGGAGCAGATACAGATGTACAGTAAAGTAACAAGTGGAGGAGTCCTTGGAGTAGAGGGACTTCTGATTCAGGTGGAAACAGATATCAATGACGGACTGCCAATGTTTCATATGGTAGGCTTTTTGTCTGCATGCGTAAAGGAAGCCGGAGAGCGGGTGAGAACAGCGCTCAAAAACTCTGGATTTCAGATACCACCGAAAAAGATCACGATCAATTTATCACCGGCAGATATCCGGAAGGAAGGAACTGCCTACGATCTTCCCATTGCCATAGGAATTATGGTATCTATGGGGCTTATTCCAAACGATAAAATAGAAAATACCTTGATTATGGGTGAACTGGGGCTGGATGGCAGGATCAATGCTGTATCAGGAATACTCCCGGTTGTTCATCATGCAGTAAAACAAGGAATCACACGCTGTCTTGTTCCGGCGGAAAATGCAGAGGAGGCGGCACTGATCCGAAATATAGAAGTGATCCCGCTCCGGACGTTGTCAGAAGCGGAATCTTATCTGAATGAAAAAGCGGTGATCGAGCCTGCATTTGTAGATGTGGAGGCTCTGCTCGACCAGGAGGATATGGGGGAACTGGGAGATTTTGCAGATATTAAAGGGCAGGAAATATTGAAGCGCGGAATGGAGATCGCAGCAGCCGGAATGCACAATATTCTGATGACAGGAGCAGCAGGTTCAGGAAAGTCCATGATCGCAAAATGCCTGCCAACGATCCTTCCACGTCTGACATTTGAGGAGAGTATTGATATTACCAAGATATACAGTGTGGCAGGTCTGCTGAAAAAAGGACAGGCGATGATAACAAAGCGTCCGTTCCGGGCACCGCATCATACCGTATCAGCCATTGCTCTGACCGGTGGCGGAGCAATACCGAAGCCGGGAGAGATCAGTCTCAGTCATAATGGGGTGTTGTTTCTGGATGAGCTTCCGGAATTTGGCAGAAATGTTCTTGAAGTAATGCGGCAGCCGTTAGAAGATCGGGAAGTAACGATTGCAAGGATCCAGGGTAAATATATATATCCGGCAGGATTTATGCTGGTTGCGGCACGAAATCCCTGTCCCTGCGGCATGTATCCGGATCTGAATAAATGTACCTGTACCTGTAGGCAGATCCGACAATACAATGCAAGGCTTAGCAGACCTCTGCTCGATCGTATTGATATCAACGTAAATGTCCGCAGGATTGACTGTTCTGACCTGTTAGAGGATAAACGGGCAGAAACTTCGGCTGAGATCCGGGAAAGGGTGCTTGCGGCGCAGAATATACAGAAGGAGCGTTACCGTTCAGAGTCGATAAATTTTAATTCCCAACTGGATGGAAAGAGAACAAAGCAATATATTTCCCTGGGAAGGGCAGAGCAGGAGCTGGTGCGGGAAGCGTTTGAACATACAGAACTTTCTGCCAGAGGCTATAACCGGGTACTTAAGATCGCAAGGACGATCGCTGATCTGGCAGGAAGTATCGGGATCCATGAGGAACATTTAAAAGAGGCATTGTTTTTCCGGTATCAGAATCTTACAGAAGAGGCAGAGGAAAATATGCAGTACAAAGGAATGAAAGGGGGGGGACAGATATGGAGTATGATCTTATAAGGCTGTGGCTGGGGATGATATCGGATATGGGGAATGCAGCACTTGGCAGGATCCTTGATTATTTTGGAGGACCTGAAGAACTGTGGAATGTTCCAGAACATGTGCTTCGGGAAACGTTGACAGAAAAACAGAGTGAACGGATCCTGTGCACACGGGATGAAAAGAAAATAATCGTCTATAAAAACAGACTAAAAGAGCGGAATATTACATATATATATCCAGGACATCCTTATTTTCCGGAAGTCCTGCGGGAAATTCCGGATTGTCCGTTTCTGCTGTATGCAAAGGGGTGTGTGGAGACGCTTAAAACAGACAGAACCGGTATAGCGATCGTAGGTGCAAGAAAGGCATCCGCATATGGGAAAGAGATGGCGGAGCAGTTTGCTTCTGTGCTTGCAGGATATCGGACTGGTATTATCAGCGGACTTGCAGCAGGAATCGACGGCGCCGCCCAGCGTGCCGCAATCAATGTAGAAAATGGATTTACAGTTGCAGTACTAGGTTGTGGGATCAATATCTGTTATCCGAAGGAAAATTACAATTTGTTTGAACGGATTGGGCGTCAGGGTGTGATCCTGTCAGAATATGGGTTGGATATAGAGCCTGCGGCATGGAGATTTCCACTTAGGAACCGGATCATCAGTGGACTTGCAAAAGGGGTGCTGGTTGTAGAAGCACAGAAGAAAAGCGGATCTCTGATCACCGCCGATCAGGCGCTGGAACAGGGGCGTGAGGTGTATGCAGTTCCGGGACGGATTGGAGACAGAAACAGTGAGGGCTGCAATCATCTGATCCGGCAGGGGGCTATGCTTGTGACGGATCCTGAGGATATTGTGGAGGATTTAAAACTTGAACGGAGGATCCTTGCAGCAGGGAAAGCAGAATGTCGGGAGAACAGCCGGCTTACCGCTCTGGAACAGAAGATATGTGTCTGTATGGGGCGGGAAGTGCTGCATATAGAGGAAATCTGTGCCCGCGTGGATCAGCCTCCTGCAAGAATCCTGACAGCGTTATTTGATATGGAAAGAAAAGGAATAATTCGGCAGCCGGTACGGTATTATTTTGCTGTTACACAGGGATGAAAACAGGATCCGGGGCATTTTTTCAGAAAATTGTAATAAAATATTCACTTGCATGGCAGGGAAAAATGGTGTATAGTTTGTGTCGTTTAAACGAACAGGAAAGGAAAGAGTACATGGCTAAATATCTTGTTATTGTAGAGTCTCCGGCGAAAGCCAAGACGATTAAAAAGTTTTTAGGCAGTAATTATGAAGTGATTGCGTCGAATGGTCATGTGCGTGATCTGCCTAAAAGCCAGATGGGCATTGATGTTGATAATGATTTTGAACCAAAATATATAACGATCAGAGGAAAAGGAGATATACTCGCACAGCTTCGAAAAGAAGTAAAGAAAGCTGACAAGGTGTATCTTGCAACTGACCCCGACCGTGAGGGAGAAGCGATCTCCTATCATTTATCAAAAGCACTGAAACTGGATGATAAGAAGTACAAGCGAATTACCTTCAATGAAATTACGAAAAATGCAGTAAAGAATTCAATTAAGCAGGCACGCGATATTGATATGGCACTTGTGGATGCACAGCAGGCGAGACGTGTATTGGACAGACTGGTTGGTTATAAGATCAGTCCGCTTCTCTGGGCAAAGATCAAGAGAGGTTTAAGTGCCGGACGTGTACAGTCAGTGGCATTGAAGCTGATCTGTGACAGAGAAAAAGAGATCAACGAATTTATTCCAAAGGAATACTGGACACTTTCTGCTATGCTGGTACCGGAAAAGGCAAAGAGAAGCATTGAATTCAAATACATGGGAAATGGAAGTGATAAGGAGGAAATATCTTCCAGAGCAGAATTGGATCATATCATAGAAACGATCGGAAAGCAGTCCTTTCAGATCGCATCGATCAAGGACAGTGAGCGTCATAAGAAAGCGCCACTTCCATTTACAACCAGTACGTTGCAGCAGGAAGCTTCCTCCAAGCTGAACTTTGCGACATCCAAAACGATGCGTATCGCACAACAGTTATATGAAGGTGTGGAGATCAAGGGCAGAGGTTCCATCGGTTTGATCTCTTATCTGAGAACGGATTCTACCAGAATATCAGATGAAGCGGCGGCAGCAGCCAAGGATTATATCATAAAGAATTTTGGAGAAGATTATACAGCCGGAATACCACGGGCAGACAAACCGGGTAAGAAGATCCAGGACGCGCATGAAGCAATCCGTCCGACGGATATTACATTGTCACCGGTGGTTATCAAGGATCAGTTGAGCAGAGAACAGTTCCGTCTGTATCAGTTGATCTATAATCGTTTCCTTGCAAGTCAGATGGCAGAGGCAGTATACAGCATTAAGACTGTAAAGGCAGAAGCGGCAGGCTATCGGTTCCAGACTTCGGTGTCAAAGATTGCATTTGCCGGATTTACAACGGTTTATAATGTGGACAACGAGAAGAGTGAGCATATTGCGGGAATTAAGGATCTGAATGAAGGCGATCTGCTAAAATTAGAAGATTTTGATGAGAAGCAGCATTTTACACAGCCACCGGCAAGATATACAGAAGCCCTTCTTGTAAGAACCTTAGAGGAGCTTGGCATTGGAAGACCAAGTACCTATGCGCCGACGATCTCAACGATACAGAATCGCCGTTATATAACAAAAGAGAATAAGAAATTATATGTAACAGAATTGGGAGAAGCCGTGAATCAGATTATGGAACAGGCATTTCCGGTTATTATCGACGTGAATTTTACAGCGAATCTGGAGTCCCTTCTCGATAAGATCGGTGAGGGTGCTATCGAATGGAAAGTTGTAGTAAGAAACTTCTATCCGGATCTCGATGCGGCGGTTAAGAAAGCAGAGAGTGAGTTGCAGTCCATTAAGATTGAGGATGAGGTAACGGATGAGGTGTGTGACGAGTGCGGGCGCAATATGGTCGTAAAGTATGGTCCACACGGCAAATTCCTTGCATGCCCGGGATTTCCGGAATGTAAGTTTACCAAGCCGTTCTTTGAGAAAACTGGAGTTCCTTGCCCAAAGTGTGGCGGTGACATTGTAATAAAGAAGACCAGAAAGGGCAGAAGATACTATGGATGTATCAATGCTCCTGAGTGTGATTTTATGTCATGGGCAAAACCATCAAAGGAAAAATGTCCGGTATGTGGCAGTTATATGGTTGAAAAGGGTAATAAGTTACTTTGTTCAGCAGAAAACTGTGGATATTCCAGAGATAATACCGAAAAGGAAAAACAGGCATAAGTGATCGGATGAAGTTGTCCGGCCTGCCATATAAAAAAAGTTGTTTTTAAATATTAAATCTCTCGTTTGACAGGAAAGACTATTGTTATCTCCAGACCATTGTGATAGAATGTCAAATAGTGTAGATTTTTTTATGCAAAAACAACTTTTTTGTATTTTACATACGGAGGAACAGAAATGAGTGTTCAATTATTAGATAAAACACGAAAAATCAACAAATTATTGCACAATAACAATTCGCATAAGGTTGTTTTTAATGATATTTGTGATGTTTTGAGTGATATTTTAAAATCAAATGTACTGGTTATCAGTAAAAAAGGAAAGGTTCTGGGAATTAAGAACCGTGAAGATATACCTGAGATCCATGAACTGATCGAGGATAAGGTCGGTCTTTTGATCGACAGTATGCTGAATGAGAGACTTCTCCTTGTATTGTCAACAAAAGAAAATGTAAATTTGACTACGCTCGGATTTGACAGTGATAACATAGAGAAATATCAGGGACTTCTGCTTCCAATCGATATAGCAGGAGAACGGCTTGGAACGTTATTTCTGTATAAGCTGGATGCACAGTATGATATTGATGATATTATTCTCGGGGAATACGGAACGACGGTTGTAGGACTTGAGATGATGCGGGCTTTAAATGAAGAAAATGCAGAAGAAGATCGTAAGATTGCAATTGTGCGTTCGGCGATCAGTACTTTATCATTCTCAGAATTACAGGCGATCAAGCATATTTTCTCAGAACTGGATGGAAATGAGGGAATCCTTGTTGCAAGTAAGGTTGCAGACCGGGTCGGAATTACCCGTTCCGTAATCGTGAATGCACTTCGAAAGTTTGAGAGTGCTGGTGTTATAGAAGCAAGATCCTCAGGCATGAAGGGAACTTACATTAAGGTTCTGAATGATGTTGTATTTGACGAATTAAAAGCCGTATAAAATTTTGCAAAGGAGAGTAAAGAAATGATATTACCAATCATAACATTATTAGTTGGCGTAGCAGTTGTAGGTGTAAGCTTTTTTATTCTGGATAGTCATGATTTTAAAGAGGAAGATGAGATATATAATGAAAGCTCAGAAGAATTAAAACGAAAGATCACGGAATTATGTGATTCTCTTCTTGAGCAGAGCAAGACATCATTAGACGAATACAGCGAAGATGTTCGCAAGAAGACAGAAAAGGAACTGAAGGAACAGATTGAAAAATGGGCATCCAAGTTGTCTGAAAAGGCAAAGAAGGAGATGATCGATTATATCAATCAGAGCCTTGCAGAAGCCTATGAAGAATATAATCCGGATGCAGAGAAAAAACCGGAAGCGGTTACTTATGAAGAACTTCTTGAAATGGAAGTAAAGGAAACCGAAGAAGAGATCGCAAAAGAAAAAGAACAACAGGCTGAAAAAGCTGTTTCGGAAGAGAAGCAGACAGAAGAAGCTCCCAAAGAAAATGAGCAGACAGAAGAAATCGAAGAAGAGCCGGATGAGAATTCTCTCGGAGCATTAGAGGCAAGTGAGACGGAGACAGTTATTTCCGGTGATGCAGTTGCAAATGGTGATATAACCGAAACTGTACCGGAACAGGATGTTGAAGAGAACACAGCAGAAGATGATGCGGAGGAACCAAAGGAAGAAGTAGAGGAAGCTGTTGCAGAAGAAGTTGTTGCTGAGGAAGCCGAGAAAGAAGCGGCAGAAGAAAAATCCAATGTTGTTGCCTTTAAGAAAGCAGAAGAGCCTGCTGTTGAGTCAGAAGCAACCGAAATTACAGAAGAAACAACAGTCGTAGAAGCAACCGGTACTGAGCCTGTACAGAAGACAGAACAGCCGGCGGGAGGCAACCGTTCCAGAAAGAAGAACCGCAAGAAGAACAGAACAAACAGAAATCAGAATCGTGCACAGGAGGCAAAGAAAGAAGCTCCTGCACCGGAAGAAATCTGGGATGATGAGAAAAATATCGATGAAGAAGTGGCAGAGCTTTACAAGCAGGGATTTGGAATTATGGAGATCGCGAACCAGCTTGGAATCGGTGTTGGTGAAACCAAGGTGATCATTAAAAATATTGAGAATCAGAAGCAGTAAATTGAAATTGTTTTATACGATAGGAGAAACGGCAGTATGAAGAAAAAATATTTTTTCAGAGGATTAGGCTTTGGACTTATCATTGGTGCGCTCGTTATGATGGTTGGAATTAAGTCCGGAAGCTTTGCAGATACAAAGAAGAATGATCCGTCAAAAGGAGATGCGGTAGAAGTTGTTGCATCAGAAGAAACTACTGAATCAGCGAAAACGACAGAGACTGCAACGGAAACGACAAAAGAGGATGTAGCTAAGGCAACGACGGAAGTGACGACAGAAGCTACAACAGAGGCGACAAAGGAAACCACAACGGAAAATACAACCAAGGCAACCACGGAAGCCACAACCGAAAGTACAACCAAGGCAACCACGGAAGCTACAACAGAAGCAACTACGGAAGCTACGACAGAGACGACGACAGAAACAACTACGGAAGCTACGACAGAGACAACTACAGAAGAAAAGAAAAAGGGTGGTTCGATTACGATCAAGCCGGGTATGTATGCAGAGGCAATCTCTCAGGCATTATATGATATCGGAATGGTAGACAGTGTACAGGATTTCTATGATTACCTTGTAAGCTCCGGTAATTCCATGAAACTGATGTGTGGAACTTTCACATTCAAGGGTGATGAAACCTACGATGAGATGATTACCATTATGAGAGATGGACGATAGTTATAGCATGAATTAAAACAAAATATGAGATAATGAGCATTGCGCTGGAATGTGCTCGCACATACCAGCATAATGCGAAAAAGACATGGAACTGTTAAGTGACATGAGATTATAAAAAGAAAGTGCTTGCATGCACTTTCTTTTTGTGTTATTATCGATTTTGTGTGTGGGCTTGAATATAGCAGGCTCATAAAAATAATATACATGCTGGTTGATTCCTGAAGTGGTGCCTATAGCTCGGGTGACTCGGTGAAAGAGAGATCAGCAGAAGAATATAACCATGGAGGTAGAAAAAATGAGCGTTATTTCAATGAAACAGTTATTAGAAGCAGGTGTACATTTCGGACACCAGACAAGAAGATGGAACCCTAAGATGAAGCCATACATCTACACAGAGCGTAATGGTATCTACATCATCGACCTTCAGAAGTCAGTAGGAATGGTTGACGATGCTTACAATGCAATCGGTGACTGCGTAGCAAATGGTGGAAAGATTCTTTTCGTTGGTACAAAGAAGCAGGCTCAGGACTCAATCAAGAGTGAAGCAGAGCGTTGCGGTATGTACTATGTAAACGAGAGATGGTTAGGTGGTATGCTTACAAACTTCAGCACAATCCAGACAAGAATCGCTACTCTTAAGAAGTACGAAGCTATGGAAGCTGACGGAACTTTTGATGTTCTTCCTAAGAAGGAAGTTATCCAGATCAAGAAGGAGATGGAGAAGCTTCAGAAGAACCTTGGCGGTATCAAGGAAATGAAGGAAATTCCTGACATGATCTTTGTTGTAGATCCTAAGAAGGAAAGAATTTGTATTCAGGAAGCTCATTCACTTGGAATCAAGCTTGTAGGTATTGCTGATACGAACTGTGATCCGGAAGAATTAGATTACGTTATTCCTGGTAACGATGATGCTATCAGAGCTGTAAAGCTTATCGTTTCAAAGATGGCAGATGCAGTTATCGAAGCTCAGCAGGGTGCTGATGCAACAGAGGCTGAAGAAGTTGCAGATGAGGAAGCAGCAGTAGAAGAGTAATATTTAGAATATAAACACTAGAATTTTGGAGGTTATTACGATGGCTATTACAGCAAGCATGGTAAAAGAGTTAAGAGAACTCACAGGTGCTGGTATGATGGATTGTAAGAAAGCACTTACAGAGACAAATGGTGATATGGACGCCGCTGTGGAAGTACTCAAAAAGAGTGGTGCAGCTAAGGCTGAGAAGAAAGCAGCAAGAATTGCAGCAGAAGGTATCACTAAGGTTGCAATCGATGGTAATACAGCAGTAGTTGTTGAAGTTAACTCAGAGACAGACTTCGTTGCAAAGAATGCAATTTTCCAGGAGTTTGTACAGGCAGTTGCAGATAAGGCACTTACAGTAGATACAGAAAAGGCTGGAGACGGCGAAGACGTTGTTTCAATCCTTGATATGAAGGCTGATCTTGATGATAAGATTCTCAAGATTGGTGAGAAGATTTCCATCAGAAGATTTGAGAAGGTTACAGCAGATGTTGTTGCTTCTTATATCCATGGTGGCGGAAGAATCGGTGTTCTTGTAGCCGGTAATGGTGCTTCAGATGATGCAGCTAAGGAAGCACTTACAAACATCGCAATGCAGATCGCAGCTATGAACCCACAGTACATCTCAAGAGACGAGATCTCAGCAGATGAGCTTGCTAAGATAAAAGAGATCACAGTTGACAGTGCATTAAATGATCCGTTCTCACTTCCAAAGCCTGTTCTTTCCAAGTTAATTGAGAAGGCTGTAGCCGGTGTATGGAGTGCAGAAGATGTAGCTATCTACGAAGAGAAGAAGTCAAACATGAACTTCTTACCTAACTTCCTTTCAAAGGAAGCTAAGGCTCAGTTAGCAGAGATCGCTTGTGCTGATAAGGAAGAGATCTCAGGCAACAAGATCTTCTCAGGACTTGTTGAAGGACGTATCTCTAAGCAGATGAAGGAAATCTGTCTTCTTGATCAGGTATATGTTAAGGCTGAAGACGGCAAGCAGACAGTTGCAGCATACCTGAAGTCTGTAAA
>OGZH01001443.1_pt1 | contig 14709 bp, 10 predicted proteins | sample 1576741 | NCBI WGS metagenome assembly OGZH01 (sample SAMEA3541560, study PRJEB24748) | human gut metagenome | biome: human gut; feature: human-associated habitat; material: faeces | place: China | collected 2012 | reverse complement strand
GGACGCTTCTCGATGAAGCCGGGTTCGGGCGAGGGCGCTCTTTATCGTACGGGCGGCGCTACCGTTTCGATCGTGCTGCCGCTTTGGGAGGCGGACAGCTCGGGTGAAGATGAGGCGTCATCGCGTGCCGCTGAAGGAAAAGAATCATGACCGACTCATTTCGTCCCGAACCGCTCATTCGCATAGTCGACGACGATCCGGAAGTGGCCGAAGGCCTCGGCTTTCTGCTCGAATGCGCCGATATGCGCTCGATCGCCTTTTCATCGGCCGAAGCATTTCTCGCTTCGGACAATCCGGCGGTGCCGGGCTGCATCCTGCTCGACATTCGCATGCCCGGCATGAGCGGCTTGGCACTGCAGCAGGCGCTTCGTGCCAAAGGTCTCACGAAGCTTCCGATTATTTTCATCACGGGGCACGGCGACATCGAAATGGCGGTCGACGCCTTGAAGGCGGGCGCGTTCGATTTTCTCGTTAAGCCCGTTAAGGAAGAGAAGCTCCTTCCCGCCATCCGAGAGGCAATTGCTTTGTCGGTGCGGCTCTTTGAAGGAAAGCCCACCGAAAATGAAATAGCGGGGCGCGTCGCCTCTCTCTCGGCGCGCGAGCGCCTGATCGTGCGGCCAACGAACGTGTCGCCTTGACGCCATTCCAAAGTCAGAATGGGAGAAATGCTACCACGAAGTTCAAAAGCAAACAAAATTTTTTACTCAACGGTTAGACGTGTCTAACTTACGGGAAAGCAGGGTTTCTAACCACTAAGCTCAGCCGATAGAATTTGTATTATCTTATTTTTTCGGCTTTGCCAGTTCACCGTTGCAATATCTAAATTCTTTTGAAAGGAGGTTTTATTTGTGGAGATTTATGTTATCAGCGCGAACATGTGCGATTTTGCCGTTGAGAACAACGACGATCACATCGGTCTTTGCTAACACAGCTGTAATTGTATGACTGTCGAAGTGAGCTTTGGTGAGCGGCTCTCCCCGAACAGCATCAGGAAAGGGGTTTATTTGAAGCCTTTCGAAGGCATAATGACAGCCTCTCCGATGCTGTTCGGGGCACTACGAACCAGTCTAACTTATGCGCTCTGTCGTTGATGCATTCTGTTCATTTATCGCATAATCAGATTGCGGCGAAATGAATAAACTATTAGACCTGAGGAGGTGTTATGATGAATGATGTTCGGTTGATATGCGCTCCATTTGCCCAATTATATTTACCCTCTTATGATACCGCTGTATTAAAGAGGTCTTTGCAACTCGCTGGCGTTTCGGTTGAGGTAGATATGCTTTATCTAAAATACGCAGTTTGCTTAGGGGGTGACGCATATCAAAGCCTATACTCATCCTCGCTGGGTGATGCTATTTTTTCATTGTTGCTGTTCCCTGAGAACAGAACTCGACTTTTGGATGAATATTACGTGCCTGTTTCGGCGCTTAATGGCAGTTTGGATGATTTGCTCAAAAAAACCGAACAATTTATCGAAGAATATATAGATGCAACATGGGATGCTGATTGTACCTCTAAGGAAGTGGTATTGTTTCATGTTTATACAAAACAGCTTTTCCCTGCGTTATATATCGGGAAACGTATCTTTGAAAAATACGGCCATGAAATATGGTTAAGCGGATATCATTGTTCTGATGAATGTGGCGCAAGTTTATGCAGAATATTCCCATACATCAAAAAAGTGTTCGGTAGTAATATTGAACACGCTGTTGTTGATGAAATTGCTAAACGGCGTAGTGGCGATAACTCACCTAGATTATCTGATAGTTTTAGTATACCTACACCAGATTATGAGGACTTCTTGAAAGGTGTGGCCGGTTTGCCGCAGACGTTTTTAGATGCTTTTTTAGCGCAATACTGGTTTCAAATTGAATTTAACAGAGGTTGCCCGTGGAACAGGTGTTCCTTTTGCACGCTAAATGTTCAGTACCCGTCTTTTAAACAACGGTCTCAGGAAGATATAATTTCTGATTATCGATTCATGCAGGAGCATTACAAAACGACGCGCATTTTGGTAACGTCACGTAATAGCAACTACAATTGGAAAGACCTCGTTGCCGCGCTGAATAAAGAGTATCCAGGGATGAGGGGTACTTACGATCTTAGTTTTAAGATTGCCGACTTATTTTCTGAAGACGATGCTCGTTTCTTAAGTGAAAATGACATTTCTATCCTCGTTGGTGTCGAAAGCTTATCAAAGACTTGTTTGGCAAAGATCAATAAAGGTCAGACCGTCATTGAGTCGATTATGGTGCTGAAATATATGGAGCGATATAGAGTAAAGTGTTTCTATAATCTCATGTGTGGCCTTCCATTTGAAACTGATGACGACTGCAATGAAACAGAGATGGTAATCAGCAATATTGTTCACTTGCCTCCACCTTTCAGTGTGGAAAGATTTAGGCTTACGGCAGGATCTTCTATACAAAAAAATCCAGAATTATTCGATATTAAAACTATAGGAATTAGAAAGGGGATAGAAGGAGCACTTATTCCGGATAAACTCCATGGCATTTATGTTCCCTTTTTTCTTGATTTTGAGTCGATTCATGATAGGTTTGAGCAACGGATAGAACGGTACAATTGTTTAATTGAAACTTGGACTGACAAGTATTATGCCTATGCGCGGAAGCGCATCGTAAGACCAAAGCAACATAGTCTGCTATATATGAGAAAGAACGATTTGGTTTTAGAGATTTATGATGCCAGATTTACGGAGAAATATCAGATTTATACTCTTTGCGATACAAGCAAGTCGCTGTATGAGTACTGCGATAAAGTAAGAAGCATTGACGATATAAAAGCATTGTTTCCTGAACATTCTGAGGCGGAACTGTTGGAAAATCTGAACAACTTAGTAAATAAAAAACTGATGTATAAGGAGGATGCCAATTATTTAAGTTTGGCTGTTTGACTATGAACTATAATTCATCGGAAATACCTATTGTCAATAGAACTTATTTCGGCACAGCTGATGACAAGGGACGTGTCATATCTGTTGTAAGCGGAGATTTAAAGGTAATAAAATGTTCCCGCTCCGCATTAAACAAAATCCTTAGTTGTGTAGATGGGAAAAACACATTTTTAGAGATTGAGGAGAAGATGGGTGCCATCTATCCCGTTGAAGGCGTGAAAAATTATTTGAGGATTTTGCTTAGCGAGGGCATCATCATGGTTAAGCCAGGGGAAGATCTCTCACCAACAAAAATGCATATTCTTTTGGTTGGCTCAGGTCGTATATATGATGCGATCAAAAAGGAGCTCTCATACTATGATAGCTTTGATGTATCAAATGCATCAATTGACGATGCCATCAAACTGACTGTCTCGAATAAGTATGATGTCTCAATCGTTGCGCCAGAATTAAGCACATTTGGATTATTCCATAGCTTCAATAAAACTATGCTTTCACTTAAGTGCCCGTATATTCCTTGCTATTATAATGGCAAGCATATGTCTATCGGCCCTTTTTGTATCCCTGGAAAAACTGCATGCTTCGAGTGTAAGACCATGCAGTATATTCGTGATTTAAACAAGAATCTGCCATTAGTTGATAGGATAGGCGTCAAGGATATTGACAATCTTTATGCTGCACATATCATTCCAAGTTCATTTGACGATGTTCATCTAAATTATTATGCCCGTGCGATTTGTAATGAAGTGTATCGATGGGCAAACAATGAAAACTTGTCGTTGATTGATACTGAGATTAAATATGACGCAGAAAGAGAAGAGTTTGTATCGAAGACGAACTATTTTCCAACAACATCTTGTGCGTGCTGCCATGGCATGAACCGGACTTATGTAAAGTGGGGGCATACCCCAATCTGCCCTCCCCAAACAATCATTGCGGAAAGTGCGGGGAATATTTGCTATACAACAGGAGGGTTACGCTCTAAAAACGAAGAAGACACCAAAAAAATGCTCAATGGCGCACTCGAAAACATGGGCGTAGCTATCTCTGTAGAACGGGCAAAAAGCAATCCATTTGACTGTGTTGTTCCATGTTACGTGGCAACACTTGAGGCTTCTCACAAAAACAAAACACCATATTATTTTAGGAAAGCGCGAACGCATGGCAAAGGGATGACAGAAACGCAAGCGTATTTTTCTGCATCTTTCGAAATGTTTGAGCACATCAGTTCTTACTATTTGGGGGACATTCCGCTTGTCGAGGCACCATACAAAGCCGTTAAAGACTTGGCTATTAACATGGATTCCGTAGCCACCTCTATTCGGAACTATCACACCGCCTATGATAAGTTCTCTGCAAGCAGCCCTATAGATTGGGTTTGGGGAAAATCTCTCATTACAGGAGAAAGCAAACTTGTGCCTGCTTCTATGGTATTTATGGGGGACGTCGAATTAAAAGGCCGCTTTTACGGTGGGACCTCTTCTGGTTTGGCAGCAGGAGCATCATTAAAGGATGCTATTTTACAAGCAACGTTTGAAGTGTTAGAACATGACGCTTGGATGATCGGGCAAATGAATCAGGTATCGCTTCCATTCGTAGATTATTCAACCTCTGAGAATGAGCAATTAAAAGAGCGTATCAGTAATATTAAAGCAATGGGGTATCAAGTTGTTTGTCGTGACTATACTAACGATATCGGTCTACCTGTTTTTAGAACATGGATAATGAACCCGCGTAACTTTACGCACTTTGCTTATAGCGGTTTTGGTGCGTCAATATCTCCAGAAATAGCGCTGGAGCGTTCTTTTACCGAAGCGATGCAGGGGGATGCCGTTGTAAACCCGAACAACCCTATGAACTCTAATTTTTCAGGCAAGCAGTTATTTAAATGGGTCAATTCCCTGTATTGTCTTCCCTACTTTTATAAGAAAGACATTTTGGGTGATGCACCAATACACTCAATATCAGACATGCCAAAAGCGGAGATGAAAACAGTTGATAATGCCCTCCAGAAAACGCTCGATTTGATTCAGCTAAGGTTGCCCAGCGCAGACATCTTATACGTTGATTTAACAAAGGATGGCATCAATATCCCTGCTGTTAGGGTGATTATTACTGGAGACATCCAGCACCTAAATATTCCTCCTGTTTCTGTCAGCCCGCGCACATTAAACTTCTGTATCAATATGGGGTATGCAAGCAAGCCGGCAGAATATCAAGAACTGTATCTTGGAGACTACCCTCATTAAGCGCAAAGGAGGTCAAATTGACGTGGACAGAATCTGTTTTTGGAGTAAGGGTATGTTTTGCGAGTTCATCCCCAATAGTAGAACTCTTGTCTTCGGAGGCGAGACATATTCCTATCCCATCCGCTGGAATACACCGGGCGGGAGACTGTATGTTCTTTTTTCCACTGACTGTAATTTAAGATGCCCTTATTGTTTCCAAAACAATGCTGTTCGTTGTGAGAGGAGTGTTGATGATAACCAGACGATACTCTATATCAGTGAATTACAAAATCGTGTGAACGAAATTGTACTATTTGGCGGAGAACCATTTTTGACAAACAATTATAATCGGGTAAGGGCAGTACTTGAACGCTTTGACTACTTAAAGTTTATTGCTTTCACAAACGGCAATTTCGAGCCACTTTACTGTGATTTGTTAAAGGAGTTTAGTTACTGCTTTAGGTCAGTAATCATCACAATGGACGGGCCAAAATCAATTCATAATAAGCGTAGGTTCAACCCTAAGCAAGATTCCTATGACTTGATCATAAATAATCTGCGCACTATATCTGATTATGGCATTGTGGTAAATGTGCAGATTAACGTGGACAAATATAACGCTGACTATATAGGGCAATTATTGGAGGAGCTTTATAGCTATGAGGAATTTAGGAATCACCAGTTCACGCTAAATCCGGTGAAGTATATCGCTAATGCCATAGAGAGCCCTCAACTTTTCGAGCTTTACTTTTCGCTCAAAAGGAAGTATCCGTTGAACCTTTCGGTGAATAATCGACTTGTGGGGAATCTAACAAAGCTCTTTGACATGCGCCCTTTGAATAAAGACCGCTGTGGCTTGGCTAAAACCTATGTCCTGAACCTTCCCGCAGGTAATATTTATGCTTGCCCGCAAAATGCTACATCTGAAATCGGAACACTTTCAGAAACCGCTCATATTGACACTTCATCGCTGAATGACCTGTTTTTGCAGACTGCTTACGAGTATGGTAAATGCAAGAATTGCGAATACGCTTTTTTATGTCCATATGGCTGCCCATATGTGGAGACTCCAGCTGACTGCAAAGAGAGGGTCAAGAGAGATTTATCATTGGTTTTAGAATTAATGTTTAACTCTCCTTTTTCAACTGGAGTTGCGGGTTTAGAAAACATCGGAGCAAGGGAGTGAAAATCTTTATGTTTATAAACAAACACTTAATCAGCTTCATGCGAGGATGCAGTCAATGCACTCTATTGTCGTGCTTTCTTGAGTTCCTGTTGACAATAGATGGCGCGATAATATCTTTGTTGGGTGCTTGCGCCATACGAATCGCCCTTTCCGGAAAACCCTTTTTGGGCTTTAACTACATATATCAACCGCTGATGATTATTGCGGTACTGCTGCTTGTGCAATTTGTTCTTTACAAACAGAAAGTTTCATTTGCAAACAAAGGCAGTCGGATCATAAAGACACAGATTAGGCAGGATTTGCTGAATAAGCTGTTTGAGCTTGGCCCTGCTTATACCACCGTTTCTCGAACGGGAGAAATTGCAAATACTATATCCAATAAAGTTGAATGGTTGAGCAATTATTATACGCTATATCTCCCGGCAGCCAGTTCATCTATTATAAACGCATTTTTTATTGTTATTGCGCTTTACACGATTGATGGTATAACTGCGAGTATATGCCTTGTATCTTGCATTGGTATGCTGTTTTGTCCGATATTGTTCTACACTTTCACAAAAGATCGTGGAATCAAAGAATGGAAAGCATACGGCGATTATTACTCGGATTGTCTTGACAGTGTTCAGGGAATCACTACGCTCAAGGCCTTTAACGCAAATCAGCGGCGCTGCACATATATCGACAAAAAAGGAGAAGAATTTAGAAGGGCTATTATGTCACAGCTTCGTATAACGATGCTGGAAAATGGTGTCCTTGAGCTATTTCTTCAAACCGGATGTGCCCTGTCGGTTGCCACGGCTACCGTGCGCGCCGCTCTCGGGATTATTTCGCCGGATGTACTGGTATTTGCATTATTCCTTACGGCTGCATGTTTTGCGCCTATGGCTAAGCTGGGGAATGCTTGGCACATGGGGTATCGAGGGATCACAGCCTCATATTCAATAAGCGAGTTGCTGACAAAAAAGGCCACCCTGTCGCTTGCAAAGGCTAACGATACCATGATTGCAAAGTCCAATAAGGCCGAATTTACAGGGGATATCGAATTCAAAGACGTTTCCTTTTCCTACGATGCAGATTTTGCTTTGAAGAATATAACTTTTACGGTTAAAAATCGTACCATGACCGCGCTTGTGGGCGCATCTGGAAGCGGCAAGTCAACCATCGCTCATCTTCTTGCGGGATTTTATCCCGTCAGAAGTGGTGAAATTTATGTTGGAGAGATGAAGATAAGCGAACAGACCGTTGGGGCTATACAAAGCATGATTTCAGCTGTATGGCAGGATTGTCACATTTTCTACGGTACGGTTTATGAAAACATATTGTTTGGCCGTCCTGACGCAAGCAAAGACGAGGTGATTGCTGCTGCGAAAAAAGCTAATTTGCATGATTTCATCGAGACGCTTCCGCTTGGATATGATACACCTCTCGGTGAAAACGGCATGAGGTTTTCCGGCGGCGAACGACAGAGAATCGCAATTGCACGAGCATTTTTGAAAGATTCTCCTATTCTTATATTTGATGAAGCTACCTCAAGCCTCGATAGAAAGAACGAGTTGGGAATACAAAAAAGCTTCGATGAGTTGAGTCAGGCAAAAACTTCTCTTGTAATTGCGCATCGACTTTCAACGATTCAACAGGCAGATCAAATTATTATAATGGAGAACGGGAATATCCTTGCTATTGGCACACACGAAGAACTGAGTAAATCGTCTCCTGAATACAGAGCTTTAATGGGAGATCAGTTTTTAGGAGGGAAGCATGAATAAGTCAGTTGGAAGAATAGGATATACACTTAAATTGATGCGGCATGTCAAGGGAATGTGGAAATACCTTGTTCTATCCACGTTCACTAACATACTGTACAAGGTGTTGCCAATTATACTGAATGTTATCGTTTCATACATGATAGGCCGAACCATCCTCGGAGGGATTCATAACGTCTGGAATCTTTTCTTTGTGGTTTTAGCGATAATTGTTGGCCTTGTTGTCATGTCATATCTGAACGTACTTATCTCGCATGATATGGCGTATCGCATTCTTGCAAAACTGCGCAGTGCGGCATACAGAAAAATAGACGAGATTGCTCCGGCTGCTATGGAAAAGAGACAAAGCGGTGAACTTATGAGTATTGTACTTGAAGATGTCGAAATACTGGAGTGGTTTTATGCACACACAATAGGACAGCTTGTTACAGCGATTGTCATTCCATCCGCTGTTCTTGTAATTCTATCAATGATTTCGCCAATTATTCCGCTGGTGCTGTTTCCCTTTATTATCGCATTACTTGTTGTCCCAATATTCGGAATTAAAAAGTCGAATGAGCAGGGGATTGAAACGCGAAAGCACTTTGCAGATCTTAGTGCGCAGATCGTCGATGGCGTGCAAGGGCTAAAGGATATCGTTTCTTTTCAATGGCAGCAGAATTTTTTCCTCCGCCTTTCAAGAACAAACGAGAAGTATCATAATTATCAGATGAAGTACGCGCTTAGAAGCGCAGGCGAGATGCGTCTTTTTCAAATGATTATGGGAGTTGGAGGGTTGATAGGACAGTTTGTTTCGCTTCTTCTTGCCATTAACGGGAGAATGCCGATCTCATATTTAATACCGATCTTTATCCTCTGCTCGGCTGTTTTTTCTCCCTTAATGGAGGCGTTGACAATGAGTACAAATTATGGGTTGATATTCAGCGCTGCGGAACGTCTGTTTGAGCTGTTTCAAAGCAAGAATGTTGTAACCGATGGAGGAGAAAAAGACGCAGAGAGTGTTCTTGATAATAAAGGCGACCGTCTGATACATGTTTCGTTCAAGGACGTCCATTTCTCATATCCTGAAAATCGTGAGGAACAAACCTCTCAGGTGTTAAAAGGACTGAGTTTCGAGTTTTCTACTGGTGAAACGGTTGCACTGGTTGGAGCATCCGGCAGCGGAAAAACTACCGTTGCAAAGCTATTGCAACGATTTTGGGATGTGGATCATGGGAGCATTAAAATCAATGATGTCGATATCAGATCCATTCGCATCGAAGCTCTTAGAAAGCTTGTGACAATAGTTCCCCAGGAAGTATATTTGTTTAACATGAGCATAGAAAACAACTTGCTTCTTGCGAATCCGGACGCTGATGCCTCACATCTCCATAAAGCGGCTGCGGACGCACAGGCGGATGCATTCATTAAGAAACTGCCAGATGGGTACGAAACGCAGGTGGGCGAACGCGGCCTGAAACTCTCTGGTGGGGAGAAGCAACGGCTGTCAATTGCGCAAGCGTTCCTAAAAGATTCCCCTATTCTTATTCTTGACGAAATATCCGCCAATCTTGACTCGGAAAACGAGGCGCGCATAAACAATGCAGTAAAACGACTTAAAGCCGGCCGTGCTACACTTGTTATTGCGCATAGGGTTTCGACAATCAAGAAAGCGGATCGTATTGTTGTGATACGAGACGGATGTGTTGTCGGAAGTGGTAACTATCAGTTTTTACTTGAGACTTGCCCATATTTTGCTGAACTAATTGGTGAAGAATATGCGGAGTAAGAATAGCTATCAAGCGGAGGGTGTTGAGGTTAAAACCCGGATCACAGGAATAATCATGATTGTTCTGTTCTTAAGCATTGTATTGGTTTTCAGCATAATGTGTGGAATCATTTTTGGATCGTCTGAGCTTTCCGTTTCATCGGTTCTGAATGTGCTGAAAAGCAAGCTATTTGGTATAGCGGTCGAAGACGTTCCATCATCTGCATTTTATATTGTTTGGAATTTACGGCTTCCAAGGGTGTTACTTGCACTTGCAGCAGGCGGTGGTCTTGCTGTCTGCGGTGCTGCAATGCAAGCAGTTACCCAAAATGTACTTGCCGATCCCTATATTTTGGGGGTTTCAAGCGGAGCGTCGGTCATGGTAAGCCTTGCGTTTTTCTTAAACGGCGTGCTTATTGTTTCACGGGCAGCGATATCCGGCTTCGCGTTTGTTGGCGCACTTTTTTCTATGCTCCTTGTCTTTGCGATAGGGGGTATAGGGAAAGTGTCGTCCGGTTCACGGCTGGTTTTGTCGGGTATGGCGATTAACATTATGCTTACCGCTATTTCTCAGTTTTTTATCACATTATCTACTGAACATGCCACGCGCAATATCACTTTGTGGATGATGGGGAGCGTTTCCGGTGGACGATGGAACAATATTGCGCTGCCAATATCGGTTAGCATATTAGGCTTGATTCTTCTCTTGTTAAGAGCAAGAGCGTACAATTTAATCTCGTTAGGAGATGAAACTGCTATCAGTATGGGCGTTAAGCCATCAAATCTCAAGCGGTTTACTGCGGTTACGGTTGCTATTGTGACTGGCATAATCGTTTCAAACTGTGGTTTAATTGGGCTCGTTGGCTTCGTCATTCCGCATATTGTGCGGCTGATTTCAGGCCCAGACCATCGTAGATTAATCCCGGTTTCTTTTTATGCCGGAGCGATTTTTCTTGTTTGGATGGACATGCTTGCCCGTTATGTTATGGCACCGGCAGAACTCCCGATTGGGATCTTTACTGCCATGTGTGGCGCTCCATTTTTCATCATGCTCTTGGCAAAACAATCAAAAGAAGAAAGGAGGGGAGAATAAAGTGAATAAAAGAACGCACTCAGAGGCAATTAGAGTGGCGAATCTAAACTACAACATCCACTCAAAAAGCATTTTGGAGGAGATCAGCTTGTCAGTTCCAAGCCATTCATTCGTGGGATTGATAGGCCCCAATGGAAGTGGAAAAACAACGCTCATCCGTCACATATACCGCGCGTTACCGCCTCCAACAAAAACGGTTTATGTAAATGGAAGAGAAATTGAAAGTATCAGTTTCAGAGAAGCGGCAAAAAGCGTTACTGTAATGCGCCAAGAGAACAACTCTGAGTTTTCTTACTCTATCCTTGAGATGGTTCTTATGGGACGTTCCCCCCATAAGCGGCTGTTTGAAGGAGATACGGGACGCGATATGGAAATTGCGCAAAATGCGCTTGATCGCGTTGGGATGAAGCAAATGGCAAGTCGAAGGTACGCATCGCTTTCGGGAGGTGAGAAGCAGCGCGTTCTAATAGCAAGATCTCTTGCTCAGGAGGCAGATATTCTTCTTCTGGATGAACCCACCAACCATTTGGACGTACATTATCAATGGTCGTTGATGGAGACGATAAAAGGATTAGGAAAAACTGTTTTGGCTGTGTTCCATGAACTTAATTTGGCGTGTGCGTTTTGTGACTACCTCTATGTTCTTAAAGATCATAAGATTGTTGCAAAAGGCCCGCCGGCAGCCGTTTGCACACGGGAAATGCTCGCAGATGTTTTTTGTGTTAACTCAGAAATCATGTACTCGAGTGAAGGAGTCCCGCAGATTCTCTTTAGTGGTGTCAAAAATACCCAGCAGGGTAAATAATATCATTTCCGGCAATCCGGAAAAAAGGAGGAAACTACATGAAAAAAATCACATCCGTTTTACTGGTTCTTGTTCTCGCTTGCTCACTTCTTGCAGGATGCAGTTCTGTTGGGAGGCAACCCGATAATTCGGGAATTGATACCATGATGGGCAATGGCAACGAAACGGCGCATTATCCTATTGAAGTAGACAGTCTGGATAAATCCTTCGTTTATACCTCGGCTCCGGAAAAGGTTGTTGTGCTAGATTACATATCTGCACAAATTCTTGTAGCACTGGGGCTCGGTGACAGGATAACGTCATTGGCTCCAGCCATGAACACTATCGACGAGGTGAAAGACGAGTATCGAGCTGAAGTATCTGCTATCAAGATGTTCCCGGCAGAAGCAATGAAGAATGGTGTTCCAGGGCTAGAAAGCGTACTTGCAGAGGAGCCGGATCTTGTTGTTGGCACTGCTTATGCATTTAACTCGAATAATGTCGGCGATATTCAAGACTTCATTGGAAATGGCATCAATATCTATGCTTCTGAAGGAACATATGTTGAAAAACCAACTCTTGAGAACGTGTATAACGATATAGAGAATCTGGGGAAGATTTTCGGTGTATCCGACAGAGCTGAAACATTGATCTCGAGCCTTCGCTCCCGTGAAAAGAAGATTACCGACATGATGAAAGCAACCGATGAGATCGCTGTATTTAACTTCGATAGCAACATGAATGACGGAACCTTCTACACGGTAGGTGGAGCTAATTTGCTTGATGCACTTTTTGCTATGGCAAATGTCAGAAATATCTTCGGAGATCTGGAGACAAATTATGCACGGATTTCCCTTGAGGAGATTATTTCGCGCAACCCTGAATATGTTATTGTTACAAAATACTACACAGAAACCGATGCAGAAGAAAAGATCAACTACTTTGAAACGACTCCTGAACTTGCCGATATTACTGCCGTAAGAAAAGATAATTACATTATCATTTCCGGCATTTCCCTCCGGCCAGGTCTGCAAACTTTGGATGCGCTCGAAGATATCATTAAAGCTATTCATCCTGAGGGCGTTAGATAAAAATCTATAAAAGATGCCGGAGTAAACGATAAATGAAAGATTGACCAAGGAAAAGTAGATCGAAACCGTTACCCTCATGCTGCGCCGGTGTGGACGTGGCGCACATGGGACAAGGCGGAAGGAGCCTTGCCCTGTGTGTGCCGCCCTGCCGGGAAACGCCAGCCAACGGCGCATCCGATGCCCGCACGGAGACAATAAGCCCTTTTGCGCAAGCCGCCCCATCTACTATCGCATGGTTCGGATGTGCGCAGTGATGCGGTATGCAGAGCCGAGTATGCTGCTGAGCCGCCCCATAGCAGAGAGACTGTTCCTCCGCTTTCCGTTTCCGGAGGTGTAATATGGAAAAGAAAGAGTACCGACAGCTTTTGTCTCAAAAGCAATACATCCGGCTTCTTTTAGCGGATACGATCAACCGCTTCGGAGATTCCATAGATGTGATCGCTTACTCGTGGATCATGTATGAGATCACCGGCAGCGCATCGCTGATGGCGCTCGTGGTCGGTCTGAATTTCGTTCCGACCGTCTTTCTCACGCCCTTTGCGGGTGCGTTCGTAGATCGCATAAGCAAAAAAAGGGTCATGGCGCTGGCCGACCTGCTGCGCTTTGTGTTTGTTGCGGCGATTGTAACGCTCTACTCCACAGGCCTTTTAAGCCCGGCACTCATCGTAGTCTTTACTCTGGCCACCTCCACGGTGGAGGCCTTTCGCCTTCCTGCCGGCGGCGCAATCCTGCCGCAATTGCTGGAGCAGGAGTATTATACGTTGGGAAAGGCCGCCAGCTATTCCTCTTCAAGAATATCGGAGCTGGCCGGTTATATGCTTGCGGGAGGCGTGATCGCGCTAGTAGGCGCTGCCGGCGCTCTGTGGATCGATGCGGCGACATTTCTAATATCATCTGCGATCATATGGTCGATACGGTATCAGGAGAACCTGCAAGGCGCAAAACAGACGGTAAAAGGTGTGATTCAGGATTTTGCGGAGGGCTTTCGCTTTATCCGTGCAAGCAGGACAATCCGGACGGTGAGTCTGATGGGGCTGCTGATCAACTTCGGCATCATGCCGCTGACCGTTTTTCAGACGCCGTATGTATCCGACTATTTGAAAATGGGGCCGGAGACGCTTTCGTATATCAAAATACTGATGTCTGTTGGTATGATGACGGGAGCTGCGCTGCTTCCTAAGCTCGGGAAGATCAAAACACCTGCCATAGTAGTTGCCGCAGGCGTTATTATGGGCGCGGCGCTGATTGAAATGAGCATCGCCCAAAGCCTGTCTTCGCTGGCTCTGAAAATGGGGATACTCACGCTCAGCATGGTTTCCATCGGCTTTGGAGGAGGGCTTTTGAATGTTGTCATTGGAAGCTCTGTGATGAAAGCCGTTCCAAAGGAGATGATGGGGCGCATCAGCGGATTTCTGGCCGCTCTGATGCAGGCCTCCATGCCGGTTGCATCCTTTATCTGCTCTGCACTGGCTGTGTATTTCCATATCCCGCATATCCTCGTTTTCTTTGGGAGCCTGACGCTGCTCTGCTACCTGGCGCTCTATTTCAGGAAGAAGCTCGATGCATTAAGCTGATTTGGTGGGAGGCGATGTGCCTGAAACAGGAACACAAGAATTTCTGGGACAAAATGCCGGTCGGTACGACCGCTTTATGCGAAAGGATCGGGCGGCGTATGAGAAGATCTATGCGCTGCTCCGGCCGGTGGTGAAAGCCAAAACGGTGCTGGAGCTGGCGACCGGAACCGGGTTGATCGCAAAACACATCGTAAACGCGGCGGCGCACATCGAGGCGACGGATGCCTCCCCGGAGATGATCGCCGAGGCAAAGCGGGATAATCAATCTGCGAAGCTGCACTTTTCCGTGCAGGATATGTTCCGCCTGCCCTATGCGGATAAGTCCT
>OGZH01001441.1_pt1 | contig 14735 bp, 9 predicted proteins | sample 1576741 | NCBI WGS metagenome assembly OGZH01 (sample SAMEA3541560, study PRJEB24748) | human gut metagenome | biome: human gut; feature: human-associated habitat; material: faeces | place: China | collected 2012 | reverse complement strand
AGAAACAATGCAGAGTAGTCTGTAACTGAATGGAACAAAAACAACGCGTTATCGGTAAACTTGATGAATATAAAGACGAAGCTATCCTGAGAATTACTCTCTTTTAATCAGAGGGCCAGGGATTCGAGTTCCCTCAGACAATCAGGCCCCGGGTGGTGGCTTTGAACGACAACACGGTTTGCGGAGCAAAGTGATTGACCATCTGACAGAGATTTTCAAGCATTGAAAATCATGGTGATAAAGTGGATTTTTGTTACAAATCAATAAAAATGTTGAGGAAAAAATCCTTCTGTGGTAAAATAATTGGAAAGATGCTGCGAAATTGCGGAGGGAGGATCTGTGCTGTATGCACCGGCTCCATAAACGCCTTGCAGGCGCAGCCAACAGTTCCATAGAAATCATCATTGCTTGGAGTTTTGCAGATGCGTAAGAGACTGTTTGTTAGAAACTGGATCCGAAGGCTTTTAAGGTATCTTTGTATTCCGGTTGGGTTCTTCCTGGTCGTGTTTCCTCTATATAGCCTGATGATCCGCCAGACGATCCAGGCGCAGTCCTCCAGTGCGATGGAAATGCTGGCAATCGGCACCACCCAGTTTGAACGCTGCCTGAGCAATATCCGCAGCACGACGAACAAATTGTTCAGCGAAACGGAGTATACTCTGCTTGCCAGCAGTTATGACAACAGTATTCTGGGAGATTATCAGACACTGACGAGAGCCAGCAAATCGTTACAGGATAAGACCTACGATTCCTCTGTGATCACATACAGCTATATTACATTTGAGCGGAATGGCATCATATTGGATGACCGGAGCGCGTATGAGAGCCATAGCAATTTTTACCCTGGAGCACTTGAGTATGAGGATGTGTCTCAGGAGGAATGGGATGCGCAGAATCAGATCGATGTAACGACGATAAAGCCCGCCCATGTTGTCAAACTGATGCATTCCAGCTATGGCAATTCATATACCACGGTATATCAGCCCTATGTGAACACGGCGGGCCGTCTCTGCGGCGCAATGACGGTGCTGATCAAGGAAAAAGATGTCGTTTCAATGTTCCTTTCGCAGCAGCAATGGCGCAAGGAAGGGCTTTTCTGCCTGATTTCCGATGACGGAACGATCCTGGCGGGAAATAACTATGACGGAACGACACTTTCCCTGGCGAGTGATGATACGGGTTGGGAGACCTATCAGGGAAAGCGCTATCTGATGGCAACGCGATATGTGGCATCTCTGAATGCAACGGCGGTCATTGGAATGCCGCCGTCGCTCTACGAAGCGGGTCTGTTGGCAGTACAGCGTGCAATTTGTCTGTATCTGATCGTGGGCGTTCTGGGCTGTGTATTGATCAGCGTCTGCATGACACTGGAGGACATGAACAGCCTGCGTCCGATGCTGGATACGCTGGACGAATCGGATCTGGCATCACGGAAAGTGCTGAATGAGATCTTTCTCCGAAATGTGAACAGTCAGCATAAACTGGCACAGGAACTGGAGCATTCACGCAGCGAGCTGGAACATGGCAAAATGGAAATTTTGCTGCGTACAGGGTCTGTAAGTCAGGAATCCCTTCAGCAGCTGACGGATGCGGTGCAGCTGAAAGCCTATAACTTCCTGCTGCTGATCCCATCTCTTCAGGAAAACGCCGAGTGCTCACTGAAAGAAGAGCTGCGTACCGTGGTGGTGTCAGAGCAGATCCGTCAGATTTATGGGCAGAGATTTTATGTACAGGCAACGGCAGATGACCTGATCCTGGTGATCCTGACGCAGGAAACGGATGAAGCAGAGGAACTGCGGGAGATGTGTTTCCGTACAGAGCAGCTGTATGATGCGCTGCATCTGACAACTCCCCTGATATTGAGCGATTCTTTTGAGAAAATGGAGCAGCTGTCAGATATTTATTGGAAGGCCCGCAATGTGGCGGCCTATGCGGATCCAACACAGAAGATCTGCTATTTGGGGAACAGCAGTGCGCAGCGCGGTACCACGGTCAATGCAACCAATGCAGCGCGGCTTCGGGAATATCTGCTTTCCGGATGCACGGAAGAAGCGGTTTCGCTTCTGAGTGAGTTGTTCTCGGTGGATAATCTGGACCCGGAAAACTTCAAGCAGGATTTTTACACGGCAGGCGGCATTCTGCTGAACACGGCAGAAAGGGTACGCTGTCCGGATATCGCCTATCTGTGCAGTTATGACTCAAAACTGACTGCCCGCCAGATGCTGAGCCGGTTGCAGGACTGCTGTGTGGAGATCTGCAACCATGTGCAATTCTTGAAGCATAGCCACAATGATGCGCTTCAAAAGAATATTCTGGACTGGCTGGCACAGAATTTCCAGAATCCGGAGATCAATGCGGCGATGACGGCAGAGCAGTTCAAGATCTCGAAAAAGTATCTTTCGCAATTCCTGAAGGAGCAAACCGGAAAGAGCTACACAGAGTATGTGGAAGAATTGCGTCTGGATCATGCGATGCAGCTGCTGAGAACGACAGATCTGAATATTACGGATATTGCAGAACAGTGCGGCTTCTCCACGGCGAATACATTCTATAAGGCATTCCGGCGGAAGTATCAGCTCTCGCCTTCTGCAGTTCGCAAAGGAGACAACTGATTTCAGCGCAGAAAAAACGAACGATGTCATCCGATCCGGATGGACATCGTTCGTTTTTTTACAGGTGGATTCAGGAATGGATGCTTATGGTCACGGTGCAGGGAGCATCCAATGCAAAGGTCAGCTCAAGCAGCCCATCGTGGCGTGTGGTCACGGTGCAGGGCACAGAGGCTGTAACAGCTTTGGGACCCGGCTGCAGAACAGCCAGAACAGTGCTGCGGCCCGCTGCGGTAAAATCCAGTGTGGCATTTAAGGCGCTGTTGTCCGGTGCCCAATCCGTATGCCGGACAAAGGCATCAAAACCGGTCGTGAGGGTGCCGGGGCGGTAGTAAGCGGAAAACCACTGTACAATGGGAGAAGAAAGCCCGCTGAACTGATGCCAGCCGGCACCACGGCGGCTCTCGATCATAAAGTGCTCAAAACAACAGTAGCTTTCGGCACACTCGTTCTGCCACAGGGTAAGAGCGGTGTCGGCAATGCGGTAAGCAAAATCGGCAAGGCCCGCATCCAGTGCAGATTTGAAGAACATCCACTGATAAGGCATCCATACAGCGCCGTTCCAGTAGCCGTCACGCCGATAGTACGGCGCACTCTGATCTACGGTGGAAAGGCCGCAGGCACACCACAGGTGTTCCGGGCTTTGCAGCTTCTGCCACAGAAGCTCCTTCTGCGGTTCTGTACAGGCACCTGCAAACAGCGGCGAAGCGCCATCCAGGCCCATGTCGTAGTTCAGGCCCTGCTCGGTGCGCAGAATATCCGCAGCATCACCGGAAGGATCGTGCAGGAGGTACCCGAAGTAACCGCTTTCCTCGTCCCATGCAGTCTGCAGGGAGCGCCCCAAGCGAAGCGCATCGGCATCAAAAGTATCTGCGTCGGTTGTCTCGCCCAGCAGGCGGGCGGTGTAAGCCAGGATCTTGGCGCAGCGTATCGCATGGGCAGTTGTGACCACGGGCGCGCAGCTGGCCTGCAAACGGCGGCGATGGACCTCCTGCTGTGGGGGATAATCGTCCCATCCACCGGAATTATAGAAATAATCCCAGGGACGCAGCAGGCCGCTGTGCAGGTTGGCGGTAGTGGAGCCGCCTTCCTGCCCGGTGAAGAAGCGGTAGTACAGCTTCAGGCGCGGATAGCAGTAGGCGGCAAGTTCTCTGCTGCTGGTGCGATTCAACAGCTCGGCGTACAGATAAAACTGCGTTGGCACCATGGAGCCATGGTGTAAGAAAGCAGCATCCACAGAATCCGGGGGCATCAGGTAGGTGTTCAGGCAGTCAAAGGCATTGCGCAGGCTGGTCTGAGCCAGACCCATTCCAATGAATCCGGAATCCCATGTGTAGACACAGTCCCACCAGCGTCCGGGAGTGTAGTGACGGATATACTGTCCCCGCGTGTACACCGGATACACAACGTTGGTGCAGAGAACTGCATTCATCAACTGTTGGCCCAAGGCAAGCGATTTGGCAGCCGGTAGAGCGGGCGGTGCTGCAAGGGAGGCAGAAGCCTGCTGCCATACATGCTCCCAATCACTGCGCTGCGTCAGCAGCTCATGGCAGCGCAGCGCGGCGGCAGAAGCATCCGGCGCAGCACAGACCGCTCCATAGATCACTTTTGTCTGTCCTGCCTCCAAGGGGATCGGCCCCATAAAGAGATTGACGTAATGCCCTTTTCCGTTGCCGCGCAGCGTGGCATTTACATGGTCGTGTACGGTGTCACGCAGAAAGATATCCAGTTCATCGTTTTCGATCGTGCGAATATGGGTGGTGATATCATCCCACAGGATCCCGTAGCACTCCTGAATGTGGGGATACTGCAGGGTCAGATAGTTCTCATCTGCGGCGGGCTCGGCCTGAGGCCGGGAGCCGTCTCCGCGCAGGGTAACGGTAAAGTTACCAGCGTCCGCTTGCTCGCACAGAGCGAGACAATCCAGCTTCGCCCCTCCAACACCGGCAGCGGTCAGGGTCAGAGTGAATTTCCCGGCGGGAATGGAAGCATTCAGCGGCAGGATGGCAATAGAAGGCTTCTGACAGGGTGGCAGCTGTAACGTATCCTGACCATTGACATCGTACCCGGAACTTTCATCTGCCGGATTCCAATACCGTACACAGAGACAGGGGGCACGCAGGGGCGCGGTAAGGGAAAGCGTAAAGGTAACGGTGTCCCCTTTTCCGCTGGGCACGACCTGCCCAAAAGGTCCTTTGCCTTCGGAACAGCCGAACCCCATGCCAATGCCGTATCCCTGACCAAAGCCGGGAACGGCTTCTTCGCCCCGGCGCAGACCATCCCAGGTCAGACATTCGTTGGGACGGTGGATGGAAAAATCCAGGGTGTCATAATCCTTTGCCCAGACAAAGGCCGCGTTTTCCGGCAGGGATACCTCACAGCCCGGCAGGGAGAAGCCGCGGTAGGAAGGAACGGGATCCCAGGCCGAAGCCATGTAATGAAGCACCAGATTCTGCGGAGCATCTGTATTGTTGTGGAGTTCAGCACGGATCAGCCGGACATCCTCTCCCAATGGGGCAAAAGAGATGTCTGCATACAGCTGATCCTTCCACAGGAGCTCGTGGCGGAGCGTGTAGCAGCTCAGATCCGGAGCCGCAGCCCAGGGGTGAAAGCCGCTTTCAAACCGAACATTGGGCACATCGACCCGGCGGCGATACATTCCCGGAAAAACGGACAGGTCAAACCGAACGCCGTCGTTGGCCGCAGGAACATGGGAAATGCCGCTGTAACGTTTGGTGTAGGGGCCCCACGCAGGCAAGGAAAGGTCATGTGATTGCATGGCGTGATATCCTCCCATCAGCCCTTGACTGCGCCAATGGTAACACCGGCAACAAAGTACTTCTGCAGGAACGGATACAGGCACATGATCGGCAGGGTGGAAACCACCATGGTGGCATATTTCAGACCGTCGCCGATGACCTCGACATCACCGGTGGAACCGGCCATGTTGCCGATGTCGCTCTGGATCAGGACCTCACGCAGGATCATCTGCAAAGGATACAGAGAACGATCCCGAATGTACAGCAATGCCGGGAACCAGCTGTTCCACTGCGCAACGCCGTAGAACAGCGCCATAACGGCGAACACTGCACCGGAGAGCGGAAGAACAATGCGGAAGAAGGTCGTGATATCGTTGCAGCCGTCCAGGGCTGCGGCCTCGATCAGCTCATTCGGGATGGTGTTTTCAAAGAACGTGCGCATGATGATCATGTTATAGGTACTGATGGCGGAAGGCAGCACCAGCGCCCAGATCTTATTCAGCATACCCAGCTTCTGAATGATCAGGTAAGTGGGGATCATGCCGCCGTTGAAGAACATGGTAAAGATGAAGAGGCTGATAAAGACGTTGCGCCCGAACAGATCCTTGCGGGACAGGGGGTAGGCAGCGCAGGCGGTAAGGGTCACGCTGATCAGGGTGCCCAGCACGGTATACAGGATCGTGTTCAGATAACCCGTCCAGATGCTGGCATCCTTCAGAACCTTCTCATACATGGAGGTCGTAAAGCCTTTGGGCCAGAAGGAAACATTGCCTGTTAGCAGCTGCATGGGATCACTGAATGAACCGCTGATGATGTGCAGAAGCGGCAGAATAATAGTTGCGCTGATCAGGATCAGCAGCAGATACACAACAATGGTATAGATCCGTTCCCCGATGCTTTCCTTCACTTTCGTGGGGTGATTCATCGCATCAATATTTTTTTTCATCACCACAGGCTCACCTCACTGATCTTTTTGCTGAACTTGTTGAACAGCACGATAATGGTAAAATTGATCACAGAATTGAACAGGCCCACAGCCGCAGAGAAGCTGTAATCGCCGCTTTCAAAGGCACGGCGGTAAACGTAAGTGGAGATCACATCGGCAGTCTCATAGGTTGCAGGGTTGTACATCAGCATGATCTTTTCATAGCCGACTGAGAAAATAGAGCCCATGCGGAGGATCAGCATGATGATGATCGTGGGCAGCAGGCCGGGCAGCGTGATATGGATCAGCTTGTCCCATTTGGAAGCACCGTCAACGGTGGCGGCCTCGTAGAGAGAGGGGTCAATGCCGGTCAGTGCCGCCATGTACACAATGGAACCGTAGCCGGCGCTTTGCCAGATGTCAGAAAGAACATAGATCGTCTTGAAGTACTTGGGTTCGGCCATAAAGTGGATCGGCGTACCGCCAAAGGCGGTGATCAGCTGGTTGATCAGGCCGCTGGAAGGGGAAAGCAGGGCGCTCAGAATACTGACAACGACCACGGCGGAGATGAAGTGGGGCAGGTACACTACGGTCTGTACGCTGCGTTTGAAGAATTTACCGCGGACTTCGTTGATGAGCAGAGCCAGAATGATGGGAATGGGAAAGCCCACAATAATGGAATACAGGCTGATGCCAAGTGTGTTTTTGATCAGACGGCCAAAATACTCGGATTTAAAGAACTGGGTGAAATATTTGAAGCCGACCCACTTGCTGCCCGTGATGCCCAGTACGGGAGAGAAATCACGGAAGGCGATCTGCGCGCCGTACATGGGCGCGTACATGAACACGATATACCAGATCAGGGCGGGCAGCAGCATCAAAAGCAGATAGCGGCTGCGCCAGAACTTTTTGCAGGCATGATCAAGGCGGTTCGCTGTTGGCAGTGTGATCGGTTTTGCTGCGGTGGCAGTTTTCATGGTGGTATTCTCCTGTTTTCGTTCTGAAGAACCCAGGAAAAAATAGGCCGGGAACAGGGTGTTCCTGCCCCGGCCGTTATTTTACTGGATCAAAAAATAGGTGCCTGCTGAGGCATCAGCCATTCAGAGTCTTCTGGTAGATATCGATGACCTCTGCAATGCCCATGCCATTGACCTTTTCAACGTAGGTGTCCCAGTTGGACAGCGGCTCACGGCCGGAAACAAACTTGATGATCATCTCATCAACGTAAGTATCCACGTCTGCCATTACTGCACGACGGACGGCATCATCCTCAGAGGAGAAGGAGGTGGAGCCGGGGATCACATACTTCTTGGATTCTTCCAGGAAGGGAATGATGCAGTCCTGCTTTGCGCGGTTGACAGACTCATCATCCAGCTGTGTGACCTCATCCTGGCTCAGAATGAACGGGCCGGAGCTCTGTGCAAAGGTGAAGGTGCCGATCGCATTCTTGGGAGACAGGCCGTCAGGGTTCTTCATTACATAATCGGTGAAGATCGGCTTGCCGTCCTGCATGGTGTAGTGAGTGCCCTCAATACCCATGTTGATCAGCCGGGTGCCCTCGTCGCTGTACATGTAATCCAGCAGAGCGACCACGCGGTCAACGTTCTTGCAGCTTGCGGTGATGGTGGCGGCTGCAATGGCACGCGGCTCCTGATCAATGTAGGAGTGGATCTGTGCATCGCCCTTGGGGGGTACGGTGGCCTCAACATGGAAGCCGGGGAAGGAGGCAGGCATGGTGGCGTTCTGTGCAGCCAGCATACCGCCCAGCGGGCCGTAGAAGGAAGCCACCGCGTTCTGGGCCAGCTTCGGCACGAAGGAAGCGTAGTCCATGGTGATGATCTCAGGGTCGATATAGCCCTTCTCGTACATATCGTGCATCCAGGTCACGGCCTTTTTGTACTGGGGGTCGATGGGGCCGTAGTGGACCTTGCCGCCATCGTCCGGATCGGTATAAAAATCATCCAGGCAGCCGAAGGCGGTGCAGAAGTTCCGCAGGCCGGTCATATCGTAGGAGCTGAAGGGGATCTCATCGTTGGTGCCGTTGCCGTTCAGGTCGGTGGTCTTGACCAGATGCCAGTAGTTCTCCCAGTCCTCCAGGGTCACGGGGCTCTCAATGCCCAGCTTTTCCAGCCAGTCGGTGCGGACGATGTAGGGCATATTGCCGGAGACCTTCTCATCCAGCATGGGCATATAATAAATATTGCCGTCGCTGTAAGTCAGTGCTTTTTCAACACCGTCCCGCTTGTCGATCTCCTTCTTCAGGTTGGGCATGTTGTTCTCGATGTAGTCGTTCAGGGACAGGATCACGCCGGACTCGCCGTATTTCAGCACCTCGGTGGTGGGCATATCCATAATGATATCCGGCAGCTGAGCATCCATCATCACAAGGTTCAGGCGCTCGTTGTAGTTGTCCTGCGGGGGATTATCAAATTCAAAATCCATATTGAATTTTTCGCCCAGGACCTTCCAGATATCCATCTGCTCGGCAGCAACCTCGTTTGCGGCCTTGGATTTCAGGATGCGCACGGTGATGCGCTCGTTGGAAGCAGCTGCTCCGGAACCGGCAGCAGAAGAAGTAGTAGAGGAAGAGCTGCCACAGCCCTCCAGAACACCCAATGCCAGAGAAGCGACCATAGCGCTGCATACGGCGCGTCTGCTGATTTTTCTTTCTTCCATAAGATCTTTTCCTCCTTGATGTATGGAATGGGACGGGGGAGATCCCCGTGCTTCCATAACCTCCGTTCAGCTCGTACGCTGCCGCCCAGTGGTTTTTCCTTACTCAGAAGCATATCATGTTCTTTTTGGAATTGCAACATTTTTTGATACAAAACGCACAAAAGATTTTCTCATTTTTGAGCGTGATTGTTGCACAATATCCACAAAGATGCGTTTTTTCTTCCTTTTGTCATGGTGCGGGATGAAATGTCATGCTCCTTCACCTTGACGATTCCGGCACAAAAAGATATGCTGGAAACAAAATTGGAATCGGAGATCCATTCAAAAGAAAGGAAGAGAGAAACTATGAGTAAGCAGATCACAGCCATCATCGTGGGCGCGGGCCATCGGGCGATCCTGTACAGCCTGTATGCGCTGGAACACCCGGACGAGCTGAAGATCGTGGGCGTAGCAGATCCGGATCCGATCCGGCGGAAAAAGGTTGCGGAGATGCATGGCTTCGGGGAGGAAATGTGCTTCAGGAGTGCTGAGGAGCTGGCAGAAAGGCCTAAGCTGGCAGATGCGGTGATCAATGGAACCATGGACCGCCAGCATGTGCCCACTGCGGTTCCGCTCCTGCGTGCAGGATATGATATGCTGCTGGAAAAGCCCTTCGCGATCAGCGAGGAGGAAGTAAACTATTTATATAAGGTGGTAAAAGAGACCGGGCGGAAGGTGATGATCTGCCACGTTCTGCGGTATGCGCCCTTCTATGTCGCAATCAAGCAGAGACTGCTGAGCGGGGAGATCGGTGATATTATCAATATTCAGGCCACAGAACATGTCAGCTATCATCATCTGGCCGTCTCCTTTGTGCGCGGCAAATGGGGCAACGAGGAAAAATGCGGGGCTCCGATGCTGCTGGCAAAGTGCTGCCATGACATGGATCTCATTATGTGGCTGAAGAGCGGCGTTTCGCCCAAACAGATCGCTAGCTTTGGAAGTGACTTCCAGTTTGATCCTGCCAAGAAGCCCGCAGGGGCAGGCAAGCGCTGCCTGGTGGATTGCCAGTGCGAGGAGACCTGTTTGTACTCTGCCAAAAAGCATTATCTGGATCACCCGGATCGGTGGGCGTTCTATGTATGGGACTGCCTGGAGAATATTGAGAATCCGACGCTGGAGGACAAGCGCAAGTCGCTGATGACAGACAATATCCATGGACGCTGTGTGTGGGATTGTGAACATACGGTGGTGGATCATCAATCGGTGCTGATGAATTTTGCGGATGGTGCAACTGCGACCCTGAACATGATTGGCGGCACAGCGAAACCGGAGCGTAATATCCATATCATTGGTACGAAGGGTGAGATCAAGGGCGTGTTTGACGATTCTGTTTTCACTGTGCGCACCATAGATACCGCCAGTGAGAAGGGCTGGAACGAGGAAGTGGTAGACCTGAAGATCGGTGGAGATAAGAGCGGCATGACAGGCTCTCATGGCGGCGGCGACCTGCGGCTGGTGGAGGACTTTGTTCATGTGCTTCAGGGCGAGGAGCCTTCCATCTCCTGCACAACGATCAAAGATTCGATCAATGGGCATCTGGGGGTCTTCTGCGCAGAGCGTGCTCGCAAGGAGAGCACCGTCATAACGATGCCAGACATCAGATAATGCAGTGCTGACATAGAAAACGTCCCCGTGCAGTTTTGATATCCTGCACGGGGACGTTTTGTGATCTTTTTATTTCCTCATTTCCGCATTCACCCATTCCCGCACGCGGTCAGGCCGGTTGGTGACAATGCAGTCAGGGCCAAGGGGCAGCAGGGAACGGACAGCGTCCTGGGTGTCCACGGTCCAGAACGCGGCCTGGATGCCCATGGCGTGGAGCTGGTTCACGAGATCGGGGTTGGAGTAGGCGGTGTGGTACTCGCAGCTGACGATGTCCACGGGGAAATCCAGCGTTTTGATATAGGCAGCTACATCCGCCTGCTCCTCCAGATGGCCGATGACCTGCTCCACGGTCTCGCCGGGGAAGTTGGCGCGGAGCATATCCACCTTGTCGGCCACAGTGCGGTAGATGAGATTGTTCCGCAGGTCGATGCAGTTTTCTTCGCTGAAGGGCTCATCCATGCTGTTCACAAGGCCCAGATCCTTCCATATCACCGGCGGGGGAAGCACCATGCTGAGGAAAGCGCCGTAGGTCAGCGCGCCTACCTTCAGCTCAGGCATCAGCTGCTTTGCCTGCCGCAGCTGGGAGTGGTGGAAGGAGATGAGGGTGAGTCGGTCGGTGAGCCCGGCGGCGCGGACCGCATCCAGCACCCGGGGCACAAAGTCGGGGTCGTCCTCCAGTGGGCTTTTCAGTTCCAGCTGCACTTGCGTGCCCTCCATGCCGGCGCAGAGCTCCAGCGCTTCCTGCAGCGTGGCGATCCTCTCGTTGGCGTAGATGGCATCTTTCCAGCTGCCGAAATCCAAAGCCTTCAGCTCGCCCATGGTCAGGTCGTAGATCTGGCCGGAGATGTCGGTGTGCATGTCCACCATATAGTCGTGGTGGATGACCAGCTCGTTGTCGTAGGTCTTCTGTACATCCATTTCCACGCCGTCTGCGCCGATCTCCATCGCCTTGCGGAAGGCGACCAGCGTGTTCTCAGGGGCCAGATAGGATGCACCGCGGTGCGCAATGATTTGGGGTGTCGTCATCTTGTGCTATGATTCCTTTCCTCACAGTTGGCTCAGGCCAGATCTTCGCCGTCGGAGGCGATGACCTTTTTATACCAGTAGAAGCTGTCCTTCCGGCTGCGGGCCAGCGTGCCCTTGCCTTCGTTGTCCTTGTCTACATAGATGAAGCCGTACCGCTTCTTCATCTCGCCGGTGGAAGCACTGACCAGGTCGATGGGGCCCCAGGTGGTGTAGCCCAGCAGGGGCAGGCCGTCCTCGTTGATGGCCTTTTCCATCTGCTCGATGTGGGCCCGCAGGTAGTCGATGCGGTAGGTGTCGTGGATGGAACCATCTGCTTCCACCTTGTCCACCGCACCCAGACCGTTCTCCACGATGAAGAGCGGCTTCTGGTAGCGGTCATACAGGCTGTTCATGGTGATGCGCAGGCCCACCGGGTCGATGGCCCAGCCCCAATCGCTGGCCTTGAGGTAGGGGTTCTTGACGGCATCCATGATGGCATTGCCGCTGGCCTTGTTCATCAGTTCGGGGTCCACAGTGGTGCAGCGGCTGGAATAGTAGCTGAAGGAGATGAAGTCCACAGTGCCCTCTTTCAGCAGCTGCTCGTCGCCCGGCTCCATCTGCAGGGTGATGCCTGCACGTTCCATCCGCTTTTTGGCCCAGACAGGGTATTCGCCGCGGGACTGGACATCAATGAAGAAGTAGTTGTCGCGGTCAGCCTCGGCAGCAGCCTGCACATCGGCAGGGGCGCAGGTGCGGGGGTAGAACTGACCGGCGGCCAGCATACAGCCCACCATGGCATCGGGCATGATGGCATGGGCCAGCTTGACGGCCTTTGCGCTGGCCACCAGCTCGTGGTGAGCGGCCTGATACTTGACCTGCTGCACGTTCTCGCCGGGTGCAAAGAGCAGACCGGCTCCCATAAAGGGCATGTGGAGCAGCATGTTGATCTCGTTGAAGGTCAGCCAGTACTTGACCTTGCCCCGGAAGCGCTGGAACAGCACCTCACAGTAGTGGGCGTAGGCATCCACCATCCGGCGGTCTTTCCAGCCGCCGTACTTTTTGATCAGGGCAATGGGGGTATCAAAGTGGCACAGGGTCACCAGCGGCTCAATGCCGTACTTGTGGCACTCATCAAAGAGCTCCTCATAGAAGCGCAGGCCCTCTTCGTTGGGCTGCGCGTCATCGCCGTTGGGCAGGATGCGGGTCCAGGCAATGGACAGGCGGAAGCAGCGGAAGCCCATCTCGGCAAAGAGCTTGATGTCCTCCTTGAAGTGGTGGTACATGTCAATGGCTTCGTGGGAGGGGTAGAAGTGCTCGGCATCGCAGTCCAGCATCTTCAGCTGGCCCAGCGCCACGGGGAAGCGGTCGGGGCCAAAGGGCACCACGTCCACACTGGACAGGCCGCGCCCGCCCTCGTTGTAAGCGCCCTCGCACTGGTTGGCGGCAGTGGCACCGCCCCACAAAAAGTCTTTCGGGAATTTGCCCATAGGTCTTACCTCCTGATGCAGTTGAATTCTGATGATTCAATGATACCATGTTCTGAGCCGCTGTCAACCGGGAAAGTACGACTTTAGCCGTCAATTCGACGAAAAATGTTGCTGATTTTTGACACTTTTCACGAAGAAATCGAAAATTGCGGGCGATTTTCCTTGGAATCTGTTTCTTCCAAACGGACAGTAAGTGTGATAGACTGAATAGGTAAACGGAAAACGGCTCACCCTGTCCTTCATTGCTTTGCAATGCCGGAGCGGGCGAGGACGTTGATGAAAGAGCTATCAGGAAAAATGGAGTGTTTGCTATGACTGAATTCAAGCCCATCAAGGAAGGCAAAGTCCGCGAGATCTATGACAATGGCGACAGCCTCATTATGGTTGCCACCGATCGTATCTCTGCATTTGATGTGATCCTGAAAAATAAAGTGACCAACAAGGGCAAGGTGCTGACCCAGATGAGCAGATTCTGGTTCGACTACACCAAGGATGTTCTGCCCAACCACATGCTGAGCGTGGATACCGCCGATATGCCCGAGTTCTTCCGCACGCCTGCCTTTGAGGGCCGGAGCATGAAGTGCCGCAAGCTGACCATGCTGCCCATTGAGTGCATCGTGCGCGGCTACATCACCGGCAGCGGCTGGGCCAGCTACCAGCAGAACGGCACCGTCTGCGGCATCCGCCTGCCCGAGGGCCTGCAGGAATCCCAGCAGCTGCCCGAGCCCATCTACACTCCTTCCACCAAGGCTGAGATCGGCGACCACGATGAGAACATCAGCTACGAAAAGAGCATTGAGGTGCTGGAAAAGCAGTTCCCCGGCCATGGCGAGGACTACGCCACCAAGCTGCGGGACTATACCATTGCCCTGTACAAGAAGTGCGCCGCGTATGCCCTGAGCCGCGGCATCATCATTGCCGATACCAAGTTCGAGTTTGGTCTGGATGAGAACGGCAACGTGGTGCTGGGCGATGAGATGCTCACCCCCGATTCCAGCCGCTTCTGGCCGCTGGAGGGCTATGAGGCCGGCCACGGTCAGCCCTCTTTCGATAAGCAGTTCGTCCGCAACTGGCTCAAGGCCAATCCCGACAGCAACTACGATCTGCCTCAGGATGTCATCGACAAGACCATTGCCAAGTACGAGGAAGCTTATGAGCTCCTGACCGGCAAGAAGCTGTAAACACTCTGATCTTCTTTCTCCCCTCTGCTGTATAACGGCAGGGGGGATTTTTATATCAGCAGACCTGCCCGGAGTCCCTTATATGGCAGGCACCAACGGCGGCTCGGCCTTCATCATTCCTTACATTCTGTTTTGCTTTACGCTCGGGATGTTCTTACTGCTAGCTGAAATGGTTGTCGGACGTGCCGGTCGAGCTGCTTCCATCAATAGCATGATTCGTGTCGGCAAATCCAAATTTTGGGGTATTTTCGGTACAGTCGGTATTGCCACCGGTTTTCTAATTTTGACTTTTTATTCAACAATCGGTGGTTGGTGCGTAGCCTATGCCGTTGATGCCGCCATGGGCAATGGCATTATCACTGACCTGTCTCAATTGGGTACTCACTTTAACAATTTTGCCAGTGACCCCGTTCTCGGCATCTTCTACCAAATCGTCTTTATGATCA
>OGZH01001437.1_pt1 | contig 14765 bp, 14 predicted proteins | sample 1576741 | NCBI WGS metagenome assembly OGZH01 (sample SAMEA3541560, study PRJEB24748) | human gut metagenome | biome: human gut; feature: human-associated habitat; material: faeces | place: China | collected 2012 | reverse complement strand
TGAGATTAAGTTGAAAGAGTGGCTTAATTGACCAATTGCTGTATGATGGTTTTACCCAGGAACAGGCTGAGTACGGTGTGACACAAAACGGATATTAAACAGCATTCGGGTTGGATTCTCGCACTAAATCCGGCCAAAATAGTGCATACCTCGACTTTTGCCCATTGACAGCGGCACTTTTATAACAGTATACTTAAACTGTTCTTTTGCGAAAGCGGAAGAACGATTTGCGGTATAGTATTAAAAGGAGTGCGGAATCATGAAAAACTCGAACAGTAAAACCTTCGTTGCCGTCGGCATCGGCGCAGCCCTGTTCTTTGTTCTGGGGCGCTTTGTCGCTATCCCCAGCCCGGTGCCCAACACCAACATCAGCCTGCAGTACGCGGTGCTCGGTCTGCTGGCCGCCATGTACGGCCCTGTGGGCCCTTGAATGAAATGCTGACATCAGTTGTATCCTCAAGAACGAACTCTTCTGTCTCATTTGTCGCCCATGCATCCCATCCGGTCGTGGCTCCAACAGCCTGTGACTTATCAGCGACAGATACTGTGAGTCCTGTATCCTGTGCATCGCCCTCGACATCATACTCCAGCTTGTATGTTCCCGCAGGAACAGCCACTACAGTCTGTGTGATGCTGACATCAGCCGCATCTGAAGCCCAGATATTAAGATAATATGTGGAGTTTACATTACTTCCACCGTTTTTTACAACAAGCTCAGCTCCCGATTCACTCTCTATAGTCCAGTTACTGCTGTCACCTGTTTCAAAATCGCCATTTGCAACCTTGAGTGTGTCCACCCAGCTCTCCGCAGCCTTCGCTGTTATCAGTGAAGCTCCAGATCCAAAGATCTGCCCTACCATAAGCGCTCCTGCAAGAACTGCACAGCCAATCTGCTTTACAATTCTCTTTCTTCTCATATATGCCCTCCTAATAAGTATTATTACGCAGACGCATCCCAATGCGCTCCGCGCGGCGTCTGCATTATCACAAGGATTCCTCCTTGCAATAATAATGTTGATCAACAGTTGCGCAACCGTTTGTCCTCATACTGATATATTAACATATTTGAGTTCTGGTTACCATGTCGCTTGTAGACAATGTTTTTAGGAATTATTTGTGCATTTTGTATATGTCGAAGCGCAACTTAAGCGCAATTTGTGTGCAATTTTGTGCGCAACAGAATAATATTATGTTATGTATTTTCAAATATGCACAATAAATTCCAACGCTTACACAAAGAAAACGCCCTGTCCATGATATGTTATGTAAACTTCATATCATGAACAGAGCGTTTTAACGTATACACACTGTATTATTCTATAATGTAACCTGGAATGTGATGTATCCATCCCCGTCACATCTCGCTGTTATCCTGCCCTTGTGAGACTCAACTATCGATTTGGCGAGAGAAAGTCCTATTCCCGAACCTCCGGTCTCCGAATTTCTTGAGCTGTCAGGTCTATAGAATCTCTCAAACAATATATCCTGAGAGCCCTCTTCCATGCCATCTGTGAGGTTTTTGAGAACAAACTTCACCTTTCTGCCATCACGCTTCAAGGATATACTTATATCCGCTGATTCAACAGCATACTTCATGGCGTTATCCACCAGTATGCTTATGAGCTGCCTGATGGAATTCTCATCCAGTCTGGAGAGAGCCACCATCTGATTTGTGAGCGCTGTCAGTCTCTTGACCTGATCCCTGGTGTTCTTCGTCCATTCACTCTCACCGTTCACCATCTCTATGACCTCGGTATTTGCATCTATGATAGTTAGGGGTGTCTTGATCTCATGGCTTGCATCGGTGATAAACCGCTTCTGCATGGCATAACTCTCAGCCACCGGCTTGAATATCTTCTTTGACCAGAACAGCACCAGCATGAACACCGCAAGGAATCCCAGAAGTGACACTCCTACACTGTATACCAATGTATTTCTGAACGACTCCAGCTCCTGACGGCAGTCGACAAATATTATCCTGGTTCCATCCTCACAGTCCGCTACCCTGTATCTGTATATATCCGTAAATCCACTGTCTGAACCGTCCCCAAGTATCTTCAAAGCATACGACTCGGCTTCCGATTCATCAACAGCAGCTATATTGTCAAGGCTGTAGGACTCAACAGCCCCATATCTTCTCCATCATAAGCTCTGCTGATATTATCGCATTCTGATTTGCCATCAGCAGTTCCATGATCTGATATTCCTTGTTCTGCAGCTTTACGCTTCCACCAGATGAACTGAGCTCATAATTCAGGCTGTTTAACGTGCAGTCGCCATACTTCATCTCCGTGCTGACCGCCTCACTCTTTCTTCTGGTTATCGCGCGTATCCTTGCCAGGAGTTCTTTTGTCTCAAATGGCTTTGCAAGATAATCGTCCGCCCCAAGGCCGTTGATCTTGTCATCAGTCTCAGCCTTGGCCGTGAGGACTATGATTGGAATCCTCGTTGCAGCCTCACCCGGCAGCATTCTTATCCTCTTTGCAGCCTCCACACCGTCAGGCATAAGGTCGACCAGAAGCCCGGATGCCGATTCTATGTGTCCCTGCTCGTTACTCAGCTCGTTTGCGATCATCTGAACCGCAATTACATAGATTATATTTTATACAGTGCCGAATATCAACAGAAACAGACAATAAAAAAGCCCCACGGCCAGCTCAAAAGCCAACCGCAAGGCAATTATTCATATATTCAGATACGGGATATGATTAAACGTTCATCTGCTTAGCAACCTCGGCTGCGAAGTCCTCGTTCTTCTTCTCCATTCCCTCTCCAACCTCGAAACGAACGAAGCTGGCAATCTTGAGATCCTTGTTAACTGACTCAAGGTACTTGGCAACTGTCTGCTTGCCATCCTCAGCCTTAACGTATACCTGATCAAGAAGGCTGATCTCCTTAACCTGCTTTGAGATACGTCCCTCAACAAGACCATTGAAGATCTTATCTGCAACGATAACATCCTTATCAGCGATAGCAAGCTCTGCAAGCTGTGCCTTTGCCTCCTTTGAAAGGAAGTTGAATAAGAAGTTCATGTTGCTCTTCTTCTCTTCGTAGATAGCTACATCCTCTGCGCTCCATACGCCGTCAACAGCCTTTGCGATAAGCTTGTTAAGGATTGGCTTTGGAAGTGTATCAGGTGCATTAAGTGCACTGTCAACTGTGATCTCCTTAAGCTTAGCCATAGCGTCTGCTGAGATATCAGCTCTGCTGATGTACTGTGGGTTCATAGCTGCGATCTGCATAGCTACGTTCTTGAGTGCTTCCTTAGCAGCGTCATCGCTTGCGCCGTTACCAGCTACGATAACACCGATTCTTCCATTGCCGTGTAAGTAGTCAACTACTACATCGCCTGAAAGCTTCTGGAATCTACGGAATGATAACTTCTCTCCGATTGTTGCTGTCTTGTCAACAAGGGCTTCCTTAAGACCATTCTCTCCGAGAAGTGCCTCAACATCCTCGCCATCCTTGCCACCAACAAGTGATGAAGCAAGTGCCTGATCAGCGATCTGCTGAACAAATGTCTGGAATATCTCGTTCTTAGCAACGAAGTCTGTCTCTGAGTTAACCTCTACAACAACACCTGTTGTACCATTAACTGCTGCACGGCAGATACCCTCTGCTGCGATTCTGCTTGCCTTCTTCTCAGCCTTAACTGCACCGCTCTTACGAAGTACATCTACTGCTGCTTCCATATTACCATCAGTCTCTGCAAGTGCCTTCTTGCAATCCATCATACCGGCACCTGTGAGCTCTCTTAACTCTTTAACCTGAGCTGCTGTGATTGCCATCTTATTTTACCTCCAAATTTGAATATTGACATATCATAATAATGGTTATGTCGTTTTATTAAAGCTTTTTCAGCCTGTATATGTCTCTTTAAAAGTCACGGGATAATACTTTTTATATTACCCCGTTACCTTTTATAATCATTTATTAATTATAATCAATGATGATCAATATCAACTACAGATTACTCCTCTGCAGCCTCCTCAGCCTCTGCCTCATCTACTGAATCAGCATCAACACCCTGCTGAGCCTCGATAACAGCGTCTGCCATCTTTGAAACGATAAGCTTTACAGCTCTGATAGCGTCGTCGTTACCAGGGATTACATAATCAAGCTCCTCTGGATCACAGTTTGTATCAGCGATACCAACAAGCTTAATTCCAAGTGACTGAGCCTCCTGGATACAGATTCTCTCCTTCTTAGGATCAACAACGAAGATCATGTCTGGTATTCTCTTCATGTTCTTGATACCGCCAAGGTTCTTCTCAAGCTTCTCCATCTCCTTCTTGATCTGGATAACTTCCTTCTTAGGGAGAACGTCAAATGTACCGTCCTGCTCCATCTCCTCGTACTTCTTAAGAGTAGCGATTCTTGTCTGGATAGTCTTGAAGTTTGTAAGCATACCTCCAAGCCATCTCTCATTTACATAGTACATACCGCAACGCTCTGCCTCGCTCTTGATTGAGTCCTGAGCCTGCTTCTTTGTACCAACAAAAAGGATTGTTCCGCCGTTTGCAACACAATCGCCGATTGCATTGTAAGCATCGTCAACCATTCCTACTGACTTCTGAAGATCGATGATGTAGATACCATTACGCTCTGTGTAGATGTATGGCTTCATCTTAGGGTTCCATCTTCTTGTCTGGTGTCCGAAATGTACACCTGCCTCTAATAACTGCTTCATTGAAATAACGCTCATTTTTTTCTACCTCCATGGTTAAAATCTTCTGCCGGCATCAACTCTTTGGACCACCCGAGCACAGGCACCACGCCAACTATCAACCAGCATGTATATTTGTTATGCGCACTCACGCAATCGACATTGTAACACAAAAAAAAAGTGCATTCAAGCACTTTTTTCTGAAAATATATGTTTTATAAGAAGTATTCTGTCTGCCGGTCCGTGTTCTATTTTGCTCTTGTCCTGATGCTGTTTATTATATATGAAACACTGGCTACAACAAACAGAAGATAACCGACCGCAAGCTCACCCCAGAATGAACTCATAGTATCTGCAGCATCCAGCACATCATACATACTCTTATAACAGTCAAAGAAGCTCACATCATATCCATAATCACTAAATTCCTGATATAATTCCATGCTGACACTCAGTCTCTCTGAAATGTATATCATTCCTATACACAACACTACGCAGATTATTATGCCCTTCAGGTCAAGTTTCTTTCCAAACTTGTTGTACCCCATCATGGCACATATGACCATAACCGCTCCTGATATGCCTGCGATATAACCAAGCTTATACACAACAAGCCAGAGCACAACTCCGACCAGTGATCCAAGAAACGCTCCTACCAGTCCTGCCAGAACATTTGATCCGGAACTCTTTGCTTTTTTCCCCTGTGGATTCATAGTCTCCTGATCGTAGCCCTGGCCATATGGCTGACTCTGTCCATACATCTGGTTCTGTCCATACTGTGGATTCTGACCATACATCTGGTTCTGGCCATACTGATGATTCTGACCATACTGCTGTCCCGGATAATAGTTGTCCGTCTGTGAGGCAGCTCCACTATCCGGTTCAGCCGGATTGTTATACCGGTACATAGGACTGGTCTCACTGTGAGTTATTCCAAATTCATTCGGTACATACTGCAAGGCTGCCGGATTTGGCGCAAACGGATCCATACTACTACTACCACTACCCGCACTGAAACGCTGTCCCGGATATCCCATCTCCTCATTATTCATATCGTCTCCCATAATTGATTACTCCTCCCTTTTCTCGTATCTTTACTGATTACCTAATAGTATCCATACTATTCCGCCGTTTGTCTCATTTCCAGTAAATGTGTATGTTCCAGGTACAAGACTCTCAGAATATCCCGATCTGAGAAGCCAGTCGTAATACTCATCTGCATCCCTGATGCCTATCTGTCCAAGCAACTGGCATATCTCGTATGCTGATGTGCCGGCCCCAAATGTGATCTCTCCGCCGCCATTGTCATACTTGATGGCACTCGCTTTCACAGCCTCTGTCGCCGCCTCGGTAGTCTTATTTGTGCTGCTTCCTGAACCGGTCTGCGAATTCTTATCCTCTGTATAGCCGTTGTCCTTGGCAGATGGAACTCTCTCTGTCTTATCAGAAAGGCCTCCGTTGTTATCTGTTGTGCCGGTTCCATTTGACTTGTCGGAGCTTCCGGTCGTACCACTGTTGCTTCCACTGCCGCTCTCTGCATCGCTCTTGCCATTTTCTGACTTGCCTGTCTCTGTTGTAGTCTTATCGGCATTGGCATTCTTTTCCGTGGTTACTTTCTCTGTCGTTGTCTTTTCTGTCGTCTTATCCTCGGTCTTCTTCTCTGTTGTCGTCTCTGTGGAAGAATCCTCTGTGCTCTTATCCTGCTGCTGACTTACGACCGCCGTCTTGCCCTGACCTGAATCAGTTTTTCCGGCATTTCCAAAATTAAACGCAACAGTCATGGTAAGTGCTCCTATCACCAGCCCTGTACCAAGGCCTCTGAAATAACTTTTTTTATACATAGCTTACCTCCCGGACTGATTACTGTTTGTCAGCCTCATTGATCTTGTCTATCATAACCTTAGCCTCTCCAACTCCTATTCCAAGTTTGTTTGCGATCTCCATGATGCTGAGTCCCTTCTTGTGCAGGTCTGCAACCTGTGACTCTACATCTGTGCCTTCATCCCATATATCAACAACCTTGTTCTGAGCGGCTTTCTTCTTTTTTCTCTTCTTTGAACGATTGTTTCTAGATCTGGCAGCATTGTTATTCTCAGCGATTGCTGCGGCTGCCTTCTCAGGATTTTCAGCCTCTACCACTGTAAATGCACTGTCTGTTACCGGTGCATCCTCCACACTGACTGCTTTCTCGGCAGCCTCTGCATCTGCAGCAGCCTCAGTGCTGCTCTCTGACTCGGTATTCTCTTTCTGCGCTTCACCCTCGGATGTCTCCGACTTATCATTGTCAGCGATACCGTCTGTCCTTACGTCATCTTCTGCTTCAGCATCAGCTTTAGTCTCAGCTCCATCTGCTGTCTCTGTCTTATCTGCTGCCTGAGAATCATTTTCTGACTGAGCTTTCTCTGCATCCGGCTCAGTCTTCTCTGATCCGTTATCTGCCTCCGCAGGCTCTGACTCGGAAGTCTCTACAGTCTCAGGCTCATCGTATGTCACAGGCTCTTTCTCGCTGGTGTCATCCGGATCATATGCCTCGTATGCATCCTTAAGGCTCTGGTTGATGTAATCTATCATCTGCTTCTTGGCCTTCTCTGACAACTGTTTCTCACAAGCCTCAAGCTCTGTCTGCATCTTCTTCTTTGCAGCCTCTATACCCTCCTCGTATGCCTTGACTGCATCATCTATCTTCTTCTGGGTATCAGCCTGGGCTGTCTCATTTGCCTTGACTGTGCCGGCTCTGAATTCATCCAGCTCCTTCCTTGTGCTGTCCATGAGCTCACTCATTTCCTTCTTTGAACTCTCTCTCATCTCAGCAAGCTCTTTTTTCGATGACTCCCTGACCTCATCAAGGCCATTTTTCATGTCTGATTTCACAGCTTCGCCCTGTTTCTTCAGCTCATTCTTCTTCTTCTCTACAAGGCTGTCACAATACTCATCAAGCTTCTTCTCCAGATTCTCCCTGCTCTCATCCATCACAGAATTCTCTGTATTCTCTTTTGGACCGTCAGTAAGGAAAAAGCTTACTATCACTATCGCTACACCTACTATCAATGTCACTATTGCCGGTATCATATATGTCTCTCCTTTTCGATGTATTTATAATTCTGTTCTCAGGCATTCTTCAGTTCATCAAACACCACATCATTCAGCACTTTTATGTACGTGCCCTTCATTCCCGATGATCTCGCCTCGATAACACCTGCGCTCTCAAACTTTCTGAGTGCGTTCACTATAACCGATCTTGTTATGCCTACCCTGTCTGCGACCTTGCTTGCCACCAGTATTCCCTCTTCGCCGTCAAGCTCGGAAAAAATGTGTTTGATCGCCTGCAGCTCTGAAAACGACAGAGTGTTGATTGCTGATCTCACTATGGCCAGCTTGCGGTTTTCCTCAGCATTCTCCTCATTGAGCGCCCGCATCATCTCAAGTCCCACAACGGTGGTTCCATATTCGCCAAGAATGATGTCATCTATATCGTACTCAGTCTGAAGTCTGTACAGAAACAGAGTTCCAAGTCTCTCTCCTGCTATATCAATAGGAAGGAGCAGACCATGATACTTGTCTATATCCTTTCCATCAAATCCAAGTGTCGTCAGATTAACATTCTCCTTAGTGGACAGGACGAGAAGAAGACGCTCGTTGAGCATGTTGTCTATGAGACTTCCTACCTTACCCTCAATGAGCTCATGGATCTCCGGAATATCCTCTCTGTTCTTGAGTCCGAGTATCTTGCCCTTCTTGCTTATTACCATCACGTTTGAAGCAAGAATGTCGCTGAGCACATCACAAATGTCATTAAAAACAACCTTATGTGAATTGTTATTGTGCAATAACTTGTTGATTTTTCGTGTTTTATCTAACAATTGTACACTCATAAGTTATCCTCCATTTTTTTATGTAACAAAAAGTATCTTTTGCTCGAAATATTATGACTATTTGTGATTCTACCACAACAAGATTGACATAACAACCATATTTTATGTAAAGTTGTCATAAAAACAAAGATTTAAGAAAGTGTTGATTTTACTGGATTTTTCAGCCACAACATATAGTGGTCAGTCTTTTTTTCGACACAATTTTAATAATTATGACAACCATACACTTCTTTTAATTTTTCTACAATTCAACAAAAAAACAGACAAATTCACTAATTGTCTCCAATTAGGAATCTGTCTGTCACATATCTTATATCTTAATTATTTATCAGCAGTCTCCGCCGCCTTGTTGTTGCAGGTATAACCACACTCCTGATCTGAGCATACCAGCTTATTGCCCTTTACTATCATGTACTTTCCACATTCAGGACATTTCTCATTGCTTGGCATTGCCCATGACATGAAATCACACTCAGGTGCATTGATACATCCATAGTATCTTCTGCCCTTTCTCGTCGTCTTGATGACCACGTCTCCGCCACACTTAGGACAGGTAACACCTATCTTCTCGTAGAACGGCTTTGTAAATCTGCACTCAGGGAATCCAGGACACGCCAGGAATTTGCCGTGAGGACCATACTTGATGACCATGTTTCGTCCGCACACGTCACACACTTCCTCGGACACCTCATCCTCTATCTTGATGGACTCAAGTTCTGCCTCCGCCTTCTTCACCGCCTCGTCGAGATCCGGATAGAAATTGCGGACAACCACTTTCCAGTCCACAGTTCCCTCTCCTATCTTATCGAGAAGGGACTCCATGTTAGCCGTGAAATTCACATCTATGATAACCGGGAACGCCTGCTCCATGCTCTGGTTAACCGCATCACCTATGGCTGTCACATATAACTTCTTCTGTTCCTTCGTTATATATCTTCTCGCAAGTATGGTCGATATGGTTGGAGCATAGGTACTTGGTCTTCCAATTCCAAGCTCCTCCAATGTCTTGACAAGCAATGCCTCTGTATATCTTGCAGGCGGCTGTGTAAAATGCTGTTTCTCCTCAAAGCCGTCAAGCTCCAGCACATCGCCCTCAGCAAGATTGTTGATTCCCGCAACTGTCTCTCCTCTGTCATTGTCCAGATTGTATACAGCAAGGAATCCGTCAAATGCTATCTTTGATGCAGATGTCTGGAATGTCGCATCGCCGCAGCTTACCTTTACACTCTTGACAGAATATACCGCCCCCGCCATCTGGCTTGCAAGGAAACGATTATATATGAGCTGATACAGTCTGAACTGATCCCTTGAGAGCTGTTCCTTTACCATGACCGGTGACAGAGTCACATCTGTAGGTCTGATAGCCTCATGAGCATCCTGTATCTTCTTGTCTGTCTTGGCGCGTCCATTTGAATCGCCAATATATATCTCACCGAAATTGTCCGTTATATATTTGTCAGCAGCAGCAACTGCTTCCTCTGATATTCTAGTGGAATCTGTTCTCAGGTATGTTATGAGACCTATCGTTCCACGGCCCTTGATATCAACTCCCTCATAGAGCTGCTGTGCGATTCTCATCGTCTTGGATGTCGCAAAATTGAGCTTCGATGAAGCCTCCTGCTGCAGCGTACTTGTTGTAAATGGCAGCGGTGCCTTCTTGTTTCTCTCACTCTCTTTTATGGACTTTACAACGTACTCTCCATCTTGAAGACCGCTGAATATCTCATCGAGTGCCGCTCTGCCTGATATCTCTTCCTTATTCTTACCATCTCCGGTAAACTTGAACGTGATAGGCTTCTTGAGCTTGCCGCCAGTCAGATTCGCGTCCAGTGTCCAGTATTCCTGCGGGATAAAATCATTTATCTCCTTCTCCCTGTCACACACGAGCTTGAGTGCAACAGACTGTACACGTCCAGCAGAAAGACCTCTCTTGATCTTTGCCCAGAGAACCGGGCTGATCTTGTAACCAACAAGTCTGTCGAGCACTCGTCTCGCCTGCTGGGCATCCACAAGGTTCATGTCTATGTCCCTTGCCTGCTTTATAGAATTCTTTACCGCATTCTTTGTGATCTCATTGAACGTAATTCTCTTGTAATCCTTATTCTCCAGCTTAAGTGCTTTCATCAAATGATAGGATATAGCCTCTCCCTCACGGTCCGGGTCAGTTGCGAGATAGATCTTGTCGGCCTTCTTAACCGCTTTTCTCAGAGCGGCAAGGATATCACCTTTACCCCTTATAGTGATATATTTGGGCTCGAAATCATTATCGACGTCTATTCCCATCTGACTCTTTGGCAGATCTCTCACATGGCCATTCGAAGCAATCACCTCATAGTTTGATCCAAGAAACTTTTTTATTGTCTTAGCTTTAGCCGGAGACTCAACAATAACAAGATTTTTTGCCATAGCTATCTGTCCTTTCTGTAGGTTTCCTGTAATTCTTATCATCCCAGAGCATCTTCCGGCAGTGTTCATTTTCATGGTCAGGCTCTGACATAATAATTTCTTACCAACTGTTTTATCAATCTTTTCTGTTCTAATTCATACAATATCTGAGTCACCTCAGACACTGAAATCCCAGTCTCGAAGCATATATCATCTATATGCCTTGATTCCAAACGTACACAACTATACACTTTTTTCTCTGCAGGCGCAAGTAAATTTTTGTTAAACGCCTTTGATTCAGCTCGGTTTATGCCCATTTCATCAAGTATATCCTCCACCTGTGTGACACACACCGCCCCCATTCTGATAAGTCCGTTACAGCCTCTGCTGCCCGAATCCGTGATCCTCCCGGGAACAGCATACACTTCCCGCCCCTGCTCCAGAGCCTGGTCCGCAGTGATCAGAGAACCGCTTTTTCCCCTCGCCTCAACGACGAGCACACCGGACGAAAGTCCACTGATTATCCTGTTCCTGTACGGGAATCTGAAAGCATCCGGTCTTATGTCAAGCCCACATTCCGACAGCACTACTCCGCCGCCATTTCTTATGTCGTGATATATATCATAGTTCTCCCTCGGATACGGAACATTTATACCACTTCCGAGCACAGCCACAGTCTTTCCTCCGGCCTTCATGGCAGCTCTGTGCGCAGCACCATCTATTCCCAGTGCCATTCCACTGACTATAGTAACCCCTGATGCTGCAAGCTCCCCCGACAGCCTGTCGGCAGCTTCCCTTCCGTACACAGAGGCCTTTCTTGCCCCTACCACCGCAACCGCAGGGTCCAGATCCGCCAGCACATCCACATCCCCTGCTGCAAACAGAAGCATAGGGGGATCCGGTATATCATACAGCTTCCCGGGATACAGCTTATGTCCCGGATAAATATATGTAATGTCATTTCTTCGAAGCTCCTCTGCATATGCCGCAACTTTCCCGGCATCCCTGTGTTCAAGGAATCCGTCAGCCTGAGCCTGTGTGAGTTCATCCCGAAGCTGTTCCTCAGAAGTGTTCCACAGTCCTCTTATACCTCCGTATTTCATGGCAACGTTCATCTTCACAGTGTGAGTCATCCTGCTTATCATCCCAAACCAGAGATAAAGTAATTCCTCCGTCATGTCACACACCTCCCTGAATGTCCGCATTTCTGAAGAACACCGCTTCTCTCAGGTGTTTTATCCAGACCTCAGGATCTCCATCGAGATCCGCAATAGTCCTGGCTATCTTGAGTACCCTGTATGCTCCTCTCGCAGTCATATCCATATCGGCAAAACAGTCCTCCATGAAATTCTTTGCCTCGCCGTCAAGCACTACATATTTACTACATAATGCCGAATCCATCTGGGAATTGAACCGTATATTTTCACCGCTGAACCTTTCACTCTGTATCCTCTGGGCTCTCAGCACACTCTCCCTCATTTCTGCTGAATTCTTCCCTGTCCGGCCACCAAATAACTGTCTGCAGTCCACCTTCCTAACATCCACATTTATATCTATCCTGTCAAGCAGAGGCTTGCTTATCCTGGCATTATAATTCCTGATCTGCCTGACCGTGCATGTACACCTGTTCATATCCGGGTACTGTCCGCAGGGGCATGGATTTCTCGCCGCAACCAGCATGAAGTCCGCAGGAAATCTGTATATTCCACCAAGCCTTGATATACTGACCTCACCGTCCTCAAGGGGCTGTCTCATGACCTCGAGCACGTTCCGGTTAAACTCCGGCAGCTCATCGAGAAACAGCACACCACCGTGTGCAAGACTGATCTCTCCTGGTCTCGGATTATGCCCGCCGCCGGACAGGGCATGCAGGGATATCGTATGATGAGGTGCCCGGAATGGACGGCGGTTTATTATATGACAGGATTCATCCAGAAACCCCGCCACACTGTACACCTTCGTTATCTCTATACTCTCCTCAAGGCTGAGTCTCGGAAGTATCGTCGGGATACGTCTGGCTATCATGGATTTGCCTGCCCCGGCGGGGCCTGTCATGAGTATGTTGTGCATTCCCGCCGCGGCTATCTCCACTCCACGTTTAAGGGATTCATGCCCCATTACCTCAGAGAAATCCACTTCAGCTTCATCCCCTGACGTATCCAGCATGGCTTCTACATCAACATATTCAGGCTCTATGGTCTGTATACCACTCAAGTGATCGACCAGCTCTCCTATACTTGTGACCGGTATAACAGTCATCCCACGTATAATGGCGGCCTCCCTGGAATTCCCCGCCGGCACTATACAGCTCCTCACACCTTCGCTGTACGCAGAGTGAACTATGGACAGCACACCGCTCACCGTATTCACATGTCCGTCAAGCCCCAGCTCTCCAAGGATAAGTATGTTCTTTATATTGTCTGTTGGAATAACGCCCATGGACGCCAGCATACCCGCTGCGATGGGCAGATCGAAGGCAGTGCCTTCCTTTCTGATATCCGCCGGAAAGAGATTGATCGTTATTCTCTTCGGAGGAATGTTGAAACCGGAATTGCGCAGTGCAGTCCGGACCCGTTCTCCTGCTTCCTTCACGCAGGAGGACAGGTATCCGACCATATTCATAACGGGAAGCCCATCGTGTATATCCGTCTCCACTGATATGAGCGTCCCGTCGATTCCCTGTACAAGTCCACTTAATACTTTACTATACATAAGCAAGTGCTCCTTCCCGCTCTGCCGAGCAGCCTCTCCATCGGAGCACATATTACACTAAAAAGGATATCCCATAATCAAACACAAGTCAAACTCCATTTTGTATACCTGTTTGGAATATCATATCCTTGACTTTTTCCTTTTTCTGCTGCCCTTAATCAGCTTCACCGAAGCCACCTTAAGCAGCACAAATGATGCTGCGAGATTCACACACACTGAGATCACGGCCATATGATCCACCACGAAATTCGTGTATTTACCGTATCCCGTCATAGTTTCCACCACAGATTCATCCTCGAGCAATCTGACGAAATTTTCTGCTATCCATATGGCAGGATTGACTGCATAGCACACTGCCTTTCCCATCATATAAGCAGCATAACTGCTTCTTGAACCGTCCGACATATACATCATAGATTCAAAAACTTTTCCTATCGCACATGATAAAAACACAATAGTGGCTATAGTCACTATGGTTGATATGGCCGCCGACACAGAAGTTCTCTTCACGCAGGAGTAAAATATTCCGATACTACCAACGTATATATCTATAAAGAGAACCATTCCAAGGTATTTGAACAGTTCGTCCCAGCCCATTCCTCCAACTATGAATGCAACCGCCATAAACGGAAGAGTTGCTATGACATACATTGCCGTGGTGGCAACTGCCGACAGGAGCTTTCCGGCAACTATCGATATAGGTCTTACCGGAGTCGTCAGCATGATCTCAAGCGTCTGTCTCTCCCTCTCACCGGATATCGAGGTGGATGTGATTATCGGAACTATGAGTCCTATTATGCACAGCTCACACACCGCAAGCACAGGAAACATCTGTGCAATATTTGAATAATATACCTGATATGCTGAGCCTCTGCTCGTCATGAAGAGCATTCCGACAACCAGCGCAAACAGGCAGTTGATGACTGTTATCGTCACGACCATTCTGGCACTTCTCGCATTTACCAGAATATCCTTCTTCAATATGGGATTAATAATTGTTCTTCGCGCCACGATTCTCACCTCCCGTAATCTTAAGGAACAGGGATTCCAGATCTTCCTTCTCCCTGAAAAACTGACCACGAACCTTGAATACAAGGCAGTGCTGTCCGAGAAGGAATATCAGGATGCAA
>OGZH01001411.1_pt1 | contig 14911 bp, 9 predicted proteins | sample 1576741 | NCBI WGS metagenome assembly OGZH01 (sample SAMEA3541560, study PRJEB24748) | human gut metagenome | biome: human gut; feature: human-associated habitat; material: faeces | place: China | collected 2012 | reverse complement strand
AGCTGGACGGACAGTGGTATCAGACGGACTGCACCTGGGATGACAGCAGCGATAACTGGTATAGCTTTGACCAGAGACATTTGTATTTTGGGCTGACGGATGAGCTGATGGCCATAGCACATCCGGGGCATAGCAAAATCTATACCACAGACACGTATGCAACGCGTTCGACAAGCCTTGCCGACAATTATTTTGTAAGGACAGGAGATGCCGCAAAGTGGGCAAAAGCATACTCAGACAGGATTCAGAAAAATCTGGATGCAGGAAAGACAGAGTTTGAAATAACAGCGGACAATGCTTCTTATCCACCAAGTATTTCAGGTATTCAAAATGGTATTACAGCGTATGCGCTTAACCAATTGACATGGACTAAAGACAAGGCAGCGGTAACATTAAATGCAACAGGAAGTGCAAATAGTTTTAAATTTACAGCTGAATACGCTTCAAAGAGTCCTGAGGTCAGCTTGTATGGCAGAAGCATAACCCTTAAAGACAACATCGATGTAAACTATTACATGGAAATGTCTGATTCGGTGTTTGAGCATGATGCTTATCTGGAATTTAAAATCGGTGGTCAGACATATAAGCTTAATGCGAGTGATGCCGCTGAGGTAAATGAGAACGGTAAAATTTTATACAAGTTCTCATGTCCGGTGAATGCGGCACAGATGTCTGATACTATAGAGACAAGAATAGTGATTGATAACAAGACCGAGGAAGAGTATTCCTATAGTGTAAAAGAATATGCCACCGAGCTCCTGTCAAAATCAAACGAGTATCCGGCGGAGACCATTAAGCTTGTGAAGGCACTCTTAAACTATGGAACCGCAGCGCAGAACTTCTTTAAATATAACACTGATAAGCCGGCAAATGCTGGTTTGAGCGATACAGATAAAGCTGTAGCAAATGCTGATTTTGCTGCATATAAGGCTGTTATTAAAACAGATAGTGCCAATAGTCAGAGTAATGGACTGACATATTACGGAAGCTCTCTGATATGTAAGTCTGAGATGACAGTAAGACATTATTTTATGGTGAACGAAGGCTGTGATATAAACAATTACAAGTTCAGCTATGTTAATGCATATGACAATGAAGTCAGTCTGACACCTAAAAAGGCTTCAGATGGGGTGTATTGTGTAGATATAAACGGAATAATGGCACGCAACCTGAATAGTAATTATGCATGCAAAGTCACCGGAAAGAATAAGGCCTGTATTTTCGAGCTGGACTATGGTCCGTTCAGCTATTCACAGAAGGTCATTAATAGCGGAAATTCATCTGAGGAATTAAAAAATCTGGTGAATGCGCTATATTGGTATTGGTATTATGGATATAGAAATTAAAAAGACTGCATAATTAAAACTACCGCAGAATTTAACACTTTAACTAAGCTAAATTCCTGCGGTGGTTTCTTTTGTGCTTATCTGCTTACAATGCTAATCACGGAAGACAAGACCGCCTTTCTGACATATGTGACAAAGTATTCACTGCTCTCTGATAAAAATATGCTGTCATTTTCTCTTAATAATGACAGTATGATGGTCTATGGCTGGACACTCAAGATTATAAATAATTGTATTTTACAGGGGAATCCGCTATACGAGATATAAGTGTAACGGATTATTTTTATGCAATTTTACCACTTCACCGCATTAAAATTTAATATTTTTTTACAAAATGTGCAAAATATAACAAAAAGTACTGGACAAAATGTCCTATATAAGGTAAAATGCATATATGCAATCAAACAGCACATTTGAAGGTTGTGCAGATAGTATTGGGTATATTTTACGAATTGGGGGGATTTTTCATGAGAATATATCATGCTAAGGATTATGCAGATATGAGCAGAAAGGCTGCAAATATCGTATCGGCACAGGTGATTATGAAGCCTAACTGTGTATTGGGACTGGCTACAGGCTCTACACCTATCGGTTTATATAAGCAACTTGTTGAGTGGTTCAAGAAGGGGGATTTGGACTTTTCAGAGGTCATGACGGTGAATCTTGATGAGTACAAGGGATTAAGCCGTGAGAATGACCAGAGCTACTATTATTTTATGCATCAGAATTTGTTTGATCATGTGAATATTCCGGTTGAGAATACTCACCTGCCAAACGGCATGGAGCCGGATTCACAGAAGGAGTGCAAGCGCTATACAGAGCTGATTCAGTCTCTTGGCGGTGTTGATTTGCAGCTTCTTGGTATCGGGCACAATGGTCATATCGGCTTTAATGAGCCGGGCGAGTCTTTTGACAAGCAGGTACACTGTGTGAATCTGACAGAGTCTACTATTGAGGCCAATAAGCGCTTCTTTGCATCGGCTGATGATGTTCCGAAGCAGGCTTATACAATGGGCATCAAGACCATCATGCAGGCTAAGAAGATTCTTATTGTTGCAAGTGGTGAGGATAAGGCAGAGATTGTGCACAAGGCTTTCTTTGGACCGATTACACCACAGGTGCCGGCTTCTGTATTGCAGCTGCACAATGATGTTACGCTTGTAGCGGATGAGGCTGCACTGAGTTGCTTGTAGATGTTTTTTAGTTGAGAAGGTGCATGTATATGATAATAAAAAATGCAAGGGTATTTACAGAGGATGGCAACTTTATGCAAGGCGATGTTGTCGTTAAGGATGGCCGTTTTGACAGTGTTTTGGAGAGAACAGCTGACACAGACGCGGCTAATGACAGCGCATCGCAGGAGATTATAGATGCATCAGGTCTTATCATGATACCGGGCCTTGTGGATATTCATTTTCATGGATGCAAGGGAGCTGATATGTGTGACGGCACCACAGAGGCACTTGATGTGATTACAGCATACGAGGCTTCTGTCGGAGTGACGAGCGTGTGTCCGGCTACTATGACCATTCAAAGGGATGAGCTTTTGAGTGTCATGAAAAATGCCGGTGATTATAATTATCATGGTGGTGCACATCTTGTAGGTATCAATATGGAGGGACCTTTTATCAGTCCTTCTAAAAAGGGCGCACAGGCGGCAGAGAATATCATGCGATGTGATTATGATTATTTCTGCGAGCTTCAGGATGCTGCCCATGGCTTGATAAAGCTTGTAGATATCGCTCCGGAGGAGCCGGGTGCGATTGAGTTTATAGACAAGGTAAGAGGAAGTGTTGTGGTTTCAATAGCACACACAGCGGCTGATTATGACACAGCAGTAGAGGCTATTGAGCATGGTGCAAGCCATGCCACACATTTGTATAATGCGATGCCACCGCTTCATCACAGAAATCCCGGAGTTATCGGGGCTGTGAGAGATTCAGAAAAGTGTCATGCGGAGCTCATTTGTGACGGAGTGCATATTCATCCGTCGGTTATCAGGGCGACATTTGCCATGTTTGGGGCTGAACGCATGATTTTAATAAGTGACAGCATGAGAGCCACAGGGCTTGAGGATGGCGAGTATACACTCGGTGGACAGGCAGTGACGGTCAGAGGTCCGCTTGCCACACTCCATGATGGGACAATTGCCGGCTCGGCAACCAATCTGATGGATTGTATGCGTTTCACAGTAAGGCAGGCAGGTATTCCACTTGAGGAGGCAATTATGTGTGCTACAGCCAATCCGGCTAAGGAGATTGGCATTTATGATGAAGCAGGCAGCATTTCTGCAGGAAAGAGAGCGGATTTTGTGCTTCTCAATGAAGATTTGGATATTGTGAGTGTGTATATCGACGGAAAGGAGATATCATGTTAGGTTTTTTTAAGAATAAGTCAAAGGAAAAGGTGATCTGTTCTCCGTGCAACGGCAGAGTGGTTCCTATTACAGAGGTTCCGGATCCTACTTTTTCTGAGAAGATATTGGGAGACGGCGTGGCCGTGATTCCTTCTGAGGGCAGGTTTTACGCTCCGGCGGATGGTGAGGTGACAGCTGTATTTGATACGCTTCATGCTTTTACCATGACGACCACTCAGGGAGTCGAGTTGCTTTTGCACATTGGTCTGGATACAGTGATACTAAAGGGTGCTCCTTTTACATCACATATTTCTGTTGGTGATCAGGTGAAGAAGGGTGACCTTTTGATGGAGGCTGACCTGGAGCAGATTAAGGCAGCAGATCTTAATGTCATTACTCCGGTTTTAATTGGCAACACTGCTGATTATAGTGAGATAAAGATGCTCAAAGAGGGGGATGTATCCGCCGGTGATGAGATTTTAAGTCTCGCGTAGATTTGAATATAATTATATAATAATAACGAACTTTATTGGAGTATCTCCAGTTTAGTATACATAATGTAAAGGAGGGGAAATTTATGAAATTTCTTCAAAAATTGGGTAAAGCTTTAATGCTTCCCGTAGCAGTACTTCCTATCTGTGGTATCCTCATGGGTATTGGATATTTTTTATGTCCTGCAACCATGCAGGGTGGTGACATCGAGGGAGTGCGTAATTTAATAGGTCTGTTTTTAGTTAAAGCAGGGGGCGCTTTGATTGACAACATGGCCATTCTTTTTGTAATCGGCGTTGGTGTCGGTATGTCGGAAAAGAACGACGGTACCGGCGGTATTGCAGCTTTAGCTTCATGGCTGATGATGACAACACTCCTGTCTACAGGCTTTGTTACAACAATCATGCCATCTATCGCTGACAGCGCTACAAAGACACTTGCATTCGACAAGATTGCAAACCCATTTATCGGTATCTTAGCCGGTATTATTGGTTCTTTGTGTTACAACAGATTTAAGGATACAAAGCTTCCTGACTGGCTGTCATTCTTCAGTGGCAAGCGTTGCGTAGCAATTATTGCAGGTGTTGTTTCAATCCTTGTATCTGTAGTATTACTGTTTGTATGGCCATTACTTTTCGGTGCTCTTGTAGCTATCGGTAAAGCAATCGTTGGTCTTGACGTAGTCGGCGCAGGTATCTATGCATTCCTGAACCGTCTGTTAATCCCTACAGGATTACACCACGCATTAAACAATGTATTCTGGTTCGATACTATCGGACTTGGAGACCTCTCTCATTTCTGGGCAGGCGAGACATCAAAGGATGTTTCATGGAGCCTCGGAATGTACATGTCAGGTTTCTTCCCATGTATGATGTTTGGTATTCCTGGTGCTGCACTTGCCATGGTTAAGTGTGCAAAGACTGCTAAGAAAAAGGCTGCTATCGGTATCCTTGCTTCTGCAGCTATCTGTGCATTCATCTGTGGTGTTACAGAGCCTTTCGAGTTTGCATTTATGTTCCTTGCTCCTGTTCTCTATGTGATTTATGCTTTACTTTATGGTATTTTCACAATGATTACGGTAGCTCTTGGATTTAGAGCAGGCTTCTCATTCTCAGCCGGTGCGATGGATTTATTATTCTCATCTTCACTTCCGGCTGCAGCAAAGACATGGCTCATCATTCCTCTTGGAATCGCAGCTTTTATCGTATTCTACATTGTATTCTATTTCGCTATCAAGAAATGGGATCTTAAGACCCCTGGTAGAGAGGACGATGATGTCGAGGCAGAGAAGAAGGCAGTGCTTACTAACAATGACTACACAGCAGTAGCAAAGACTATTCTTGAGGGCTGCGGTGGCAAAGACAATATTGCAAGCATTGACAACTGCATCACAAGACTCAGACTTGAGGTTAAGGATATCACTCAAGTTGATGACAAGAAGATTAAATCTGCAGGTGTTGCAGGCGTTATGAAGCCTGGCAAGAATTCTGTTCAGGTTATTATCGGAACCAAGGTTCAGTTTGTTGCGGATGAGTTTTCTAAGCTTTGCGAATAGATTTGTTCTGCAATATAGCAGTGTTGATTCACATTAGGTGATTCATATAATTTCATAATACATAATTAAAAGCCACACCGGGTGTTATGCCTGGGGTGGCTTTTTTAGTTGGTTCGGGCCGTAAGCTCCGCCCGGTTGTGGTGCACACGGACTCTCGTTTTCGCTACGCTGCGCTGTTAAGATACTGTACGGATTATGCCTTTGGGTTTTTATAGGCTTGACGAAAACGTCGAAACGCGCCTTCCATGGCGCGGTTCTCCTTGACTTGCCTTCCTTGGCAAGTCATTTCTGCTCTTCATGGGCATAATCCTACAGTATCTAAACAGCTTCGCTATGCGCTCTCACGAGAGTCCGTGTTCACCCCGCCGGGCGGGGCTTACGGCCCTTACGCTGTGAATGGAATCCGCTTAGGAGAGAGTTGCGAGTTGCACATTGTTGCAACCGGCAACGGTTTTACCTACGCCTTGCTTCTACGAGGCTGCGATGGGATAAAATAAGAAAGGATTGAAAAACGAACAATTGTTTGCTATAATAAATGAAGCGAGGAAATAAAAGTATATTAGGTTTAGTAATCTAAGTATTCATTTAATTTATTGTAATTAGGGAAAATCCAATATCAATCGTTTGATAGAAAGAGTGATTTTATATGAACATATGGCTAAAGTTAAGGAAAACAGCAGCAATAGCACTTTGTGAATTACTTGCAATTGCTACAATTTTTACAGGCTGTGCCTCCACTGATTTAGCTGGCACTGAAGGTGCCGGGCAAACCGCAGGAGCTGTTGTAGCGGGTGAGGATTCATCCGGTGCTTTAGGCAGCAAGGATACGGCGGATGCAGGAAAGCCGCAGGATGAGCTGGTAAACAATAATTCCTATGTTTCTCTCGATGCGATTCCGGCATATGATGGCAAGGCGTACGTGGCCGTCAACAATAATGAGCCTTTTTTTACGGACAGCGATATGACTACCACTGCTTTTGAAAATTACAGTGATTTGGATTCGCTTGGCAGATGCGGAGTGGCTTATGCAAATATCTGTAAGGAAATCATGCCGACTGAGAAGCGTGGCAAGATAGGTATGATAAAGCCATCGGGCTGGCATACGGTGAAGTATGATGTGATAAAGGACAGGTATTTATACAATCGCTGTCATCTTATTGGCTATCAGCTTGCCGGCGAGAATGCCAATCCAAAGAACCTTATTACCGGTACGAGGTACCTGAATGTGGAGGGGATGCTTCCGTTTGAAAATCTGGTAGCGGATTATGTAAACAATACAGGCAATCATGTGCTCTACAGGGTGACTCCGATGTTCTCTGGCAGCAATCTTGTTGCAAATGGTGTGCTTATAGAGGCAAAGTCGGTTGAGGACAACGGTGGCGGCATACTTTTTAATGTCTATTGCTATAATGTGCAGCCCGGAGTCGGAATAAACTATGAGAATGGTGACAGCTGGCTGGATGGCACCGCGCCACAGGAGCAGAGCGTTCAGACGGGTGCAGCGCAGAATGGAGGTTCGCAGAGCAGCGATGGAAGCCAGGCAGGAGCTTCGGCGGGAGATACCGGCTCTTCAGGCAGTATAACAGGAAGTGCGGCGTCAGGCTCAGACACCTCACCGGCAGAAAATAGCGTTTCAGATTCCTCAAACAGTAAGACGATGGTTCATATCACCGCAACCGGCAAGAAATATCACCGTGCGGGCTGTCGGACCTTGAAAAAGAGTGACACAGAGGTAACGCTTGATGAAGCAAAATCCATGGGATTGTCTCCGTGCGGTATCTGCAATCCACCGCAGTAGGATGAATTACCATAAACCCTTGACGATTGCAAAACCGAAAAGTATAATAGAATAGCTAATGAATTCAATATTTTAATATAGATGGAGGAAACCAAATGGCACTGAGCAAAAAGCCGGTCAACGGCATGAAGGATATATTACCTGCAGAGATGGAAATCCGTGATTATGTGACAAGTGTGATCAAGGATACATACAGAAGCTTCGGATTTACACCGATAGAGACACCATGCATGGAGAATATAGCAAATCTCACAAGCAAGCAGGGCGGAGAAAATGAGAAGCTGATCTTCAAGGTAATGAAGAGAGGCGAGAAGCTGAATCTGGAGACAGCAAAGGAAGAGTCGGATGTAGTAGACTTTGGAATGCGCTATGACCTTACAGTGCCACTTTCAAGATATTATTCAAACAATGCCAACAACCTGCCATCGCCATTCAAGGCACTCCAGATGGGCAGCGTGTGGAGAGCAGACAGACCTCAGAGAGGACGCTACAGACAGTTTACGCAGTGTGATATAGATATACTCGGAGAGCCAAGCAATCTGGCAGAGATAGAGCTGATTACAGCAACCACTACCACAATCGGCAGGCTTGGCTTCGAGAACTTTGAGATAAGAATCAACGAGAGAAGAATCCTAAAGGCAATGGCTGCTTACAGTGGTTTCGCTGAGGAGGACTACGACAGCGTATTTATCACTCTCGATAAGATGGACAAGATAGGAGTGGACGGCGTTGCAAGTGAGCTTGCACAGGATGGCTATCCACAGGAAAATATTGACAAATATCTTGATTTGTTCAAGCTTTTGGAGCAGACAAGGGATGTCACTGAGGGTGTAAATTTACTTTCAGAAAAGCTTGGAGAATATTTAGATGAAGAAGTGGTTACAAATATGACAGAGATAGCTACTGCTGTTAATGCCACAAAGGGAGCAAAGTTTGAGCTCGTATTTGACCCTACACTTGTTCGTGGAATGAGCTACTACACAGGAACTATTTTTGAGATATCAATGCCTGAGCTTGGTGCAGCCTGTGGCGGTGGCGGACGATATGACAAGATGATTGGAAAGTTTACCGGAAATGATGTACCGGCCTGTGGTTTTTCAATCGGTTTTGAGAGAATTATCCTGCTTCTCATGGAGAGCGGCTTCAAGATTCCTGAGAGTCCAAAGAAGGTGGCTTATCTGGTTGAGAAGAAATATCCGGCAGACAAGCTTGTTGATGTCATGAACCAGGCAAAAGACGCAAGAGCAAACGGACAGCAGGTGCTTGTCGTGCGCATGAATAAGAACAAGAAATTCCAGAAGGAGCAGCTTATGAAAGAGGGCTACGAGGAGTTTGTTGAGTTCTTCAACAGATAGGAATCTGATAAGCAGCAGATTAGCTGTGTAGCAGCGGTACCAAACAGTTATTAGAATAAATATATAGTATAAATATAAGGAGTATAAAATGGCAGAATCAATGCAGGGCTTACATAGAAGCCATAGATGTACAGAGGTATCAAATGCCAATATCGGTGAGAAGGTCACTGTGATGGGCTGGGTACAGAAGAGAAGAAATTTAGGAAGTCTCATTTTCGTAGATTTAAGAGACAGAAGCGGAATACTTCAGATTGTGTTCGGTGAGGAAAATGTAGGTGCAGAGGGCTTTGAAAAGGCAGGCACCTTAAGAAGTGAGTTCGTCATCGCAGTTGAGGGAACTGTCCAGAAGAGAACAGCCGCTGTCAATGAGAATCTAAAGACAGGTGATATCGAGGTTATTGCTACATCAATCAGAGTGCTTTCAGAGGCACAGACACCTCCGTTCCAGATTGAGGAGAATTCAAAGACCAGCGAGGACATCAGACTTAAATATCGTTATCTGGATCTTCGCCGCCCTGATATTCAGAGGAACCTCATGCTTAGGAGCAATGTGCTTCGCGTTATGCGTGACTTTATGGCAAACGAGGGCTTTTTGGAGATAGAGACACCAATCCTTTGCAAGTCTACACCGGAGGGCGCCAGAGACTATCTCGTGCCAAGCCGTATACACCACGGACATTTTTATGCGCTTCCTCAGTCACCACAGCTCTTTAAGCAGCTTCTGATGGCTTCAGGCTATGACAGATATTTCCAGATTGCACGATGCTTCCGTGACGAGGATCTGCGTGCAGACAGACAGCCGGAGTTTACACAGGCCGATATGGAGCTTTCATTTGTAGATATTGATGATGTAATCGAGGTAAATGAGAGACTCTTAAAGCACCTTTTCAAAGAGGTTATCAATGTGGATGTTGAGATTCCGTTTAAGCGTATGCCTTGGCAGGAGGCTATGGACAGATTTGGCTCTGACAAGCCTGATACACGTTTTGGTATGGAGCTTTGCGATGTTTCGGATGTGGTAAAGGGCTGTGGCTTTGGAGTATTCACCGGAGCTCTTGAAAACGGTGGCTCTGTCCGCGGTATCAATGTAGAGGGACAGGCAAAGATGCCTCGTAAGAAGATTGACAAGCTTGTAGAGCATGCAAAGGGCTGTGGAGCAAAGGGACTTGCTTATCTGTGCATCAATGAGGATGGCACATACAAGTCATCATTTGCAAAGTTTATGACAGAAGCTGAGCTTGATGCACTTGTTGCAAAGATGAACGGAAAGCCGGGAGATTTACTCCTTTTCGCAGCCGACAAGAATAAAATTGTATGGAATGTACTTGGAGCACTTCGTCTTATGCTTGGAGCTGAGCTTGGACTGATTGATGAGAACAAGTACAATTTCCTATGGGTAACAGAGTTCCCACTCCTTGAGTGGTCTGATGAGGAAAACAGATTTATGGCAATGCATCATCCTTTCACCATGCCTATGGAGGAGGATTGGGACAAGATAGACTCAGATCCGGGCGCAGTTCGTGCAAAGGCATATGATATAGTACTCAATGGTACAGAGCTCGGTGGAGGCTCAGTGCGTATCCATCAGGATGACATCCAGGAGAAGATGTTTGAGGTGCTTGGCTTCACAAAGGAGCGTGCGCATGAGCAGTTTGGATTCCTGCTTGATGCATTCTCATATGGTGTACCGCCACACGCAGGACTTGCCTTTGGTGTTGACCGTATCTGCATGCATATGCTACATACAGACAATATCAAGGAGGTTATTGCATTCCCTAAGGTAAAGGACGCTTCGGACCTTATGTCAGAGGCACCCGGAACTGTAGATCCAAAGCAGCTTGAGGAGCTTGGAATAGCTATAGCTGCAGAGGAAGATGAGGAATAACACTATAATATGAATTTGAAAAAAAATATTTTCAATGCGATTACCATAATACTGCTCGCCGCACTTATTGCGGGGGCAGTATTGCTTAATAACAGGATAAAAAAGCTCGAGACACAGATGTCATACACCTCAGACAACACATCAGTGATACTTTCCGATGTGCAGACCATGCAGGATGATATCAAGTCCACTCTTGAGGAGGAGGCCAGCCTCATAACAGACTGGGATATTTCCTTAAAAAGTGCAGATTTTACCGATATGACATACACAGTCTCTGTCTCGGTGGTGCCAAAGGAGTACACAGAGGATACAAAAACCAGTGTATTTTTCGGTACAAACGAGATACCGCTCGAGCTCAACGGCATCAAGTATACGGGTGAGGCCACCCTTCCACTGTCTGAGGACTATGCAGGCAATGTGACATTTCTGTTTGTTGACGGAAATAAGAGAAGCACAGAGGTGCTCGATGAGTTTGAAGGTGTGACATCAGTGTTCAAAAATGTAGCATCTGGCATACTTGCCAATAAACCAACCTTTGACAATGGCAGCATAAAGCTTGGCACAGATGTAGATGTAGCGGTCATGGGAAATGATTACTTTGACTTTAACAGTGTGCAGCTCGTAGTTGCAAGCTCAGATACAGAGCTAAGGACATACGATATCCGACAGCTGTTGGCAGAAAACGGCACAGACAGTGCAGACTCTGCAGACACAGACTCCATCACATCCGCATTAAGCCGGAAGGATGATGCCAAAAAAGATGGCTCAAAGAATGACACGGAAAATGATACCTCTGATGCCTCAAAAGAGGACGACGGTAAGCTCCATAGCCTCGAAGGCACAGTCAAAATCGAAGACTTAATCCCTGTCACAGCTGCAAGCAATATCAAAATATATGTCAAAGCAGTATCGGCACAGGGCTACACCTTCACATATGACCTGTTCGATGGTATCGTAAATCAGGACATCACAGACTTTGAAACTACAGCCGACATATCCGGCGGCGACTACACAGTAACCGACCCGGCCGGCAGCAAATATGAACCGTAAAATATGATATAAGCGTAATTATTTAAAATCAGTTTTTCTTGTGTTTTCAAGGCGGCTCAGAATATTTATTTATAAACAATATATAACTACTAAATAAAGCTCATTTCGCATCTGAGAAATGAGCTTTAAATTTAAGAAGAAAAAAGTGCCGGCAGCCTCATCCTTCTTTTTTGCTGAGTGGCAGCGTAAATATAAACTCCGTTCCCACACCCTCAGTACTTATCACATTTATATTCTCACCATGCGCCTGCACGATTTCTTTGACTATAGACAGGCCAAGTCCCGTACCGCGCTTATCCTTTCCGCGGGATAAATCACTCTTGTAGAAGCGCTCCCAGATCTTTGAAAGGCTGTCCTTTGGTATACCGATACCGTGGTCCTTTACAGATATAAACACCTTTTCATTTCGGATACTCGTCTCAATCTTGATACTCGAATCATTATTTGAAAACTTCACAGCGTTGTCAATCAGGTTGTAAAGAATCTGCTGGATTTTGACCATATCACCGCGCACGAAAAGCTCTTTTCCGGTGAGCAGCAGGTCAAAGCTTAAGCCCTTTTCACTGCATTTACCCTCGAAGGTGAGGATTGTCGTGCGAATCATCGTATTGATGTCAAAATCAGCAATATCCAGATGTATGCCATGATGACCGAACTGGTTTAGATCAATAAGACTCTTGGTGAGCTTATTAAGCCTCTCGGTCTCGAAAAGGATGATGTTTAAGTATTTATCCTGCATCTCAACAGGGATGGTTCCGTCCAGCATAGCCTCCACGTAGCCCTTTATCGAGGTAAGAGGGGAGCGGAAGTCGTGTGACACGTTGGAAACAAACTTGCGCTGATCCTCCTCAAGCGTATCTAGCTCCGTTGCCATGTAGTTGAGTGTGTTTGCCAGATAGCCGATTTCGTCATTGGAATGTACATCAATCTGGGCAGTGAAATCACCCTTTGCATACTTCTTTGCGGTCTTTGTGATTTTGGAGATAGGACGGTAAATAGAGCGGCTCATCATGACAAGAAGAATAAATGCCACTGCAAAAATGAGCGCTACAGTGTAAAAGGAGATATTCATAAAACCGTTTACACCTGCCGTGATATGGCTCATTGTCTTGTGAATGACTATGTAGCCGATATTCTGGTACGAGACATTTACCGGGGAAAATACAGACAGCATCTTGTGCTTGAAGGAGCCGTAAAAATCTCCAGTCATATAGTTGTTGCTGCCAAAATCGGTGACATCAAAGCCATTTATCACTACAGGCTTAGAACTGTCATTTTGGGTATCAATGCCTATTGACGGATCATCTGAGTCCATGAGCAGCTCACCGTCAGGGCTGACCACCCATACCTTGGCATCCATATAGTCGGCTACGATTTTCATGTGATTCTGGAAATCGCTAAGCGACATGGATGAGCCAAAGGATTCGGCGGCGTAATCACCTGCAATGATGGATGCTTCCCTGTAGAGATTGGAAGCCTCCTGCTTTTCGATATAGTCTGTGGTGAGATGCTGTGTAAAGGTGCATATAATGAAAAAAGCGATGACACCGTAAATCAGATAGCTGATTAACAGCTTGGCGTAGATGGTGTGCTTCATTATTATTTTACCTCAAACTTGTATCCGATGCCCCAGACAGTTGCGATGCGCCAGGTTGGCTTGTCCTTGATTTTCTCGCGGAGACGCTTTACATGCACGTCGACAGTGCGGGTGTCGCCGACATATTCATAGCCCCATATGTTGTCCAGAAGCTGCTCCCTTGTAAACACCTGATTTGGAGATGGATTCCCGGAGACAGCCAGTACGCTCTTCCGTCTGATTCAGATCACTGGGATGTACTGTACCTAGAATTTTCCACGGAATGCCTTCCCCTTTTGTACTACATTCATCAGTCCAGTGGTCCCACTTTTCACCTTGATGAATCCTGTACCTTGCCAGAACAAATGAGAGATTTATATTTAAACGCGACTTCAAATCAGCTGGAATCGGTATTTGATAATTCAAAAGCTGCTTATTCTTTCCTTCTGGATTTAACAAGCTATGCATTATATCATCCTAAACTAACTTCACCACGTGTTACACTGGCAAAAAATTATATAGATACCCATTTTTACAATGTTTCCCTGAATCTAGATGAAATTTCTGATGCCGTAGGATTATCAAAGTATCATTTATGTCGGGAATTTACTCATTTATACGGAACTTCTCCTGGAAAATATCTAACGAATCTGCGTATTCAAAAATCCTGTATTCTGCTCCTTCAAAACCGATATCACACAATTGGTGATATTGCTTCGATGGTCGGATTTTCAAACGATAACTATTTTTGTAAAGTTTTCCGAAAATCTCTTGGAATTACTCCAACTCAATATCGAATTCAAAATCAGAACTATGATCTTGTGCGTGTACTTCACGACTCACATCCTTGCGTTCCATCCGATAAATAACTGCCTCATAGGGACGCAGTTCTGTCATTTTATCCAGGGCAGGGGTATCTTTATAGTTGCTTAGCAATACCTGCCCGGATTGCTTGCACCGGAAGGTTCTTGTCTTCTCATGAAAATTGCAAACGATCAGCCATTGCTCTGTTCCAAGTGTTCTTGTATAAATATATAGATCTTCATCCTCCGGGAATAGCAGATAATAGGTTCCATACACCATAATATCGTTCTCTTTCCGGAGACTGATCAGTTTCTGGTAATGATAAAATATGGAATCTGGATCTTTCCTTGCCTGTTCTACATTAATCTTCGTGTAGTTCGGATTCACACGATACCATGGGATTCCTTCGGTAAAACCTGCATTCTCTGTGCTATTCCACTGCATTGGTGTCCGCGCATTGTCTCTTGCTTTCGCACGGATCGCATGCATGGTCTCTTCTTTCGTGAATCCGGCTTTCAGACGTTCTTTGTAAATATTCTGGGTTTCAATATCCGGAAATTCTTCTATTGTCCGGAAAGGAACATTTGTCATGCCAATCTCTTCTCCCTGGTAGATATAAGGTGTTCCTTTCATCCCATGTAGCAATGTTGCAAGCATTTTTGCTGATAATACACGATATGCTCCGTCATTTCCC
>OGZH01001399.1_pt1 | contig 14980 bp, 14 predicted proteins | sample 1576741 | NCBI WGS metagenome assembly OGZH01 (sample SAMEA3541560, study PRJEB24748) | human gut metagenome | biome: human gut; feature: human-associated habitat; material: faeces | place: China | collected 2012 | reverse complement strand
ATGCAATTTGAAAATTTCCTACGTTTCCAAATACTTGATGCGCATAACGCTTCTTCAATTTCTAATATGTCTTGGAAAGGGTTATCCCAATCCAACTACAAAAATAGCCAAAATTCATGATAGTCTTCTATTTATAAGCGGTTTCTTTTCACTTAGAATACAATTTTATTCGATGTCACTTTATAATAAGTAATATTTTGACCTCATCTCTTATTCCTAATTTCATTTATCCAAGCATAAATTCCTTTGAGTTCGTATAAATTACCTGCGTTGTGCCCAATTTGTTACTCGCCACTTTTTTTCAATAATAAGCTGCACATATACAGTGTTTTATCAATAGCTATAAAGAAAGTCCACCAGTATTTCTTCAACCTGCCGCCCGACAACGACTATATCAAATGGACGGTAGGGAAAGCAATGTATATGGCTGACGGGACTGCACTGAAACAGAAACAGGCCATGGACGAGAACGGTTTCTACTCGGACATCATCTCCTCTTCGGCTGTCTGCACCATCATGTGTGACTCCATTCAGTTTGACGAACATGAACGGAAGTTTACCTATTACGGTACGCAGCTTATCAAGCGCAGGACCAGGGACATCAGACGCTCGATGGTGACAACCGGTTACATCGAGTCCGTACCGAGGACAAGGAACAATCCGCACGGTCTGATCATTACCGGCTGGAGGACTCTTGAAAACAGGGATTTGGACTATTGATATTATGATATTATGAAATCATTCAGAAAAAAGATACAGGAAAGCCGTCTGAAAACGCATCTGCTTGTCAGGTCGTGGTTGCAGCCCAAACTGGGTGTCATCGGAACAAGATACCGTCTGGCCGCAAGAATCAGACTGGCCAACAGATGTGCGGCTAAACATCCGAAAACGACATTCGCAGGTGTAGCGGGAACGCTGCTTCTGCTACTTGTAAGTACCGTAGCCATAGATTCCGGCAACGGGAAACAGAGTGAGCCGGATGTCAGTTCGATAGCCGCAATGGAACCGGTGTTTCAGGGATTCCGTACCATCCAGGCAAACAAGGACATTCACCGCAGTGTATTGACGGACATGACGGTGAAGGGACAGTTACTGCGTCATGAACTGGACTCCATGATTGCCATACCTATAAAGAGCCGTGAGGATTCCTTGCGGATCATCCTCAAATACCGGCAGCTGGAAAATATAGTCAAATCCATTAAAAACAATGATAACCCATGATTAAGATTAATTTCAAACAGCCCAAGTATATCTTTCCGCTGGTCATATTCGTTCCGCTGTGCGCACTGGTATACTTTGTGATGCAGACTTTCTCCGGCGGTGAGGAGACTGCCGGAACAGTAGCTACAGACCGTATCAACATGGAGCTTCCCCAGGCCAATGCCGAGGAAGCCGGAGACAAGATGTATGAAATGTCCAGACGTTTCGGTGACGAGGATGCCTTCACAGCCGTAAGCGGTATCGGGGAGGAAGAACAGAAGAAGGAGGAACTGGAACACGGCTACAGCGAGGAAGAGCTGAACCGTCTGGATGCAGCTGAAGCTGAAAGACAGCGACAGCAGAGGGAACTTGAAGAACTGGAGCGTTCCCTTGCCGAATCAAGAAAGCATATCAATGCATATGCTTACGGAAACGGTCCTTCGGAAAACAGTGAAACGGGTTACGGAGGTATGGGATATTCCTCACAGGATGAGTTTGCACGTGACCTTGAAGAGATTCAGCGAAGGAGCTATGAACGGCAGAAGGCCATTGAAAGCGGACTAGGTATCAAAGACCCGGAAGCAGAGGAAGCGGAAAGAAAGCACAGGGCTGATTCCATAGCCAGAGTACGTCAGGAGGAAAGGGAACGCAACCGTCCGAGTCTGGTAATCAAGTCTGATGACACCAATGCCGACAGGTTCAATACGGTTACTGCTCCGGATGAATTTGCCGAGAACAAGCTGATACGTGCCATGATTGACCAGACTACAAAGGCGCATGAAGGCACACGTCTGCGGTTCAAGCTTCTGGACGATGTGACGGTAAGCGGTACAAAGCTGAAAAAGGGTACTTACCTCTATGGTACAGTGACAGGTTTCGGACAGCAGCGTGTCAGGGCTTCCATAACCAGTATTCTTGTCGGCGACAGATTCATAAAGGTTAAACTTTCGGTTTTTGACAATGACGGTATGGAAGGCTTCTATGTTCCTGAATCGGCTTTCAGGGATTTCATGAAGGATGCAGGTTCCAATACGGTACAGCAGAATATAAATTTTGAATCCAGTGACGGTTACGGTACAGGTATTTCTACGGAGGCCATTGCACTCCAGTCGCTGCAGAACATGTATAACTCTGCAACTTCTGCCATATCTTCCAATATCAGAAAGAACAAGGCGAAAATCAAGTACAATACCATCGTTTATCTGATAAACTCGGAGGATGCAAGATAAGTGCAGTTTTTCAATATAAATCTTAATGTCATCATCAAAATATAATAGTAGAATATGAAAACCAGAATTTTTCTGATAATATGCCTTATCACAGGCATAGCCGTACATCTGTCGGCTAACGAGAAGATATACATCAACCGGGAAGTGACCACGCACATTGTCATGCCGGAAAACATCAAAATGGTGGATATTTCCACTACTAAAATTATAGGCAACCAGTGTACGGACAATATCGTCCGCATCAAGCCTTATCTGGAGAATGATTCCATATCATCTGAAGGTTACAGCGAAAACGAACTACTGGGTACACTCACCATTATCGGTGAGCGTCATATCGCACAGTATGACATCCTCTATACCGAATCACCCAAATATGCTTCTACCATCTACAATGTATCCTACAATGAGACACAGTCCTATATCAATCCGGAGGTTTCCATGCCGATGGCCGAGATTGCACGATATGCCTGGGCTGTCTATGGAAGCAGGAGAAAGTTCAACCAGATTGTATCCAATAAAAACGGAATCAGGGCACACATCAACAATATCTATTCCATCGGTGACTATTTCTTTCTGGACTATACGTTGAAGAACAGGACCAGAATTGCATACGACATTGAGGAGATAAGAGTAAAACTTACTGACAAAAAGGAAACAAAGGCAACTAACTCACAGACCATAGAGCTTACTCCGGTATTCTCCATGAACAACACCCGTAAGTTCAAGAAAGACTACAGGAACGTGCTTGTGATTCCGAAGCTGACTTTCCCTGAAGAGAAGGTGCTCCGTCTGGAGATTTCCGAGAACCAGATAAGCGGACGTGTGGTGGTACTCACCATAGAGTATGAGGACATTCTCAATGCGGACGGCTTCGACTCGGATATTCTTGACGGTGCCGACTATTACCCCTACTATTATATTGATCATTCCATAAAAAGATAGGCCATGAAGAAGATTCTGTTCATTCTGTTTTGCCCGGTTGCATTCATCGGTGCATCGGCACAGACCGGAAAGGTTTCCGTCAATGCCGGATTCCTTTTTCCAAGTACGCTGAATGCCACTTTGGGTTATGAGTATCCGCTTTCATACGGAAATGCGGTCGAAGTATACGGTGAGGTCGGGAATCACTGGCAGAAACCGGTATGTCACAATTTCTGGAAAGGATATTTCTGGGATGGAGGTATCGTTTACAAGCACCGTCTGGCACGGTACAAGAACGGCATGATGCGCCTTCGTCTGGGGCCTCAGTTCGGTGCGGTACAGAAGAAATTCTTCTTCGGACTGGAGGCCGGATTTGAATACAGCTATGTGTTCCGCAGCGGACTGGAGTTCTCTGTCATACAGAAGAACAATGTGAACTTCCTGCATGGGGATACTTTCCGCAACGGTCTGCTGTTGGGTATAAAGGTTCCATTTTAGTAAATTCATATACAGTTAGAGCGTATGGCATTTGAGGAGACAAGGGAACAACAGCAGATGTACAACTATTTCAGGAGTTGCATCTATATCTTTCTTATTATTGAAATCATCATGAATCTGCCTGTTACGGCAGACAACAGGGTTACGCAGTTCGTACTCGACCTGCTGGCACGGTTCAGGGTATTCAATTCCGTATCGGGATGCAAGGTGGCCGAACTGATATGCATCTGTATTGTCTGTATCGGTACAAAAGCAGAAAAGTCCCTGAAGTTCAATATAAGGACAATGGTCATCTATCCGGTACTGGCCGGTCTGACACTTGTAGGGCTTTGTTTTGTATTCCACGGCATGAGTTTCGGGTTCAGCTGGCTGGGATTTCCGGCCAACCGTCTTCTATATGCGGTCTGTTCGGTAGTGGGTACCATGCTGGTGCATCAGGGACTGGACGGGATTGCCAAGTATTACAACTACAAGGTTGGTGAGGACCGTTTCAACTTTGAGAACGAATCGTTCCAGCAGTCGGAAACGCTGGTCAGCAATGATTACTCGGTGAACATTCCGATGATATACTACTGGAAGAAAAAGATGCACAGGGGATGGATCAACATCATCAATCCTTTCCGTGGCACGATTGTACTGGGTACGCCGGGTTCGGGTAAGTCTTTCGGTATCATTGACCCGTTCATCAGGCAGCATTCAGCAAAGGGATTTGCCATGATGGTATATGATTTCAAGTACCCGACACTGGCCAAGACGCTTTTCTATCAGTACTGCAAAAACCGCAAGGCAGGCAAACTGCCTCAGAACTGCGGATTCCGTACCATCAACTTTACCGATGTGGAATACTCAAACCGTATCAATCCGATTCAGCGGAAATATATCCCGGACCTAGCTGCTGCTTCTGAAACGGCGGCTACTCTGCTGGCCTCACTCAACAAGGGAGGTGGAGAGAAGAAGGGCGGTTCGGAAGCCTTCTTCACCAACTCTGCGGAAAACTTCCTGGCTGCCATCATTTATTTCTTTGTAAACTTCCATCCGGTCGGATTCAGGAACGGCAGGAAACTGAAGCGTTTCATATCACTGGAGGGAAAGAAACTGGAGATTGTCATACGCAACTGGGATGACTTCAATGCCATCGACAAGGACGGCAATGTGGTGCTTGATTTCGTGGATGAGAACGGCAATGACGTATCGACTGACGAGGACCGTATGTTTGTGGACCTGAACGGATACAGTTATAAGGACAGAACCGGCAGGAAGATTCTGATTCAGAGGTGCTGGTATGAGGACGAGCATGGCAATGAGGTGGAACCGGATACCGTAACCGGTGAGTTCTCTGACATGCCGCATGTGCTTTCATTCTTGGGAAGGCCATACGACCAGGTATTCAATATCCTGATGCAGGATGACAGGATTGCTTCGCTGATGGCTCCTTTCAAGAGTGCTTATGAGAACAAGGCGAATGACCAGCTGGAAGGTATGGTCGGTACGCTTCGTGTGAACGCTGCACGTCTTGTTTCTCCGGAAGCCTACTGGGTATTCACCGGGGATGATTTCGACCTGAAGATTTCTGACAGGGCAAATCCGAGCTATCTGGTGATTGCCAATGACCCGGAAAAGGAACAGGTTATCGGCTCGCTCAATGCACTGGTTCTGAACCGACTGATTACAAGGGTGAACTCAAAGGGTAACATTCCGGTGAGCATCATAGTGGACGAGCTTCCGACATTGTACTTTCACAAGATAGACCGTCTTATCGGTACGGCACGCTCCAACAAGGTTGCCGTAACTTTAGGTTTCCAGGAACTGCCGCAATTGGAGGCTGACTACGGCAAGGTCGGTATGCAGAAGATTATCACCACCTGCGGTAATATCTTCATGGGTGCGGCACGTAACAAGGAGACGCTGGAGTGGGCACAAAATGATGTGTTCGGAAAGGCAAAGCAGACTTCACGTTCCATTTCCATCAACGACCACAAGGTATCAACCACAATCTCTGAGAAGATGGACTTTCTGGTTCCTGCAGCCAAGATTGCGGATATGGCAACAGGCTGGTTGGCCGGACAGGCTGCACGTGACTTTACGGCTACCGATGACAGTATCCTTGACCATTTTGACATCGAGCAGTCGGAAGAGTTCAAGACAACCAAGTATTTCTGCAAGACGCACTTTGACATGAAGAAGATTAAGGACGAGGAAAAGCACTATGTTCCTCTTCCTAAAATCTATGAGTTCAAAAACGACAAAGAGAAGGAAATCCTGCTCAACCGTAACTTCAAGCGTGTGAACCAGGAAGTGGAGGATATGGTAAAGGAACTTCTCGGTATAAGTTAAACACATAGCCTATGAATCTGACCTTAAAACCGGCATTCGGACTTAGCGGCAGTGCCCTGAAAGTCATTGCCATGATTTGCATGGTGATAGACCATATTGCTCTCTATCTGATGGAGCACGGTACCGTATTATACGAAACGATGCGCTGTATCGGGCGCATCGCTTTTCCAGTGTTTGCCTTCCTGATAGCGGAAGGGTTTATTCATACCAGAAGCAGGTACAGGTATTTCTTTACTCTGCTGGGCTTTGCCGTAATCAGTGAAATACCCTGGTATCTGCTGAATGGTGCTGACGGGACACATAATGTTATATTTACGCTTGCCTTGGGTGTGGCCACGCTTATGGTTCTTGAAAATCTTCTGCAACGTAGTATGGTACTTGGATTTCTTTGGACACTTGGCATGGCCGGAATCGCTTCATGGCTTGGAGTGGATTATGAATGGAGAGGGATTATTGTTATCGTTATATTTTATCTTTTTAATGTATATGGTCACTCTTTCCCATATAGTAGAGGTATGCAATTTTTTAGCACATTTGCTTTGATGATTCACTATGGGGTTATTGGCGCTGTAATGGCTTGCATGATATTATATCTTTATAATGGGAAAAGAGGGTTTGTACAGGGAAGCATAGCCAAATATGGATTCTATGCTTTTTACCCTGCACATTTTATTTTATTTATTCAGATTTGCGAAAGGTCTTTTCCCTGCATATTGATGTTTAAACTCTGAAATCAGCATTGATTCGACATCTTCCGACTCATCTGTTGGTAAAGGTTTCCAGCAAAATAACAGTTCTTCTGAATCATTTAGCTGCCAAATATAACGTCCACCTTTATGCCCGACAGGTTTACCTTGTCCAAATTTTAGATATTGCAATATTCGACTTCTTAATGTCGTTTTATTCTTTTTACCTCCAGCTTTACCAATATAAACCACAGGTGTATTATAAACCCATTTTTCCTGTAAAATTTTTATTGCTACATTAGGATCTGTTCCTTTAAAATATCCACCACTACCTTTCTCCAAGAAAATGGGTTCATCCATAATAGTACGCAAAACCATATATACTCCTCTTGTTGTAGGTATTTGCGAATGATTATTCAATAAACTTTTAACTGAAACAAATCCATAAAATCCTTCATTTTTAAGCGATTCTATTTTCCCAAAATCGATTCTATTAATCCAGTTTGAATCTATATTTTTATTAATTTCTTGGTTAATAATGGCGTTCTTACTTTTACTCTTGTCAGTAATAATTGTAGATGTTATCTTATCTATAATCTTTATTCTCTCGGTATCAATGAGTTCATCTAAATCTTCAAGAGTACAATCTATTATTCCCCAATCATCCCTTCCGAAGAAACCTATTTTACGCATTCTGTTACGTAATTGTTTTTGATAATTTCTTGAAGCATTTTGACGTTCTGCTATCAATTCTCTTAGTTCTAATATTTCAGCAGATGTAAACTTATCTTTTCCTTTCATCATATTAGCTTTACTAAAGATTTCATACTTATATTACAAATTCAAATTCACCTTTCCAAACTTCAGGTATCTTCTCCTGAACTTCTCATAAACCAGAGCATAATACTCCAGAAGATACTGTATCATAGCATCCACTAAATCCTCTAAAGAAACAGCACTCAGTATGTTGATTAGCAAAAGTTCACTATTTATTTTTATGGAGGTTAATAAGAGTTACTTCTTCATAAGACATCACTTCTATAAAAATTCTCCTTAAAGAATTTTACACCCGTGTTGTCCTTCACAAGTTTAGCAAAATCTGATATTACCTTATCCGTCTCTGATTGTGATGCAAAGCGTTGCATCTCATATTTCTTTAAAATGGTATGTTCCTTATCTGTTGAAGTTATAATTGTATCTTTTGATGACTCCAAAAAACGAGTCAAGAAATCTTTTTGTGATTCATTTGGTCGATTCGGATCACCTAACCATAATTGTGAGAATTTGGTAGTATATACAGAAACATTGAATACTATATATGAATGCGACACTTCAGAATTGGCATATGAAGAAACATCTGTCATATGCTTATTCTCATCATTGGATATAAAATATCCATCATCCGAAACCTGGAATACTGACATTTCTATAGTATGTTTCCCTATTTTTATAGTTCCGAAATAATACTCAAAGAAATGACCATACAGAAAGTCTAGCCCCCACATATCCTTAAAGACATTCAATTTTGCATATTCCTTGTCTGGGCTGTTCCTTCTATTTTTAATCTCGTCACTATACCAGTTCTTGCTTCCCCACATATCAGTATATGGTGTTTGTTCTCTGATATAATTTACTATGTTAAGTATACGTTTCTGGTATCTTGAAAGCAGTCTGAATGCATTTCTTACATCAACGAATATATTGTCAATCTCTTTTTTCATATCGTAAAGTATTTTTTTAAGTTATCTATTGAAGATGAATTTATTATATTCTTTTCCGTTGCCATGGTATTGAACCAGTCTATATTATACACACCATTTATATTGAAGGCCAGTATTATATTATCAAGTAAACGCAGTGTAGCTGAAATATTCATATCAGGAACACTAATCCTTTTCAATTCGCTTCTATATTTGTTCATAGCTATTAACAAAGAAAGCCAATTGCATTTGAAAATTAAATGATTTCTACTACGTACCTTTATCTCTTCAATATCCATTGACATATTACCTCCTACTGCAATGAATATTACAGGCTTTTCTTCTTTTCCATATTCATTATCATATGCTGTTAATTCCTGAGTCCATTGTTTCAAATACTGACCACCATAATCTCCGTATTTCGCCTCAATAATTACATCAAATTCTTCAAAACGTATAAATAAATCAGGCTCTACATAAGTATTGTTATCTGTACCAGTATTATCCCAATGTGACCAAAACTCATAAGATAATAATTTACCTGAATTAACCAACATTCTTTCATTATAGAAACAAGAAGACTTTAGTATGTGCCAAAATACATTATCTGGCAACAACATAAGGTTCTCGAAAACAGAGGAAGTTTTAGGATCCTCATAAGTATATTTATGTGCGTATGTACTATGTAACATATTATTACTTTTTCTTATCTGTTCTGATATAGTTCTATATCCACCTTCCCAAACTCTAAGTATCTCCCCCTGAACCTCTCATAGACATGAGCATAATACTCCGGCAGATACTGTATCATCGCATCCACAAAATCCTCCAAAGTAACAGCACTCAGCTTATAGGCATACTCCGGCTTCAGGAACTCCGTAACCGACCTGATTTCCTCTTCGGTTGACGGATGCTCCTTTGGCGAAAGCACTACTGAATACGAATCCTTCAGTCCTTCAACCATCCTGTACCGTTCTGTAAGCAAAAGGTTTCTGTAAATCTGCGTAAGTTTTACTTTACCTCCCATCAACAGCTCCTCAAAGTCCGTACTGAACAGACCGGTATCAACGAGCATCTGCTTCTGCTCCTCACAACGGCTGGCCTCGTTCACTCCGAGCACATCCGTATATTTCGTCTCGATGGCGATGATATGCTTGCCGCCCTTATTATCCACGAATCGGATATACGCATCCATGGCAGACTTATCATTCGTGTACTTGTCAATCGGTGTAGGAATAAACTCCAGACCGATTTCCGTCACCTCAAATACTGGGAAGTTCCTGAAGACCGACCTCACGGCAAGCGTAACCATTACCGGATCCTGCTTCAACAGCAACATCAGGGGATGGAACAGGTTGAATGCCATCGGCTGGCTCGAAAGCAGATTGTTGAACAGCCTGAACCCGTCTATCGTCTCATTTTCCCTTTTGTTGGCCACTCTTACCTTGGCATACTCGAAAGTCTCCTTCATCAGGAAGTTCTTTCCGGACACTTCACCACCACTGATCATGTTCCCGTATTTCCGCTTGGAGGCTCTTGTAGGTCCGAATCCTTCCTCTTCACCTATCTCCACTCTGTACATGGACTGGAGGAGCCTTGCTTTCCTGGTGAAAGCATTATCGCTTCCACACTGGTTTCCATATATATTATCCATTATTTTTCTATTTATTTGTGTAGTCCTCATTAATCATATTCCTTTTAAAGAAATTATGATATAACGTATTTCCATTATTTATAATTACTATATTTTGCTTTGATCTCGTTATAGCCGTATATATTACTTCTGGTTTATTTAGTGAACTATTTATTGTATAACCGTTACCATCACCCTCAGGTTGTAATAATATAATTACATTTGCAGCGTCCCATCCCTGGAAACTATGAATTGTTGAGAATTTTAATCCTCTATCCATCATAGTGAATTTCAACTTTTTTACTGTGTCATCCTTTAATTTATTTTTTTCATCTATTGGTATAAAAGTTGTTATGGTTGGCTCATTTGTTGTTTTCCGATAGCTGTATTCTATGTCTTTTAGGATAATAGAATTTTGGCCTAAGATTACAGTCTCATTGACATCAAAGCCTTCAATTCTTAATATACTAGATATAATTTGCACCAACTTATTTATATTTATTTCTGAATTGTTATACATGTACTTTAAACAAGTAAACATACCATCTTGGAGCAATTCTGCTTTTTCAAAATTGTCAGCATTTATAAAGCCAAAATCATTTTGAAATTTCTTGGCTAAACTTGTCAATTGGTTGTTTGCAAATCTGTGGCATTTACTTAATTGTCGATTCCATTCTCCTCCAATAACTCCTATACGAATATCTCCATTCGAATCAATTTCTCTATTATATATATTCTGTTTAGGGTCTCCGAAAACAACAAATTCGCCATTTTCATTCAGGAATTTATTATAAAGAATTTGAAGCCACTCACTTTTATAACTTTGAACTTCATCTATAAATATGGCATCAAAATGATCTATTTCATTCTCTTTACCATCAAAAAAGTATGTATCATCAAATGAATTAAAATATACATGTTTTCCAATAGTTTGAGCTTGTTCCTTAAAAAAATGGTGATAGTGACTAATATGTAGCTTGTTCCAATAGAAATCTGCTCTTACTTCATTGATGCGATATCGTAAATAGTTGGATAAAGTTTTATTGTATGTCAAAATAAGTATATTACCACCAGTTCTAATTTGAGCGTTTACAGCCCTAGTTGCAAGAACTTGAGTTTTACCAGCCCCTGCAACACCGCTAATTTTTTGTTTCCTTTTAGCTATACTTTGTGAAAGATTCCTTTGTATCGTAGTTAAATTTATAGATTTACCTTGTCTGTAAGAATGCCATTTGGGTGTTAATTCTTTTAATATACTATAAAACAACTGCTTATCGAAAGACTCACGCTCTTGATTTAAATTCAACCAATTTAATGCAGACATCATTCTTGTTTTATTATTTATGACATCCTTACCTAACAAAGAAATAAATTTAGTATCTTCTTTTTCAAATATTTCTTTTATCTCCTCAGTCGTATTTTCTGTAAAAAAAATAGCAGTTTTTACCAATGAATAATTCTTCTTATCCTCTTCTGCTTTCTTGAATAATAATTCATTTTGTCTAAAAAATTCAAGACGTGTTTCTACGATGTCTTTTATAAATATATTATTTTCGTCCTCAATTGGATTAATATCATTCTCTTCGAGTTCATTCTCTTCGTTAACATCATCAAATACATCTGATTTTGTTAAAAAACTATTGCAGATGTTTATTATCAATATCCCTTTCTTCTCACATATCAATACCAAGTCTGCTTTCTTTCCATATATTTTTTGTTTTATGAGAATGCTAAGAAATAAAACAAGCACTTGGAAACTTCTGAAGGGTGATTTAATAAATACAAGTATATTAAACGTAATTCTTCAGATATAATACCATTCTGAACTGCGAGACGTGGATCATATTCATTATATACCGTATTTTTACTGTCTGTAAAATCCGGTACCATAATATTCTCAATATTATTTACATTTAAAGGATTTCCATTGTAAACAAAACATTTGGTTTTACATGTAAACGTATAAAATGTGTCTGATGTTTTTCCATATTGGGAATCGTCTACATTAGAAAAATAATCCTGTTCACCAAAGATACTACAGAACTGTTCAATCTTATATGCATTACTATTTTTAGGCCCGATGCATAGAATAATATTATTTCTGCTTTTATCACTTACAATATTTGCCAGTTTACCTAAATCAATGCTATCAATATCTAGTATATTAGAAAATATATGAATAACATTTTTATATCTGTAACCTAATTCATGAATTTCATTTTCTTTTCCTGCTCCAGGTAAATAATTTTGTATTGGCTGTATACATACAGCACCATTAGTTGCAATTGTAAGATTTATTTCTGCCCTTTCCAATGCAAATTTTGACGGTTCTATAAGTGTTATTTGTTTTAACCATTGTAGTAAATCATGTTCTTTAAAGCAGTCAACAACACACATTGAACCAATACCTTGCCCGCATCCCCAATCAACAATTTCAATACTCCCTGATATATTATCAAAAGGAAAGTTCTGTAAAGCTGATCTACATTTTATCATATGCATTTCCCCATAGGCAGCAATATAACAATTTAAAGCATCTTCATTGTCTAATAAAGCAACACCATTATGAAGATCTGGAAATCTATATGGTCTTGTCTTATAATCTGAAGGCGTTAAACTTCTACATGTTTCTATTACATCTTGCATAGAAAGAGATGCTTTCGCTTTTATATGTTCATAGTATTCTCTCATTCCTTTATCTACCGGTTATATTTTCATTGTGCGGATTTTCTCTATGTTTCATATAATTCTGTTTAGCAATCTCCTTGCTCGAATTTGCGTAACAGTATTCACAAAGATGCGGACATGTATTGTACTCTCCAATATCCTTGCTGTCTATACATCCGCAGACTTTCCTTTGACCTTTATCTTTCTTGTTTTTCTTATATTCAACACTAATCTCTCCGAATATATCCTTCGTAACTTCTACACCTATATGGTTCATCAGCAGCATGTCATCAGAGAAATACTTTATCATCAATTCATCATCTATACACTTGTTATGCTTGATACCAAACATATCCAGGTCTATCTTTTCTGCACACGTAGCCAGTTCGAGTTTCCATTCCTTGTTCATATCCACGAGCCCAGTAGCAAACTCTATCATATCTTCCTGTGAAAACTCTCTATACTGAATATTGTTCTTATAGAGATTGTTCTGTACCTTCTTATATGACGAAATATCAGCAAAACTGAAGACAAGTTTCTCTGTATATCCGTTCAATTTGACTCCTATATTGTAAATCTTCTCCAAGAGATCATCTACTATCAAACCTTTGGCTAATATCAATGGGTCAAATCTCCATATTACTTTTCCATATCCTAATCTATCAACCAACCTCTTGAATGTATCCATTCTATTACTTAATGATGGTACACCCATCTCCAGTTTCTCTTCATAATAGTCATTCAATGTAAACTGGATATAGCTATTTATGCCTCTATTATCTAAATAGTCCAATAAACCTCCTGTCTTAAGAAGTGGTGGCAATATCGGAAAACAGCTCCCCGGGGTCGGGCCAAAACTTCCACACACTGATGACATCCACCGCATTCGTCACGCCGGCAAACAGAAAGACAGCACCCATGATGGTGCAGAGGTTGGTCAGGGTTTTGTGCCACTTTTTGGCGTTCTGCTGCTCGGCAGTGGGCACATCGTGGCCGTAGACCGGCTCAGGATCCCGGGCTGTCTGACCGGCACCGGTGTCCTGGGGACGGAAATCGCTGGAATATTCCGCGTTCTCCTGCTCCTTTTTTTCGGCATCCCGGTCAATGGCACGCAGGATGAAGAACAGGATGCCCAGCCAGGGCGACATGGCGAACAACACCAGTAACGCGATGGTTGGGATGTGGGCAAGAAAATGTTTGCTGCGTCTGGGCTCCATGGGGCAGAATCCTCCTAAAACAAAAAAGCCGTGTTCCACTTTATTATAGCGGAGCACGGCCCTTTTGTTAAGGGGGTAATTTATTTGTGGGAAAGAAAATTACTTCATCAGGCTGCAAACGGCCTCGGCGTAAGCGGCGGGATCATCCACGGGCAGGCCCTCGATCAGCTGTGCCTGTGCATAGAGCAGGCTGCTGTATTTCTTGACCTTGTCGGTATCACCGGCCTCCTGTGCGGCCTTCAGCACGGCGAACACGGGGTGGTTGATGTTCAGTTCCAGCACCTTGTCGCTCTTCACGCCCTCGCTGCCGGGCTGCTTGGAGAGCACCTTCTCCATCTCGATGGACAGGGGGCCGTCGGCGCTCAGGCAGACGGGGTGATCCTTCAGGCGGGTGGAGACCTTGACCTCCTTGACCTTGCCGTCCAGAGCGTCCTTCATGGCATCGAACAGGGGCTTGTTCTCGGCGGTGGCATCCTCAGCGGCCTTTTTCTCGTCCTCGGTCTCAAGGCCCAGATCGCCGCTGTTGACGTTCTTGAACTCCACGGTGCCGTCTTTGCCCTCGGCATCCTTGCGGGGGTAACTGCGCATGATCTGCAGGCAGAACTCATCCACATCCTCGGTCAGCAGCAGGACATCATAGCCCTTGTCCAGAACCAGCTCGGCGGCGGGGAGCTTTGCCAGACGATCGGTGGAGTCGCCGGCGGCAAAGTAGATGAACTTCTGCTCGGCAGGCATCTTGTCCACATACTCCTGCAGGGTGACCATCTTCTGCTCCTTGGCAGACCAGAACAGCAGCAGGTCACGCAGCAGCTCAGCGTGCATCCCGTAATCAGAGTAAGCGCCGAACTTGATCTGGCGGCCGAACTCCTTCCAGAATGCCTCGTACTTTTCGCGG
>OGZH01001386.1_pt1 | contig 15076 bp, 13 predicted proteins | sample 1576741 | NCBI WGS metagenome assembly OGZH01 (sample SAMEA3541560, study PRJEB24748) | human gut metagenome | biome: human gut; feature: human-associated habitat; material: faeces | place: China | collected 2012 | reverse complement strand
ATTGCTCCAAAATTTAACTGCATTACATAAACATCAATATCCAAATTCCTATTAATATTACTGTATTTTTTATATATTTCAATATCTATATCTACTGCCACAACTCTATAGCCAGCATTCTTTAATATTTGAATTAAACCCTTTGAATAAGGAAATTCAATACCATGCCCATTTCCCAGAAACTCTATAACATCAAATCCAACAAGGTTACCCTTCGGATAACTGATTCCATCAGGAAATTTAAACATCGATTTATTAAAAAAGCGACCCAAAATGACATTCTTTCCAAGCATTTTAGCAACTCGCAAGGAATCATATCCGTTTGCTACTATCTCAAAAGAGCACTCATCCAACAAATCTTTTCTTAGATAAGTTTCTTCTATTTGTTCTTTTGACAGTACAACAAACTCTATTTGGATAGCAACATCTTTACCGAATTTACTTATAAGTTTCAAAAAATCCGCTGACCAAATTTTAATTTTATTGCAAGGTACAATAAACCTAGCCACTTCACTATAAATATTCTCAGGAAGGTGTGGCAAATAATAAATATCAATATTATTTTTAAAAATCATACTTCACCTTTTCATACAAACAATAATTATTGCTCTCTTTGCATTTATCCGGATTTAAATTAAAATACCTTTCCATATTTCCAATTAAATCCCATTTTTTCTTTGCACTCATAGTTCTTCCAGTTATCTTCAAAGAGGAAATCCCCATTTCAGAAAGTATATTTGCATAACATAAACCACATCCCCGGAATCCAAAATCCAAATGTTTAATTGTCTTAAAATTATCTTTAAATTCTAGTTCAGCAGGAAATGAACATAATGGAATTGGCGATGAGGTACATATGTCAAATTGAGGCGATGATTTATGATTAACAAATACATGCGGCAAACTACAAGTTCCTTCACAATACACACATCCACCTCCAAATATGAAAGCCTCTTTTTCTATACTGTTATCTAAATTTTTACAAATATAAGCAATTTCATCTAATTCAACATTTCGTGGAAATATTATTTTATTAAATCCCATCTCACAAAAAAACATAGCCGACTCTATATTTTTAATTCCAAAAAGGGAACTTGCTGCACATTTAATATCTGGAAAAGCATCCTTCACTTCTTTGTACACCTCTAAATTTCCTATTATTAGATAATCCACAAACTCCAATGGCAGTTTTTTCAACATAGAAATTATATGTTTAACCAAATACTTATCATAAAAATGTATATTTACTGCTATCGATATTTTTTTATTTTTATCGGAAATCAAACTCATTAAATCTAAAACATCTGCGAATTTTACAGCACCCGTTGGCGAATAATGATGTGAAACACTACAACCGGATAATTGTTCATCAGCAACACCAAAATAAAATTGGCCAATAGAAGTATTGTTTATAATATTAATATTATCAAGATAATCATTTCCCAATGGGAAAATAATTTTTTTCATTATCGTATCCATATATAATAAAAATAGGTGGCATAAATAATACCACCTATATACCCTTCACTTTTTCAAACCAAACCGCTATTTCAATTATAATTAATCATACAACCTGATTGGGTATTCATCTCAAATGCCTTTACAGTCATATCTTCTAACACCTTAATCTCATCTTCTGTAGGAATTCTTCCCTCTCTTAATTCAAAACTGGCAATAGCCATCTTTAATGCTTCAGCCATCTATATACCTCCTTTAATCTCTGCACTAATACTATTTCATATAATTTTACTTACCAGATATTCAACACTTTTCAATCATTTCAAATTTATCTAACAAAAGCAGGGAGCCGAACAATCACAGTCACATCGGCAGTCACAATAATCTGGAATATCACTATCAAGAATAGTTGAACCAAAACCAACTACCTCTTCATCCCTATTTATACCAGTCTTATTAAAATTCTCTAATTCTAACATAAATATCCCTCCTAACCACTAAAATAATACACTTTAATATATTTTAACTCTTCTTATTCAGGCTGTCAATATATGATACCCTTGGGAGTTGCATTTCAACGCTCTGTTCTTTCATAGTTCTAAAGTTATAATTAAACCAATTCGCAACACATCCACCACCACATAATTTCCAACCTTCACAAACACCACATTCAGCATCTGGTATTGATGTTAACTTTGAATAAAAGGTGTTTACTTTTTCACTATTCCAAAAATCTCTAAACGATCTTGCATCCCAGAAATCCTGCCCGAATTTTCCCAGTCTATAATCATACATTGAATTACACGGAATAACTGACAAATCTGTTCCAAAAATCAAGCCATTTTTTCTTAACAATTGACAAGAAGACCTAATTTGATGCTTACTAATCAACATCTCAATTATCTCCTTATTCCATACGCATAAAGGTAATGTTTGATGCAAAACAAATTTTCCATTTGAAGCTAAATCAATATCTTTATAATATTTTTCGAATTCTTGTGCTAGTAAAAATGGATTATCTATTGATACATTCTTAGTCCTACACGCTTCAAAATCAGCACAAAAACCAAAATTAAAAGAACTAGCTCCATATGAATAAGCATCTCTTATTCCATAACTAACATTTTTTATGTTATCTTTTGAAATTACAAACGAAACAGAAAACTGAACATTTAGTTGTTTTAAATTCTTTATTGCCTGCAAAGCCATTGAATAACAATCTACTCCAGTCGTTGCTCTGAAGCTATCTTGACTATATCCTTTTAAAGATAATCCAACATCTTTTAACCCGCATTCTATTAAATATTTCAAATAAGCCTCATCTGCTAGCCTCACACCATTTGTCACAATACCAGCATTTATATTTTTTTTACGAGCATATCGCAATATTTTATCCAGATTTTTATATACTGTAGGCTCTCCTCCAATAAGCGTTAGATGTTTTATATTAATTTCAACCAAAAAATCCATTATTTTGTATGCATCTTCAACAGATATTTCTTGATCCTCTGCATTTTTTGCATAACACCATTCACAATTCAAATTGCATTTTCTATTAAGATTCAACCAACAAATTCCAACATCTCCGTACATTTTTGTTATCTCCCCTCGTAGATTATTTCTTTAAAATTATTAATTTAAAAAGCAACACTTGTCTTCACCAAGGACATTACCAGTCAACCCATATGCATCAGCTCTACAACCTCCACACAACATAATTTTATGACATTTTTTACATTTTCCTTCAAAGTCTCTAATTGCTATTTTTCTCAACCACTCGTATTCAGTATATAATGTATTCATATTAATATCTATAAATTTACCTATCCTCAGTGGAACCCTAGTACATATTTTAAGAAATCCCATAGAATCTATTGCGAAATTCTTTATTCCTGCCATACATCCATTAATAGGTAAATATGTTTTAGCACTACTATCTAATGAGATTGAATTAATTATCGGATCGTTACACTTATATGTAATGTTATTATTTCTTTCATCATTCATATATTTATATAATAATTTCATATCTTCTGAATCTAACAATAGCTCAGAATGTTCTTTGGCGTACCCTATCGGAGAAATTCTCTCAAATCCAATACTACTTACACCCAATCGGTTCATATCTTCTATAAATAATGGAATGCCCTTTATATTTTTTTTCGTTATTACAGACATAGTATATACGGTAACCCCGCGGCGAATAAGTTTTCTAATCGCGTTAATCGCCATCTCGTATGTTCCGTTTCCACGCATCATATCATGGTATTCTTTACTTCCATCTATACTTATCTGAATACTATTAGGCTTATACTTTTCAAATTCACACATATCTCTTTCATTAATATAAGTTCCGTTTGTAGTAATTCCTACACATTGAAATCTATTTAGGCAATACTTATATATGTTCCAAAAATACGGCATAATCATAGGTTCTCCACCACTCAGTATAATTCTCATAGGTCTATATGTCGCCAATTTATCAATTATTGCTGTCCATGCCATAAAATCCAATTCGCCATTTTGCTTCTCGCCAACTGAGCAATATAGACAGTTTTGATTACATTTCGATGTCAACTCTAATACTACTGTATCAATTCTCATATTATCATTCTAAAAAACAATAAGGATCCTTATTAGTTATTTCCCCTTTCATATAATATGCCGCTGCTCTACATCCACCAAAGCACCCATTAACATACTTACATTTCCGGCATTCATCGCCCAGCATGCTGTACTTAGTTAAGTTGTTTAACAACTCACTATCGTTCCACATTTTTTTTAGCATAGTAGGATTGTCCCTAATATTTCCAATTGGTATATCAAAATACGGACAAGGTGTAACATCACCATTTTCTTTTATCACACAACCGGTTTTTCCCGCCAAGCAGAAACACGATGGTTTTTCGTCAATTTTGTTTTTTTGTCTGTAAACATTGTACAATGGTGAATCACTTACAATTTTAACTCCTTTATATATATGCTTTATGTATTCTATTTTGTCCAAAAGGGATTCATATTCCCACTTATCCAACATAACGTCATACATATTTTCTGCTCTTCCCGCAGGAACAACCAAGAAATAATTTATAGCCTCTATCTGCATTTTAATAGCAAAATCTGCTATTTTTTCAATTGAATCAAAATTTATCTTGCTAATAGCGACTTGTAATGTAACAGGAATACCAGTCTTAATTAAATAATTTATCCCCGCAATTGTTTTTTTATAACTTCCCTTTCCTCGTATTTCATCAAATACTTTTTCATCAGCAGAATCCATACTGACCTTTACAAGCTTAACGCCAACTTTCTTTAAAAAAAAAGCCATTTCTTCATCTACTAGTGAAGCGTTTGTTGATAACACAGTATCAAACTGTTTATCTTTACAGTAGGAAAGAATTTCTTTAATATTAGGGTGCATCAAACATTCTCCACCATTAATATCAAGTGTGAATATATTATTTCGTTCTAGTTCATCAACCAAGTTAAAGATCTCATTTGTTGACATCTCATCCCGTGATATATTTCCACTCTTTTGAATACAATGAATGCATCGAAAGTTACATTTATTAGTTATTTTTAAGCATACGGAAATAGGATACTTCAACTGAACATTTGCACAGTCAGCATATTCTATACTACCATGATTTATATACGGCAAATTTGATTCTAAGAGATCATGCTTAACAAATATATCAACGATATCTTCAAAAGAGTCAATGTCTAGTTTTTTACTTTGTAAAAACTCTTTATAATTCGGAAACGAATCCCAAAATTCAAATAGATATCTATCCATCTTAATAAGCGTTCTTGTTTTTTTTACATAAAATACAAAGCCATCCTTCTCCGGTCTATATTTAACATCAGGATTTTTACGGTACATCATTTTATTATCCTTTCCTATCTATAAATATCGCAAGCAAATCAACAGAATAGGACTTTTCAAAACAAGCCATTATCCTGTCAATAATCATTTTCTTCCTACATTTACCCACAAAAACTTACTAATTAGTAGTAAACTCTTATTAATATTTGTCTATTGTGATTTAACTTCTTCGCAAAAGACTCATAATAACATAAATTAATCTTTATTTTTGATAGACATAAATTGTTGATTCACTTGTAACATACCCCATTTCCTGAGATTATATCTTGACAATTATTAAAGTTCTTAGCTAAGCCTTATTCTACACAAATTTCCAAAGCTCTTCTAATCTACATTTTAGCATTTTTTAATTATTATATAATTACAATTTTGCCTAAATACAAATATAAAATATTACTGTAATATTATATATTTTTTAACATGCTTTATCAATAATGTTTGTAACTTTTGAATTTTGCATGATTTAACAGAAATTCATCCTAATCACTTTATTATAATACTATTCTTTTCCAGCAAAAAGCCGATTATATTTATATATTCTATTATTTCATTGACTATATAAATACAATGCGAGTAGTTGCAGTCGATACCACAATATTCCTCTATCTGCAAGACAAGTTTGTTATTACTATTTATTTATCTTCTTTGCATATGCGTACATTCTTTTCAACAAATTCTCATTTTTCAAATTACTCGAAATATTCAGGCTCTGTTCAAATCCCTGATATGTACTAAACCCTAGCATATATACCGCCATTGCCATTGCCAATTCCTCATCTGCAAAATTCAATTTATTTGCTATCGTTCTCAATTCATCAAAAACTGTGTCATGTGGAATTGTAATATCCTTATCTGTAGATACAACCTTTGCGATCGTATTTGGAAGCTCCATACACATATCATAAAATGCAGTATCACAACCAGTGACAAGTGCATAGAATTGATCCATACTTACCCTTCTAATCCTTCTATGAGATACACTTGAACCATTAACTGTGGTTGCCCATTTTATATTTTGAGATTTTTTAGCAATCGCTTCTACTAAAAAGCAGGCACAATCGTCATTCTGTAATAACTGGTTCTGCATTTTGATATACGTTTTTCCGGCTGAAGATGAATTCATTGTATTATGCTTGTTTTTCATTTCAACATAAATTGTTCTAACTCTATCCCCTTCCGGCAAGATAATTCCCTCTTCATTGTGATAGATAACATCCCATCCACCTTCTTTTCCATTATCCGGCACACGGCAATCTTTTATATACTGGAATATTCTTTGATGAAAGTAACCTATATCATTATTTGCGGATTTATCTCTCTGTCTGAAGATCTCATTTCGAATCAATTCATCCCAGCTATACTGATACACATTTTTATCAAAAATCATTTTTACTGGATCTACAATATTACTGTTGAATTTTTCTATATCAATTGGCAATAATTTCTTATCATATTGAGCAATTGTAGCTGCAACATGCTTTGTAAAATCGTCCTCTGAAATAAACCCTAATTTCCACATTGTTAAATAGCCTCCCTCATTTTTTCTGTCTCACACACCATATCCAATGACCTACTGATCTCTTTTGCAATTTCATATGCAAGATTTACAGGAACAGCATTGCCTACCTGCTTATACTGTGATGAAATATTTCCACAGAACTCCCAATCATCAGGGAACGTCTGACATCTTGCATTCTCTCTTACCGTAAATGGGCGAGCCTCCAACGGATGACATCGCTCAGTTTGTTTTTGTGACGGAGATGTCAAAACAGTGAGTGAAGGCTCATCTAAGCTCATTCTTCGTAATATACCAGTTCTACCACCTTCCATGTTCCAACAGCTCTTCATATATTCTTTTGCAATTGCCGGATCTATATCTTTCCAATATCCACCCGGGGGTACTAATTCAAATATTTTTCTCTTTTTCTCCCCATATGGAACACCTGGTCCCTCAGGACAATCAAGCAAAATATCTCTAAGCACAGGTTTATAATCATGCTCTTTAGGAAATGAAAATGTAATAGTATTTTTCAAATCATTCCGGATTCCAATTGTAATAAGTCTTTCTCTTTTTTGTGGCACACCATAATCCCAGGCATTTAATACCTTTTTATCAATTGTATATCCAGCCTTCTCAAAAATATTTAACATTGTCTCATATGTCTTGCCACCATCATGTGTTAATAAGCCTCTCACATTCTCAAACAAGAACATTTTCGGCTGCAATTTTTCCAAGAAAACAGCATAATGATAAAACAAAGTTCCTCGTGCATCTTCCAAACCCAATCTTTTTCCCGCATATGAAAACGCCTGACATGGTGCTCCTCCTGAAAGTAAATCAAGTTCGCCCTTCTTGATTCCAAAATAGTTTTCCAAATCAAGGCATGATATATTTGCAATATCATCATGAATTACATTCCAATTAGGTCGATTTTTTTTCAATGTATCTGAAGCATCCTTATCAAATTCTATTAACCCCAATGCATCAAAACCCGCTTTTTCTACTCCTAATGCCAATCCTCCAGCACCGGCAAATAACTCTATTGTAGTTTTCATATATGTACCTCTTTCAAAGTTTTCATTTATATAAACATATCATATTACATGTACTAAAAAACGTACTCGTCTAAAGATTTTTGTTTCCATCTCTATCTTGAATATATGTCATGATATCACCATAATCCACTCCTAACGCATCACACAACTTATCAAGCACAGGCATTGCCACATATTCATTCTTAACAAGCTTAGTCATGGTATTTGGTGCAATATCAGCTTTCTTTCTTAGATCCGCACGGCTCATTTCATTTTCTGCCAATCTTATCCATAATTTCTTATATGAAACTGCCATATTTACCTCCATATCTAATACAGCAAAATACGTTAGAATTATACCATTTTTCTATCAAATCCGCAATTAATACTCCCAACATCTTGCGATACATACCAAATAAAAAACACCCCACAGCCACCGAAGCAGCCATGAGGTGCAACCATTCAAAACCTATTCTCTTACATCATCAAAAGCATACTCGTAACAGCCATACAGACCGCCATGGTCATATAACCTTCCTTCGTCACAAGCTCATGTCTCTTATACCCACTTCCTGTAAGCTCCACCGGATATTTCCGAAAGAACAGGATACAGAATGTGATGAATCCGGCAAGTCCTGCCACAAGAAGCAAAGCAACCACCCATCCCGGTATCAGGAATGTTCCCATATAAGCAACCATCACGTTGACAGCATTGAATACCAGGTGCATAGCCATGGAATATATCATGTTACCTGTTGCAATTCTTATAAGGGCAAATAAGCAGCCATAGAAGAACCCGTACAGGATCGAACCAAGTGAGAAGTGAAGCAGTGCAAAAAACAGACTGCTGATCACGACCGCAGCTCTCATATCGACCTTCATATAGGCTCCAAGTATCAGTCCACGGAACACATACTCTTCCACAACTGCCGGTACAATAGCGAACGCTATTATGGCAAGCCACACCGGATATTTCGCTATATCCTCTGAACTGTCTGCTCCTGCAGATGATAGTAGCGAAGCAAGTGCCGATAACATAAGTGCTATTGGAATACCGCATACGGATATTCCTATACTCTGTAAAAGTGTTCCTGCCTTCGGTTTCTCAAAAGGTATGGTGAATTCCGCTCGTCTCTTTCTTGCCATGAACACTGCAAAAAGCATTGTCATGAAATATATTGCCATCTGTGCGCCCAGTGTTCCGATAAACATCACTGTCATAATTCCCACTACTTCAAATATGATACAGAACAGAAAACTGGTGTCCGCCATCCTGATCAGCTTATACTCACTTGATTTCTTATCCATCTATCCGTGTCCTTTCTCTCTTATTCGTCTCCTATGTCACTGCGTTTCCTGCAATTTTCCCGACTGGGTGGCTGTGTCCCTTTGTCATTTGCCATGTGCTTCTTATGGCGAATCACATTCTCCAGATTATCCGTCACATCATCACAGGTGATACCTCTACTCTTGCAGAACTCTTCTGCCTGTCTTTTATCCGGAAACTCTGCAATCGGCTTGTGCCGCTCGATATCCCCGCTTGGGTACTTGATGTCGGCATACAGATAATACTTTTCGCTTTCGTCGCTTTTCTGCATGGAAAAGTTGGCAAACTTGCCCGTCTTGTGTTTCTCCGGTCTCCCTTTCTTTGCTTCCTCCTGTTCACGCTTATCTTTTGCTTCCTGTTCCTTTGACACTTCACCCGCCATATCTCTTGATGGCTGTTCCATACTCTGTGCCTTCTCCGCCAGATACTTCTCTACCTCTGGCAGATAGGTTTCCAGTGTACCGCTCCTGTCCTTCGTGATCGGATTGATGTCGATGTTTCTGCCGCCTATGGACAGTCCTTCTTCATTCAGGATATTAAACAGAGAATCTTCCCTCTCGCTTCCGTAATATTCCACGACCACATCCACATCCGAATCCTCATGCTCGATACCCCGGCACCTGCTTCCAACGAGAACCACATCCACCACCTGGGCATCTATGTCAAACGTCTGCAACGCATCCTCCACATGACCTCGTACCATGGATTCGATACTTTCCGCATTCTGTCCGTCAAGTTCGTGGAACAGATCTCTTGTCTTTGCCCGGAACGCTTCCACAACATCCTGCTGTTCCTTTGATACCTCATGCACTTTCTCCGACTGCTTCTTCATCGCAACGGATGTCATCGTCCGTATGCCATGTTCCTCATTTCTGTCCTTTATGCTCTCTCCAAATGCCTTTGCATTAAACTCATCGCAGCAGTCATACCGGTGTATGGATGTACCATGTTCCCGTATCTCGGAAACAAAAAGAGCAGTCGGGAATAGTTCTTCCTTTCTGCTCTTATCCATCAGTTCTTCTGTCCTCTCGGGCATATGAACATCATACACTATAAATTCTCTGCTTCCGTCGTAGCACTCACCCATGTCATTCATAAGTGAAACCGCTGTGCCGGGGGTAAACTCCGTCTCCTTTGGAAGTTCTCCCGTTATCAGCGGATAATCTGCGGTATCCTCGATGTAGAAATGTTTCTTTCCATCATCATCCTTAAAAAGACAGACATCAAAAGCACTTTTATCTCCATCCACATAACATCGGTAAGTCCTGTCATGTTCCGGATTCTCCAATTCCGTCTTTCTGTCTACATACGCATCATTCATCAGGGATGTATCGGCACGGACATCAATATCCCGGTAGTCCACATGAACTGCCATGATATCCTCTTTCTCAAATACGATCTTCTGTCCCTTATCCAGTCCGTCTTTTCCATCAAGAAGCGTTCCCGTGAACTGTTCCTCCGTCAGATTAAAACGCCCCACATCGTACTGTGATACCCTGTCAAGCTGCACATCACCATATACCGTAGTGAATGTAACTCCCTTTGCAACTTCCGCATAATCATCCGGATTGTCATTGTATGTCTCTACCGCATACTCCGGTCGGAACTTATGCTCGCTTGCATCGGCAATGATGTTACCATCTGTGTCATGCCCTGTCGTCATAGCAAGTACCTGTCTTGCAAAAAACTCCGGCATTTCACCCTCATACACTTCCGGTATGTTCTCATCGAAAAGCTCCGGATGGCTTACGCCAGATACTTGTCGTAGATCTTCCTCTGGAATTGATACCGCTCTACCGGTGTCATGTTCTCCATCTCGCCCATCCGCTCTCTTATCTCCGCTTCCGCTCTGTGCATCTGCTCCTCGGTCTCCATCACGGTTTCCGCTGAAACGTAACTCTTCTTTGCTTCCTCTGTCAGATTGTTCATGTTCTCCATACTCCATATCCCCTTTCGTTCTTGCATTCCTTATAAAATCATCATCTAAATTAACAGCCTCTACAAGTATCGGCTTTTCGCCTCTTCCGACATCGTTATCCCATTTGGAACATCCATCTATCCCATCCATCAACTTTAACGCGTCGTATGCCTGTGCGATCTTATTTCCATCCCGCTCATTCGCATACTTGTCTATAAGCTCCGGTGACAGATATCTTCCGGTATGGATAAATCTGCCCATCATTCTGCCAAGTGCCTTGTTTCTGTCAAGATCAACAAAGTGGACGTTTACCTTATATCCGGCATCCTTTGCATATGCGATATAATCCTTCATGAGTTTGTCTGCATCACTGCCGACCTTGGGAAGCACGATGTTTCTTCCCTCCCTCAGAGCTTCTTTGAATACCGCTCGCTCAACGACTTGAGATTCCTTATGTACTGTGTTCGCACCCCATCCCTTGTTAAATTCGGGAAACTGTCGTTTTGCTTCATCGTTATCTATCAGCATGGAATGCTGCTCATATGAAATTGTATCTACTATGGCTGATGATTTCCCAGAAGCGGGAAGACCGATTACGATGTCAAGGCGTCTGCCTTTTTCTACATCACCATTATAAAGTGTATTACCATCACTGTCAACGAGCGGCTTGCCTTTTTCATCCAGACTGATAGAGCCATAATCCATAAGTGTCTCAAACACATGATTCTCTATTGCTTCCCTGTCCTTTAACTGTATGGTCGGTGTCGCATAAGACACACAGCTTTCCGCCGCTTTCATCTCCGATGTTGCTTTGACTTCTTCCACATCCACATACTTACCATCCGCACATCTGTCAAGGATATCCTGCATTTCATCACTGACCGGAAGTCCGGTCAGAAGCACGGTGTCCCTGTCTTTCTTATCTTCGATTGCCATCTGCATTTCCTCCTTTCATCTAACGCTCATCGCCTTTGCCTTTTATCTGTGTATGTCCTGGTATCCCGGTTCGCTCACCTGCCTGCTGCTTCTTGTCGGTTATCCGTGTAAATATGGACTTTTCGCCCTTTTCATGCTTACACTCGCCCTCTTCACACAGCTTCTTCTCTGCCTTTTCCTCTTCAGAGCTGCCTCTTGCCATGCCATCATGCACGGGTGCCTCCGATGTCGATATGGTATCGCCCTCACTGTCCCTCGGTACTTCCCCATATCCATCACCTTCGATATCCACTACCTCTTTGCTGTCTAAGTCCTCTTCTTTCTCGGAATCACCTTTTTCGTCCATGTTAAGAAGTGCATTTAACTCATTTAGGCGGTCAAGTTTCTCCGCAAGCTCCTGTTCCTTCTCAAATGGCTTCTTCACTTCTTCCTTTGCACTCTCAAGCTGTTCCTTGACTGCGGAAAGCTGATCTTCCACCTTGGCAAGTTTTGTTTCCATACCGGACATGGCATTTGCAATTCTCGTCATATTGCCGACCGCATCTGCTCCGACATCTATGTGATGACTGATTGCTCCTTTGATATTCAGGTCAAATGTTTTCTGGAATGGTTCAAAGGTCACAGCAAGTGAAAATCCCATATAGTCTCCGACCTTAACCGGCGTAAATATGGAATGTACATTCCGGCACATCTCGATCAGGGCGGTTCCTGCTTCCTTTCGGTCAGTAAACACACGCTTTCCTATCCGTATCTCAAAAGGCTCTTTCTCTTTGCCATCTTCGGAAAATACCGCCACACTTCTTGCCGCAAGCTCTGCTTTTTCGGTTTTGAATGTCGCTATATCCGCCTTATATCCGGCTATCTTTTCAGAAAGAGCCGCTATCTGTCTTGGATAGGTCTGTGTGATGTTATCCTCCAGTCTGTATCTCTGGCTTGTATGGTTGGCTTTAAGCAGCTTTAACTTCGATACCTGGATATCTAAGTCCATCTTCTCTTTTATGTAGGGATTTCCCGTACAGAGAGCCTTGACCTCGGCATAGGTAAGTGCCGCTTCATCCACGTCCTCACAGCTTCTGACCGGTGATTTGCTCGTCATAATCTGCCCGATGAATTTCTGCTTGTTCTCAATTACCTGCCACGAATAACTGTCGAATGTACCCTCCGTTACATAGCGGAATATCTTAACAGGCTTACCAAGCTCCTTATACATGTTGCCCTGTCTGATAATACGTCCTTCCTGCTGTTCAATGTCAGTCGGTCATTTTTTGCGGACAGTTCAATACATGCCTGTCTGTTTCGCTCCCTGCTCCTGCGTTTGCTCTCGTTTGATTTCTCCCTCTGTATCTTCTTGGCACAAGCAGGACAATACTTCGATATGCCAGAGCGGGGAACATATTCAACACCGCACACCGTACAATTCTTAGGCTTTAACGCAGTCCACCGCTTTGTCGGTGTGATATGTAATTCACCGACAAAGCCGATGAATTTATAATAAATCTTGATTTCCTGCCGCACCATTCCGTCTGTAAGTTTCTCACGTTCCGAAACAAGTATCTTGTCTATAAGTGCGTTTATGATGGTTGCGTCCAGTTCCTTAATGCCTTGATAGTTGCGGATTAGGGAGAGGAAATCACGGACACCCTGCGTCTTCTCATAGCTGTCGCTGAGCGTTTCCGTTACCTCTTTCAGCCTTGCTTCAATTTCAAGCTGTTCTTTCTGGTATTTTCCCGACATCATCTCAAAATTCCGCTCGGTAATACGCTCCATCACCTTATCTTCATAGAGTGAGGAAAACAGCCTGTCCAGTTCTGCAAGGCGTTTGTTCAGTTTTCTTTGCTCCTTTTCCAGTGCCTTTGCCTTGCTCTGGTCTGTTTCCGTGAGCCGCTTTTCAATCGCCCTCACTGCCTTTTCATCATTGACTGCCATATCCGCAAATCGGTTGATGTCGGTGAGGACAGCGTTGAACAAGTCCCTCGCTTCAATGCTGTGTGCGGTACACATGATATTACCGTATCTGCCATAATTATTGCAGGAATATTGTACGCAGTCGATGATGTCGGGGCGTTTCCTCCTGTTGGCACTCATAGCCCGCATCGCATAGCCGCAGTCCGCACACTTAATAACGCCTGCAAAGATGTTCTCAAAGCCGCCCTTGTTTTCTGGTAATCTGCGGCTTGTAATAAGCTGCTGTACGGTATCAAATTCCTCCTGCGTGACTATCCCCTCATGGGTGTCTGGTATCACTTCCCATTCTTCGGGCAGCTTAGAGGGGCGTTTCTTGCTTTTCATGTTGGCGGCAATCCGCTTGTAGCCTGCAAGGTTTCCCGCATATATCGGGCTTCTTAAAATGCCCCTTACGCTGTTCTCGCTCCAAATATAACGGTTCTCCTCATTCTCCTCAAAATACCTCTCATAGCCTGTTGCCCCCTGCTCCGCCGCATAAGCGGCGGGGCGTAAGATATGCTGTTTGTTGATGTGCTTGCGGATTTTGGCGATTCCGTTGCCCGCTAACGCAAGGTCAAATATTTCCCTTACCACATGGGCAACTTTGTCATCTATCAGCAGATGGTTGTGGTCGGCGGGGTCTTTGACGTAACCGTATGGTGCTGTCGTCCCCATGAATTTCCCCTGCTGAAACCTCGCTCGGTACGCCGATTTTATCTTGACCGACACATCGGCGGAATACATTTCGTTTAGGATGTTGCGGAAAGGCGTGATGTCCATAGCGGATTTATTGAGCGTGTCCACGCCGTCATTGACCGCTATATACCTCACATTATGCTCTGGGAAAAACACTTCCAGATACAGTCCGCAATCAAGATAGTTCCTCCCCAGACGAGATAAATCTTTCGTGATAACGCAGTTTATCAGACCGCTTTCAATGTCCTTAATCATGTTCTGGAAACTTGGTCTTTGGAAATTTGTACCAGAGTAACCGTCGTCCACATACGTTTTTGCTAAGTGCCATCCCTGCTTTTTCACATAATCCGTGAGGATGGATTTCTGTGTCGCAATG
>OGZH01001383.1_pt1 | contig 15086 bp, 10 predicted proteins | sample 1576741 | NCBI WGS metagenome assembly OGZH01 (sample SAMEA3541560, study PRJEB24748) | human gut metagenome | biome: human gut; feature: human-associated habitat; material: faeces | place: China | collected 2012 | reverse complement strand
CAGGCACGTGTATCCAACGGTTGTCAAAACCCAGTAGGCGATAACTGTAAGTGGCGGTATTGTCGGACTCGTAGTTGAGTGCGGAAAATTCCAGTGAAAAAGATTTTTCACGTTCGTGGATGCGGATAGCCTTACTGACGGCAATATCAAGCGGCAAGTATTCGTTGCCGGGGAATATTTCCTCGTTTCCTACTTTCAAATGGGTGAACCGTACTTTGGAAGACTGGGTTGTAAGGGAAGGCAGGTTGCAATCTATGGCAACCAGCCCGGATACGGTGCCGAGATAAAGCTTGCTGTATTGTGAACGGTGAGCAGCATTCCAGTAAAACTGGGTATCGGCAAGACCGTCTTGTCGGTTGTAGTTGATAAAGTGGTTTTCTGTGGGTTGAAAGCGCGACAGCCCATTGTTGGTTGCTATCCAGATACATCCTTTATCATCTTCCAGGATACTGCGGATACTGTTGTCTGGCAGGCCATGAAGGGAGTTGTAACAGACAAACTGTTCTTTTCCATCTTCGTTCTGCATACGTTTATAAATGCCATAACCGTTGCTGCCCAACCACAGTGTGCCGTCCTGAGTTTCGTAAAAGCAACATATCTTTTCTATCAGTCCGGAAGACGGATCATCCAGTTTGTACTTCAGATGACGGTAACGGAATGTTCCCTCAGGCAATGAGACGGAGCGGGAGTGCAGGTCGATGATATAAACGCCGTCCAGACATCCCATCCATAATTGCCCGTCTTTGTCTATGATAGAGCCGATGCAACCTCGTATGTCTTCGGCGGCACGCTTGGCAAATGGTGAACAAAGCTGTTTATGCGCTAGGTCATAGAAGAATAATCCCTGGTTTGCTCCGATCCACATACCGTTGTTTATGGAGTCGTAGGCCAGAGCTCCGATAAAGTCTATGGGGTAGTTGTCTTTATTCCGGGCTGTGATTGCTTCTATTCTATGCTGTGGGTTTTGTGGGTTGATAAGGTTGATGCCGCCGCCCCATGTACCAATCCACAATCTTCCTTGCCCGTCGGCGGTGATGGCGCTAACAGAGTTGTGGGTAAGAGTGCCGCTTTCGTATGTATAATGGATGAAGCTGTCGCTTCCTACCGCCTTTTTATTCAGCCCCCCTTCTACGGTGCCTACCCATAAGTTTCCGCTATTATCTTCGCAAACGGCGTTCACCGGATTGTGAGAGATTGTTTGGAGATTCTTGTTATCATGCTGATAATTTTGTATGGACAGACGCTTGGCGGTCATTTTATTGATACCACCACTTTCGGTTCCTACCCAGATATGCTGCCCTTCTACGATGATGCAGTTGATAAAATTGCTGTTCAGTAGCTTGCTGCCTGTGTTGGATGCCTGGTCACTTATGCGTTCAAAATTGTCCTTTATGGGATTGTATATGTTGATGCCTTTCAGGCTGGCAACCAGTAATTGTTTGTCGTTGGTTATGGCGAGACAGGTCAGGAAATTTTGTGAGAGGGAATGAGGATTGTCAGGGGTATGCATATATTGTTTCACTATACCTTCGTTTTTATTATATCGGTACAAACCTTTGTCGGTGGCGATCCATACTTCATTTTCTTTGGCTATGAAGTCTGTAAAATATAGATCCGGTGCAAAACTCAGGCAATCGTCGATTAAGGTTGCCTCTAGTTTGCTTTGTGCAGTGATACCTATTTTGTATAGTGCGCCATTGATACCTATCCATACTTTTCCCTCATTTTCCACGTCCTTAAAGATGATATCGTATCGGTAAGGATTAGGAATCTCTAGTGAATGAATACTTTCTATATCTCCATTAGTGCGGAAAGCAATACGGTGCAGGCTATTGCTGCAATACAGCCAAATACATCCATTGGCATCTTGTGTAACCATGAATGCCGGTTGCTTAATGAGTGTCTCCAGTTTCTTTCGGGGATCATGAGGCAATACGGACTGCATGGTTGTTAGGTCGATAATATCAGTGCCCCCTTCTGATACAACCCAAAGCCGCTGAAAGTTGTCTTCGTAGACTTTGCGTATGAAGTTGCTCTTGAGCCGGCAATGTGGGGTAGCCGGAGTGAAGTTGACGAATTCATAGCCGTCGTATCGGGATAGTCCACCTCCCGACATGGAAATCCAAAGGAAGCCTTGCCGGTCTTTGTAGATATCATCAACAAAATTATTGGGAAGCCCCTCATTCATGGTTATGTAGATTGTGTTATACCGGTTGGTAAAAGACTCCTGAGCCCACAAAATAGCGGAGCTTGCCAAAGCGATATATAATATAATAATACGAAAAAACTTATGCATTGTTTCATCATTTGGTATTAGCACAAGCAAAGTTAATGTATTACTTGTGATGATATAAAAAGTCTGCGGTCTTTTTTGTGAAGTTGGAAGATTGTCCACCTTAAAAGGTCATATATCCACCTCTACTGTTTTGGGTATGGCGTACATTTGCATTGTATTTTTAATTTGCTGATATTATGAGAAAAATGTTATGTGTGGTCGTCACGTCTATGGGAATTCTGTTTGCTAATTGTAATTCTCCGGTTTTTACTCCCATAGCTTCGCCTAATCCCTGGCAGGATGACTACTCTTTTTTGTCCTCTATGGACAACTACCGCTTGTGGGGAACTTACAATGTGCATGATCCGTCTTGTCGTAAATTGGGTGATTATTATTATATGTACTCTACCGATGCCATTTTAGGTGAGAACCGTCAAGAAGCCGAAGAAAAAAATGTTCCGTTGGGATACATACAAGTGCGCCGTTCCAAGGACCTTGTCAAATGGGAGTTTGTTGGCTGGGCTTTTCCGGAAATACCGCAGGAAGCTGTAGAGTGGGTACGTTCGCATGCCGGAGGTGAGGGAGCAACGAACATCTGGGCTCCTTATATAATCCCTTTTGGTGATAAATACAGACTCTACTATTGCGTATCGGCTTTTGGCCGCAAGACATCGTATATAGGTATGGCAGAGGCTGCATCACCCGAAGGCCCTTGGACACAACGAGGTTGTGTTGTCAAGACCAATGAGGCTTCGGTAATGAATGCAATTGATCCGAGCGTCATGGCCGATCCTGTCACCGGAAAGTGGTGGATGCATTATGGATCATTCTTTGGAGGATTGTACTGCGTAGAGTTGGATCCGGAAACCGGACTTCCCGCCGAGGAGGGAGATCAGGGGCATCTCACCGCACGCCGCGCCAATTATCAGAAAGATAATCTGGAAGCTCCCGAGATTATTTACAATCCTGATCTGAAACAGTATTATTTGTTTGTTTCATACGATCCGCTGATGACCACCTATAACGTACGGGTAGGGCGTTCGGACAAAGCGGAAGGCCCGTTTGTTGATTTCTCCGGCGTGGAACTGAAAGACACTACTAATAATTTTCCTATTCTGACAGCTCCATACCGTTTTCATAATCATCCGGGTTGGGCAGGGACTGCACACTGCAGTGTATTCACCTCGGATGAAGGGCAATACTTTATGGCACATCAGGGACGCCTGTCACCCCATAACCAAATGATGGATCTTCATCTGAGACAGGTCTTTTTTACGCCCGACGGATGGCCGGTGGTGTCGCCCGAACGTTATACAGGCTGTGTTTCCCGTAAATTCTCGGCAGAAGATATGGCAGGAGAGTGGGAAGTTATACGCATACAGGAACCTGCGTATGAACGCCGTTTGCAGGCAGGCCAGATCCTATGGGGGGAGGGACAGCTCAAAGAAGAGGAGTGGAACGTGTCTCATTTGCTGTCCTTGGAGAAGAACGGAAATTTAGGTGAGAATAAAGGTACCTGGGAACTTTTGGAAGCAAAGCAATTATTGTCCCTGACCCTGGAAGGTGAAATTATAAATAATCTGATTATATTTGCCGGACACGATTGGGAAAACGAAAAGGAAACTGTTCTTTTCACAGGACTGGACAGTTGTGGCAGGTCTATATGGGGAAAGCGAATTAAGTAATCATATATACATTTTATACCATGAAAAAATACAAAGGTTTATTGGCGGTGCTGGCTCTTGCGGCAGGTTCGGCACTGCAAGCACAAACAAATGAATTGGTGATACAAGCCGGGAAACCGGGAGCGGAAATTCAGCCTACTATGTATGGTCTGTTTTTCGAAGATATCAATTATGCTGCCGACGGCGGTCTGTATGCCGAACTTGTGAAGAACCGTTCATTTGAATTTCCGCAACATTTTATGGGGTGGAAGACATTCGGTAAGGTATCTTTGAAAGATGACGGTCCTTTTGAAAGAAACCCGCATTATGTGCGTTTGGCGTATGCCGGACATCCGCATAAACAGACCGGATTAGACAATGAAGGCTTTTTCGGTATCGGAATAAAAAAAGGCGCAGAGTATCGTTTCTCTGTATGGGCACGTGTGGCAGAAGGGGAAACACCCGCTAAAATCCGTGTGGAGCTGGCCGATACGAAATCTATGAACGAACAGCAGGCTTTTGTAGCTGCCGATGTAACGGTCGATTCAAAGGAATGGAAAAAATATCAGGTGATACTAAAGCCGGAAGTGACCAATCCGAAAGCTATTCTTCGTATTTTCCTTGCTTCCCGGCAAACGGTGGATTTGGAACATATTTCCCTTTTCCCGGTAGATACCTGGCAAGGACATGAAAACGGGCTTCGTAAAGATTTGGTGCAGGCACTGGCAGATATAAAGCCGGGTGTATTCCGTTTTCCCGGCGGATGTATTGTAGAAGGTACTGATATCGCATCACGCTACGACTGGAAAAAGTCGGTAGGTATGGTAGAGAACCGTCCGCTGAATGAAAATCGTTGGCAATATACTTTCCCGCATCGGTTCTTTCCCGATTATTACCAAAGTTATGGTTTGGGATTTTATGAGTTCTTCCAGCTTTCCGAAGAAATCGGTGCGGAACCGTTGCCGGTATTGAGTTGCGGTTTGGCTTGTCAGTTTCAAAACCCAAATATGGATGCGCATGTGCCTCTTTGTGACCTGGAGAGTTATATTCAGGATGCGCTCGATCTGATAGAATTTGCAAATGGTGCAGTTGATACTCCCTGGGGAAAGATACGTGCCGATATGGGACATCCTGCACCATTCAATTTGAAACTTATAGGTATAGGTAACGAGCAGTGGGGAAAGGAATATCCAGAACATCTGGAACCCTTTGTCAAAGCCATTCGCAAGAAATACCCCGACATAAAGATTGTGGGTAGTTCCGGTCCTGATTCGGAAGGTGAGCAGTTTGATTATCTCTGGCCGGAAATGAAAAGTCTGAAAGCCGATTTGGTGGACGAACATTTCTATCGTCCCGAAGCATGGTTCCTAAGCCAGGGAGCGCGTTATGACAATTACGACCGTAAAGGCCCGAAAGTTTTTGCCGGAGAATATGCCTGTCATGGCAAAGGAAAGAAGTGGAACCATTTCCATGCTTCACTACTCGAGGCAGCCTTTATGACCGGACTGGAGCGGAATGCGGATATTGTGCATATGGCTACCTATGCACCGTTATTTGCTCATGTAGAAGGTTGGCAGTGGCGTCCGGACATGATATGGTTTGATAACTTGAATTCAGTGTGTACAGTGAGCTATTATGTGCAGCAGCTTTTCGCAACGCATAAGGGAACGAACGTTCTTTCTCTGACTATGAATAAAAAGCCTGTAACGGGTGCCGAGGGGCAGAACGGGTTATTTGCGAGTGCCGTATGTGACAAAAATAAGAATGAGATCATTGTGAAAGTGGTCAATACCTCAGGCAAAAAGCAGTCTTTGTCTTTGATTTTTAACGGATTGAAAAAGAAAGAAGTTCTGTCGGGAGCACGTTGTATCAAACTCTCTTCCACTGGCATGGATAAGGATAATACTATTGAAAATCCATTGGCAATTATTCCGCAAGAAACATCTTTGGATGTGAATGGGCATACCTTGAACGTAGATTTGGAGCCTGTTATTTTCGCAGTATATATTTTGAAGTATTGATGTCTTAAACTCAAAGGGAATATCATGATGAAAAATATATTTATTTTGGGGGTTAGTTCTTTGATGCTGGCAGTTCCGCAAGGGCTGCTGGCACAAAGTGACACTACTTTTGTTGCTGTGGGAAATCCGATAGTAAAGCATAAGTTTATTGCAGATCCGGCAGCGATGGTACATGATGGAAAAATGTATATTTATGGTGGTCATGATGAGTGTCCTCCACCGAAAGAGCATTATGACTTAAAAGAATGGTGTGTCTTTTCCTCTTCCGATTTGAAAATGTGGACAGAACATGCCGTCCCTCTAAAGGCTAAGGACTTTTCTTGGGCAAAAGGCGAGGCTTGGGCAAGTCAGGTAATAGAACATGAAGGCAAATTCTATTGGTACGTAACGGTGGAGCATGAGACGATTCCCGGTAAGTCCATCGGTGTAGCCGTATCCGATTCACCGACAGGTCCATTTGTAGATGCCCGTGGTTCCGCCCTCATTACCAACGATATGACAGCAGACCGCAGCAAAAGTTATTGGGATGATATAGATCCCACTGTTTTTATTGACGATGATGGGCAGGCATATCTTTATTGGGGCAACAGTCAATGCTATTTCGCCAAACTGAAGAAGAATATGATAGAATTGGACGGGCCGATTATTCCGGTTGATTTGCCTTGCTTCACAGAAGCTCCCTGGATTCATAAAAGAGGCGATTGGTATTACCTTTCTTATGCTTCCGAATTTCCGGAGAAGATATGTTATGCCATGAGTCGCAGTATAACGGGTCCTTGGGAATACAAAGGGATTTTAAATGAATTGGCTGGAAATAGCAATACGAATCATCAGGCTATTATAGAGTTTAAGGGTAATTGGTATTTTATCTATCATAATGGTGGCATTAATCCTACAGGAGGAAGTTTTCGCCGTTCGGTCTGTATAGAGCGTTTGTATTACAATGAAGATGGAACGATGAAGCGTATACAAATGACGACAGAAGGTATTTATTAGGAAAAAAGTGATAGGCCGATTAAAAGTAACAAACAATAGGGTGATATTGTGAAGAACCACTTTATCACCCTATTGTTTTTATCATGTGTTTACTTATTCTAGTCTTCGTGCACCATCGCTGATTACGACATCGTAAATTTTTGGACTTCTGTTGAATTTCTTCTTAAATTCCTCTTTGGCTTTTTCTATGAATGTGTTATATAATTCCTCTTTTACGAGGTTGATTGTACAACCGCCGAATCCGCCACCCATTACGCGAGAGCCAGTTACACCGCAGTCAAAAGCAAGGTCGTTCAGGAAGTCGAGTTCTTCGCAGCTTACTTCATACAGTTTGCTCATGCCCTGGTGTGTTTCGTACATCTTTTGGCCTACCGTTTCGTAATCGCCTTTCTCCAAAGCATCGCAAACATCGAGTACGCGTTGGATTTCTTCAATCACATATTCTGCACGCATAAAGTCTTCTGCACTGATTTCGGCTTTGGCTTCTTCAAGCATTTCCATGTTGCAGTCGCGCAGGAATTCTACATGCGGATGTTTCTTCTGGATAGCGGCAACAGCAGCCTCGCAACTTTGACGACGTTTATTGTATGCCGACGAAGCAAGTTCGTGTTTTACCACAGAATCTACCAGTACCAGACGGTAGCCTTTCGGCTCGAACGGGAAGTACTGGTATTCCAATGAACGGCAATCCAAACGGATGAGACTACCTTTCTTGCCAAATACGGAAGCAAATTGGTCCATGATACCGCAGTTGACGCCACAATAGTTGTGTTCCGTAGCCTGGCCAACTTTGGCCAATTCGAATTTGTCGATTTTATTGTCACCAAACAAATCGTTCAACGCATAAGCATAAGTGCTTTCCAAGGCTGCGGAAGAGGACATTCCTGCACCCAGAGGCACATCGCCTGCAAAAGCCGTATTGAATCCTTTTACTTCTACACCGCGTTTAATCATTTCGCGGCATACGCCGAAAATATATCTTGCCCAGCTGGCGCGGGGAGCGTCTTCTTCATTAAGACCGAATTCTACATAATCTTTCAAATCAATGGAATAAGCTTTGACTGTGTTTGTTCCATTCGGTTTTACTTCTGCAATCATGCCTTTATCGATTGCTCCGGGGAATACAAAACCACCGTTGTAGTCAGTATGTTCGCCGATAAGGTTGATTCGTCCCGGGGAAGCATAAACAGCTCCTGTTGTTCCGTCAAAATGCTTGATGAAACGGCTTCTTACGTATTCTATATCCATGATATTATTTTTTTAAGGTGAATAAATCTATTACCTATATTGTTAGTTCTGTCTGTCAATCGACTTTAATGTCTTTATTTACGTTTTTGCAACCAATCAGTCCATAGAACAACAGATATGCAAGAGCTGCAATGATCACCCAGTAGCTTGCCATGAAACCTGCCATGTCTGCAACAACTCCTTGAATAACGGGAAGAATACCACCGCCACATACTAAAACCATGAACAAACCGGAAGCGGCTGCCAAATATTTACCCAAACCTTCTACTGCCAGATTGAAGATACCACCCCACATAATAGAGGTACACAGACCAACTAATACGAGATACATAGCATTGATGGGTACTTCTGCAAGTCCGAAAGATAAGCCGCCAGTGGCACTCTGCTGAAGCACAGGCAGATTTACGAAAGAATTGGTAGAGGAGAAAATAGCGAGGAATACCAGCAACAGACCCAAAGCTGAAGTGAATGTAAGCATTGTCTTGCTGGATACTTTAGCACCTAATGATGCACCTGCCAGACGGCCTATCAGCATGAGGAACCAATAAGTACCTACTACAAATCCGGAAATGGTGGATGCAATACCGGCACCGCCTTTTTCCACAGGGTCAGTCAGGAATAGGTTTAGTGTACCCGGTACGCCAACCTCAATACCTACATATACAAAGATTGCAATAGCTCCCAAGATGAAATGGCGGAATTTTAAAGCGCCGGACATCAGTTTGCCGATCGGTTCCGTTGCTGTAGCAGCATTAGGCTCCGGTATAGGAACGAACAACAGTACGAGGAATGCAAGTGCAAATACGGCCATCGCTGTGTACATTACAGGGAATATCTGAGAGATGGTAGCCTTTTCAATAGAGCCTGCAATGAGGATACCTACGAACATCGGAGTAATAGTTGCCATTACGGAGTTGAAAGAACCGCCGATCTGGATTAACTGGTTACCTTTGTTCCCTTCACCGCCCAACTTGTTCAGCATCGGATTTACGACCGTATTCAGCAAGCACATAGAGAATCCTGCGATAAATGCACCGAACAGATATATGGCAAATGCTATTTCAGGGTTGGAATGTCCGGATAAGAACTGGATACCTACTCCTATAAAGCCGATAGCTACTGCGATAAGCGCTGTTTTTTTATATCCTACTTTCTGCAATAGAATACCACTTGGTATTCCCATTACTGCATAAGCAATGAAGTTGCCGAAATTGCCCAACATTCCTAAGGCATTGGATACGGAAAACTGATTTTTGAGTACAATTCCCATAGGAGCAGCCAGGTTGGTAACAAATGAGATCATACCAAAAAGGAAAATCATCGTTATGATTGCGATGAGTTTCCCATTCTGTTTTTGTTGTGTCATGGTTAATAATTGTTTATTAAGTTTATAATCAGGTTAGTTATTTCTTTTATTCTTGTACACCGAACTTATAGATGGTTATCTGCTGATATTCATCTCCGGGGAGCAATACTGCCGATGGGAAATGTGCCTTATTGGGAGTATCGGGGAAGCATTGTGCTTCAAAACATACAGCGCTTCTTGCGGGAAATGTTGCCCCGTGAGCACCGGTGAATCCTCCCAGCCAGTTTCCCGTATAAAGTTGCAGGCCGTTTTCTGTAGTATATACTTCCATTGTGCGCCCGCTTACGGGTTCTGTACAAGTGGCGGCAAGGCTCAGTTCACCGCTTTCCGCTTTATTCAATACATAGCAATGGTCATATCCGGTTCCGTTTACCAGTTGCTGGAATTTATCGTCAATACGCTCGCCGATGGCATGGGGAGTACGGAAATCCATAGGTGTATTTTCTACTTTTAGGATTTCTCCCGTAGGAATAGATACCTCATCAATAGGTACATAGAAATCGGCGTTGATGGTAAGGATATTATTCAGAACAGTAGGTGAGGGGTTGGAAATACCAGCGAGATTAAAGAAACCGTGATTGGTTAAATTTACAACTGTAGCTTTATCGGTTGTGCCCCGATATTCTATAACCAAGGCATTTGCTTCATCTTCCAGACGAGCTCCGTCTTCATGTCGACGGCATCGGAAAGCGCCCGGACCAGGAGCGAAAGTTTCTTGTAGCCGTAGTTGCGGGGGTCGAAATCCGGCATCTTCTTCGACAGCACGCTGCCCACGTCGCCCAGAGAGGCCCAGCCGCTGTCGTCGGCGGCATCGTCGATCGTGTTCTCCAGCAGCGTGCGGAATTCGTCGTCGAACGGACGGATGATCGTCGAGGCGTGCCCCGCATCCGGCGACGGTTTCTTTTCCCCGGCAGTTTCGGCGGCCGGACCCACAGGCGCTTCGGCCCCGGCGGATCTTTTCGCGTCCGCCTTTTTCTTCGCAGGGGCCGCCTTCTCCGGCGGCGTCTGTCCGAGGATTTCGACGTAGATGAATTTGTCGCAGGACTTGATGAACGGCTTCGGCGTCTTCTTCTCGCCGAACCCCAGCACCTCCCGGCCCGATTCGCGGATACGGCTGGCCAGGCGCGTGTAGTCGCTGTCGCTCGACACGATGCAGAATCCGTCCACGCCCTCCTTGTGCAGAATGTCCATCGCGTCGATGATCAGCGCCGAATCGGTCGCGTTCTTGCCCGTCGTATAGGCGTACTGCTGAATGGGCGTGATGGAGTTCTCCAGCAGCACCTCCTTCCAGGCGGCGAATTTCGGGTTGGTGAAATCCCCGTAAATGCGTTTTATCGTCGGTGTGCCGTAGTTGGCGATCTCATCCAGAATATCCTTTATCTTGCGGTGCGAGATGTTGTCGGCATCGACCAGCACCGCGAATTTCTTGTCGTTCAGTTCCATAATTAATGCGATTAAAGGCACAAGATACGAAAAATTCCGGCAACTCGCACCCCGCAGCCGCCGGACGGTTCCCTCGCGGACTCCTCCCCAACGCCGCAGAAGCGGGACTTCCGGCGGGATTTCCGGGGAAGTCGACAATTTGTTTCCGCCGACGGCGCACCGTCACCGAAAAATTCGTTATATTTGCAAAACGACAAAACCAAAAAACTGGAAACCAATGATACGTCTCAATGTATTTATCCGCACGACGGAAAGCAACCGCGAAGAACTGGTGCGCACAGCCAAGGAGCTGGCAGCCGCTTCGCTCAAGGACGAGGGATGCGTGGCCTACGACCTGTTCGAAAGCGCCACGCGCAGCGACGTGCTGATGATCTGCGAAACCTGGAGCAATGCAAAGGCCCTCGCGGCCCACGAACAGGCGTCGCACTTCACGACCCTCGTGCCGCGTCTGGAACAGCTGGGCGAACTGAAAATCGAAAAGTTCGTCTTCTGATCCGTTCCCGCGACCCGGGCACAAAAAAACCTCCGCGTTTGCACGCGGAGGTTTTTCGTTTATTCCTCGACAGCCTCGAAGTCAGTCTTGTAGAGTCCGCAGATCGGGCAGGTCCAGTCGTCGGGAATCTCCTCGAAAGGCGTCCCCGGCTCGATGCCCGTCTCGGGATCGCCCTTCGCCGGGTCGTAGACGTAGTCGCAGGCCGTGCACTTGTACCGCTTCGGAATGCAGCGGTCGGCGACCTTTTGCCAGTCGATCAGCTCCCAGAACGCCGCCAGAAAATCGGGACGACGGTTGCGGTAGTCGATGTAATAGGCGTGCTCCCAAACGTCCACGGTCATCACCGGACGCAGTCCGTCGGTCATCGGGTTGCCGGCGTTCGGCTTGGCGACGATCGACAGTTTCCCGGCCTTGTCCATCGCCAGCCACGCCCATCCGGAGCCGAACAGCCCCACGGCGGCCTTGGTGAACTGCTCCTTGAAAGCCTCCACCGAACCGAACGCCTCGGTGAGTTTGGCGGCCAGCTTCGCGGGCATCGGCTGCTGCGCGGGAGTCAGCATCCGGAAAAAGAAGGTATGGTTCCAGGCCTGGGCGGCATTGTTGAAAATGCCCCCGTCTGCCTTGCGAACGATCTCGTCGAGCGGCATCTCTTCGTAAGGCGTCCCCGCGATCAGGTTGTTCAGGTTGTTCACATAAGTCTGCAAATGCTTTCCATAGTGGTAATCGAAGGTCTCTTTGCTCATCTTCGGAGCAAGCGCTTCCGGTGCATAGGGAAGCTCGGGCATTGTATGTTTCATGGTCGTGTGAATTAAATTCGCTCCAATATAGCGAAATTTCCGGTCGGTTCTTCCCGACAGCCGAAAATGATCATCAATTAAACGAATTGTCGTCTTTCGCGAGGGGCAAAAAAACGGGGGCTTTTCGAAAAAACCCCCGTTCCGGAAAACCGCTCCCGGCGGAAACGGTTTCAGAAATTGGCCTTGACGCCCACCGTGAAATTGGCTCCCAGTTCGGGATACCAGGGGTATTCGTACAGGCGGCGGTTGACGAGGTTGCGGCCCTCGGCGAAGAGCGTCACGCGGCCCGAAACCTTCCAGTCGAAATTCACCCGCAGGTCCACGCCGAAGGGCGCTTCGAAAGACGGACCACAGACCGGTTCCGAAGCGTCGGTCGTAGCCGAAAGGTCGATCACCGTCCAGCGGCGCACGCCCTGCATCAGCGCCTTCACCCCGAACGAGACCTTGCGGCCCTCGTAGGCGACGCCCACGTTCCCGGCGAACGACGGAGCGCCGTTTTTCAGATCCGTCTCGTCGTTATAGAGATAGCCGTGCACGTCCAGGTCGAATTTCAGCGCACTCACGGGCCGAAACTCGATCTCGCCGTTGAACGAAGTGACGGTCTGCCGCGCCATCACAGGGACCAGAACGCCCTGAAAAACCTCCGAAAAAGCAGGATCGTCCGACAAACTCCGGTACGTGGTCCAGAAAAGATGGTTGTCGCGGACCGACACCCCGGCGTAGACACGGTAGTCGAAGCGGCTGCGCCAGAGACTGCCGCCCAGTCCGAGACGGAAATTGTAGTCCACGGAACTTTTGTCGAGCCACGTCGAGGAGGCGACATAGGGATTTTCCAGCGTCAGCGCCCGGAAGTCGTTCGGCGTCACCGCGCCGTCGGCCTCGAAGAAGGGTTTCAGCCCCGGCGTTCCGAGATTGAAATCGAGCCGGGCGAAAGGAATGACATAATTTTCACTCTTCACGAGGTTCGAGGGTTCTCCTTCGAACTCGGTCCGGTCGCGGTAGTAGTCGGCCCCCACGTCGAAGCGCACGACCCCGCCGGCGAAACCGTAGCGCAGGGCGGCGTGGATCAGCTGCTGGCTGCTGCCCTCCAGCGATTTCTGCCCGGACCGCAATTCGTATCCCGCTTCGAGCGAGAACCTGCTGCGGCCGAATCCCCGGGCGATCTTCGCCCTGGCCCCGAGTGGCCGCGTTGGAGCTTTCCACGCAGCAGGGCCGCTTTGGTTGAATGCCGATTAAACTTTCTTCGCAAACACGATGCCGATGGTGCCGGGGCCGGAGTAGCCGCCGATGGTCGTGCCGATGTCGGTCTCAATGATGTTCTCAAACTTACCGTATTTGCGCAGACCGGCTTTGATAGCCTCCATGCAGCCGGGTTTGGGCTGGCAGGACGAGATAAAGACCATGCTATTGTCGATGTCGTCCCGGCCATCCAGCAGGTCGGTGATGTACTTGCCCACGCAGATGGGCAGGCTGCCGCGGTACTTCCTGACGACCTTCAGCTCACCGTCGATGATGGCGAGGCTGGGCTTGATGCCCAGAATGTTGGCGCCGAACGCCAGCACGCCGGAGCAGCGGCCGCTCTTGGCCATGTAGTTGAGCTGGTTGAGCACAAAGCTCAGCTCGACCCGGTTGGCGAGGTTCTGGAGGCGCATACAGATGTTCCGGGCCGTCAGGCCGTCTGCAGCCCACTTGGCGGCACGAAGGACAAGATAGCCCTGTCCGGTGCAGATGTTCTCGCTGTCGATGACCGAGACGTTGTCGTATTCCTGTGCGGCAAGGCGGGCGTTCTGGTAACAGGAGGAAAGCTTGGCGCTGACCGAGATGTGGATGACGGCATCGTACTCCTTGGCAAAGGGCTCGAAGAAGTCGATGTACTCCACGGGGTTTGCGGCAGCGGATTTCGGGGTCTGGCCGCCTGCATCCACATGGGCAAAAACGTCAGCCGGATGAATGGTGACGCCGTCCAGATAAGTATCGTCGCCCATCAGGATGTGCATGGGCATCAGAGAAATGTTCCATTGCCGCAGCAGCTCTTCGGACAAATCACAGGTGCTGTCGGCGGTGATCTTGATGTTCAAAAGGTGTCTCCTCTTTTCGTGCCGGGAGCAGCCGACGTCGGTGCAGGCGCTGCCGCAGCAAAATTTCCTTTATAACTATAACACAAAAATCTCAAGATCGTTATCTATTTGTCCGGAGTGAAATGTAAATCTTTTATGAAGCGTCAAAAAGTATCTCGCAAAGCCGCGGATTCTGTACACAAAGCACAAAAGTGCCGGTCAATTTATAGTTCTTTCCGAAAATTCGCTCCGAAGTGTTTATTTTGTGCTCCAAAAATTATATAATACTATGTGTCACTAGAATGGATACGGTCTGCCCAGCGGCCGTTTATATTATTGGAGGTTGCTTTCTATGTTCATGTACACCGACTACACCCAGCATTTGCTGGATAATGTGAAGAAGATACACTTCATCGGCTGCGGCGGCAGCGGTATGTATCCTCTCATCCAGATCCTCTCCGCAAAGGGCTACGACATTTCGGGCAGCGATGTGCTGGACGGCAGCATCATCCGCTCGGAGCGGGAGATGGGTGTCAAGGTCACGCTGGGCCACAGCGCTGATAATGTCGTCGGTGCAGACCTGGTGGTCTACTCTGCCGCCATCGCAAAGGACAATGTGGAGCTGAATGCGGCAGCCTCCTACGGCATCACGACGGTGGAGCGCAGCGTCCTGCTGGGCTATGTGAGCCGTCTGTACAAGCAGAGCATCTGCGTCTCCGGCACCCA